>Ga0265294_10002954_pt1 | contig 22064 bp, 22 predicted proteins | sample MunlanPumphouse3_FD_192504 | JGI IMG/M metagenome (GOLD analysis project Ga0265294, IMG submission 192504) | Groundwater microbial communities from a municipal landfill in Southern Ontario, Canada - Pumphouse #3 | ecosystem: Environmental > Aquatic > Deep subsurface > Groundwater | place... | reverse complement strand
AATAATACCATTTGATGCAACAGAATAATTGCTTACCATCCCCTTGATTGCATTCTTTCTGCAACAGGTATATTTTCAATAGCAATCCCTTTCATAGCATCACCCAATCCTTCGGAAACATTTGCCAGTATTTTCCAATTGCTATAATGGGTAGTAGCCTCCACTATTGCCTTTGCTCTTTGTGCTGGATTGTCTGATTTAAATATTCCCGACCCAACAAAAACGCCATCACAGCCTAACTGCATCATTAAAGCAGCATCCGCTGGGATTGCAATCCCTCCTGCAGCAAAATTAACAACTGGCAGTCTTTGCAGTTTAGCAATCTCTTGAATCAAATCAAAAGGAGCTCCATATTCCTTTGCCTTGACAATTAATTCTTCTATACCCAAATCTTTTAATGCCCGTATTTCCTCATTCATACATCTCATATGTTTTACTGCTTCAACAATATTACCAGTACCGGCTTCACCCTTAGTTCTTATCATTGCCGCACCTTCAGAAATTCTCCTTAAGGCTTCTCCTAAATTTCTGGCACCACAAACAAATGGAACTTTAAAATTATATTTGTTAATATGGTATTTTTCATCAGCGGGTGTCAGCACTTCACTCTCATCAATATAATCCACTTCTAAAGCTTCTAATATTTGGGCTTCAACAAAATGTCCAATCCTTGCTTTTGCCATTACCGGAATGGTTACTGCTTCCATAATTTCTTTTATCTTCTTTGGATCCGCCATTCGAGCTACACCACCAGTAGCCCTAATATCTGCAGGAACCCTTTCTAAGGCCATAACCGCTACAGCTCCTGAATCCTCGGCAATTTTAGCTTGCTCTGCATTAATTACATCCATAATTACGCCGCCCTTAAGCATTTGAGCTAACCCTTTTTTGGTTTTTTCAGTAGATATTTCACTCATTTCATATTCCTCCCTATTTATACTAATATTTAGATTGTTTTTCTTCTTTAATAATCTTAATTATAATATACCTGTAATTCAGTTTAAATAAAATAGATTGTTATAACTTTGAAGTTATAACAATCTAAAATGGATTTAAAAATTGTAAATATAATAGCTTTCATTCATTTATTTTGTTTCAGAAGCAAAAATTATTAGAAATTAAAATATTTAATTTACTTAACTGTCATTCTTGAAAATCTGTCTTCCAAGTAAAGCCTGAGACAATGTCACCTCATCAGCATATTCTAAATCTCCTCCGATAGGAACACCATAGGCAATCCTGGTAATTTTTATACCCAGAGGCTTAATAAGTTTAGCTATGTAAGATCCGGTAACTTCTCCCTCAATATTAGGATTAGTAGCCAATATTACTTCTTTTATTTTTTCCTTATTCAATCTTGACACAAGATGATCAATAGTTAAATGGTCAGGCTCAACGCCATCTAAAGGAGATATAGCCCCCTGCAAAACATGATATAGTCCTTTATATCCACCGGTTTTCTCTATTGCCATTAGATCCCTTGCTGTTTCTACAACACATATAGTGTTTTTTTCTCTATTATCATCACGGCATATCTCGCAAATACTTTGATCAGTAAGATTATGGCACACCTGGCATCTTTTTACCTGTTCTTTAGCACTTATAATTGATTGTGCTAAAAATCTCGCCTCTTCTTTCGGGATATTTAAGATATATAAGGCTAATCTTTGTGCTGTTTTTGGACCAATGCCCGGCAGTTTTGATAATTCATCAATAAGTCTGGCTAAAGGTCTGGTATATTTGTAAGCCATACTGTTTTCCTCTAAGTAATTGTAATATTAAAACATTCCAGGTAGATTCATGCCACCGGTAAGTTTACTCATTTCTTCATTAACCATTTCTTTAGACTGTCTGACACCTTCATTTACTGCTGCTAAAACTAAATCTTCAAGCATTTCCTTGTCTTCAGGGTCAATAATATCAGGGTCAATTTTAATCTCTTTAATTTCCTGTTGACCATTTATTACTAATTCAACCATCCCTCCGCCTGAAGCAACCTTGATTTCCTTCTGTGCTAACTGTTCCTTCATTTCTTCCATTTTTTTCTGCATTTGCTGGGCTTGTTTCATCAAAAATTTCATATCCATTATAAATAACCTCTTTAATTAATCTTCTATTATATTTCCACCAAATAAATCACGAGCTTCTTCCAGAATTCCATTATCAGATATAGTTGATTCTTCAATGTTTTTTTTCTTTTTCTTGTTTGCCTCTGGAATATTTGAGTCATGATTCCCGGGATATTTATTTTCTTTTTTATTCTCATTCTTTTCTAATTTGTAATTAGAATATACTTTATTATTTTTTTTTGAGATAAAGCAATTCAGCCTGATATCAAGATTGGCTACTTCTTTTAATACCGCCTCAACTTTTTCCCTGTTTTCTCTCTTTTCCAGACTTTCTTTATGAAAAAGGCAATCATGATGAAAACCAATCATCAGCTGATTATTCTCAATAAATACTTCACTGTTTGCACTTAAAAAAGCATATAATGAAATTCTTTCTTTTTTTACTCTGGATAAAACCTTAGGCCAAATTTCACTAAATTCAAATTGCTCCTTTACCACTTCATTGCTCATTTTATTTTTATTAATATTGTTGGCTGGTTTTTTAAATATTGCTTTTACTGTTTTTATTTCACTCCCAACTTCCCGATGATTACTGCTATCCTCTTCCTTCTCTTCAATAAATATCTTATTATTATCAATTGTGTTTTTAGTAATTTTCTTAACCTGGCCTGTTTTACCACTCTGGGTTAATTTTACAATTAATAATTCCAGTAAAATCCAGGGATAGTGGTGGTATTTTATTTTATCTTCTATTTTGTTTAGTTCTTCAATTATATTCAGTATGGATTGTACATCAGTTCCTGCTATTAACTTAGTTATTTTTTCTGAATCTTTTTCTTCTAATAAAGTATTTTTTCCCAAAATCTTGATTAGTGACAATTGGTGTACATAGATAATCATATCCTGGACAAACTGATGTAAATCTACTCCTTCTTTTACTAATTTATCAATCAATTCTAAACCATTATTAGAATCATGGTTTAAAATGGCCCGGGTTATTTGAAAAAACAATTCTTTTGGAATAATTCCTAAAATTTCTTTAACTTCTTCAAAACTCACTTTATCCTCGCTACTAAAGGCAACAACTTGGTCTAAAATACTCTCTGCATCCCTCATGGAACCAGTCGCGCTCTCGGCAATTAATCGAAGAGAAGGTAAATCAATTTTTAATTTTTCCTTATCAATTATTCTTTTTAATTTTAAAACAATTTCATCTATGGAAATTCTTCTAAAGTTAAAGCATTGACAACGTGATAATATTGTATTAGGAACTTTCTGAGGTGCTGTTGTAGCAAATATAAACAATACTTCGCTTGGTGGCTCTTCTAAAGTTTTAAGTAAAGCGTTAAAAGCTTCATTAGTGAGCATATGAACTTCATCAATAATATAAACCTTGTACTTTCCTTCTGCAGGTGCGAAGCCAATCTTACTTCTCAGCTCCCTGATTTCATCAATACCCCGATTTGAAGCACCATCAATTTCAATTACATCTAGTGATTGGCCACTATTAATTCTGATACACTGAGAGCATTTATTACAAGGATGATCGGTAGGTCCTTCCTGGCAATTAAGAGCTTTTGCCAGTATACGAGCAGTGGTTGTTTTTCCTACACCTCTTGGTCCTGAGAAAATATAAGCATGTCCAATACGGTTAAGTTTAATAGCATTCATCAGGGTTCTGGTAATATGTTTTTGCCCAACAATATCCTCAAAAAGTTGGGGTCTCCATTTTCTATACATTGATTGGTATTGAACCATTGAAATTCCTGTCGCAATTCTAATAAATTTTAAAAGATGACCGTGCCCTATCGTCGACCTATTCTCCCAAGCGATATTAAAACAGTTAACTCCAGCCAGGCTTACCTACGGCACCCAAAGAGATTTGCTTACCGCTGCTTCCTTCCGGACCTGACGGAATTTGCAATTCTTTGCTGCATAGGACCCAGCTTTCATCGTCACTTATTTCAGTCAGACCTTAAAAAAATAAGACCTCGGATAGGCTTTCAACCCTGCTGTAGCGGATTGCAGGTACAGGGCACCGCTAACTCCCCGTCTAGCACGATCATCGCTTTTGTCTGTAAAATATGGCGGAGAGGGCGGGATTCGAACCCGCGAGGCAGCTTTTGGCCGCCCAATCGCTCTCCAGGCGATCCCGTTATGACCACTTCGGTACCTCTCCGTATACTGATCCTATTACTTATGATAAACAGGATAAGTTTTCCTGTCAATTGTGTGGTTTTATATTTTGCTTATATTTATAATAAAAGCGAAAGACAGAATAATATTGTAATACATTTTTTATAAAAAATCTACCTTCATTGATAATTATATAATGAATTAACCCCAAAAACCCCTTGATAATTAGGTCTAAAATAAAGCCTGATCTTATCTTCTTCGATTAACACCGACTTTTTTACAATAGCTGATAATCTTGCATTGGGAGCAGATAGGTGATATTGGTTTGCAGATAATCTGGCCATGTGCTACCAAATAAGTATTAAAAGAAATCCAGTGTTTTCTCGGTAATAATATCTTTAAATCATGTTCAGTTTCCTCAGGACGTTTTGTATTAATTAGGCCAAGTCGATTAGAAATTCTGTGAACGTGGGTATCAACTGTAATGGAATCAATGTTAAATGCAATGCCCAAAACAAGATTTGCTGTTTTCCTGCCCACACCGGGGAGTTGAAGCAAATACTCAAGCCTATCAGGCACTATTCCATTATATTCATTTAAGACAATTTCAGCAATCTTCTTAATATTTTTCGCCTTTACCCGGAAAAATCCTACCGGGTAAATCAGGTCAGCAATTTCTTCTTCTGTCAATTGAGTGAGTTTTTTTGGATTAGAGGCCTGACCAAACAATCTTTCTGAAGCTTCAGCGGTTACCTCATCTTTGGTCCTGGATGAAAGAACAGTACTAATTAAAATACGGTATGCGTAGTTATCCCCCTTTTTTATCTGATTCATTAAAGGAAAATGGTCCTGAAAACTTAATTCTCTTGACAATTTATCCATTAAAATATCAAAATTCACCCTCTTTGCATAAGGCAGTATCATCGGTTCGCTCCTGCTATTCTACTATTAGAAAAATATTTTACTTTATCTTTTTGCTAATTACTCTTTAAAGACCTAATAAAGAATATAATATCATCAATATTTTCTCTTCGAGTAAAGTCTACCGGTTTATTATAGGCATTCAGCATCCCTTTTTCGTCCGCAGTCAAACTCTTTTTTCTTTTTAATTTTAGTTGTAATAACTTCATTAAGAACTTATCAATTAATGGTAATTTATTATAATTAAAACCACCGCGAAGATAAAAAAATTGTATTTTCCCCAATTGCTCTCCGGAAAAATTATTATTTTTTATTTCTTCTATCGTGTCCTCTCGATAAGGAGTTGCCCCTACCGCAAATACAACTAATATCTTCTCTTTTAATAGATTCCAATCATCCTTAATTAGCTTTATACCTTCTATGCCAACAGCATGCAGGCTTCCACCATAAATAATAACATCATAATCTTTAAAGTTTTCTTTATTAATTTCTTGGTAATTATAAATATCTGCAGATAACTCTTTTGCTATCCATTGTGCATATTTCTCTGTAAAGCCTGTTTTGGATTTATATACAACCAGATATTTCATATTATATCCTTTTCTAATTTTTTATAATTGATGTTATTTGGAAAAAATATTATTAAGTCTTAATTGTTAAAATTTTTATTTAATTTTAATACAACATTTAATTTTTACTGATTTTCTTTATGAAATAAACTTTGTTTCCCTGCTGGGTCTTGGCACTTTTATAACCATAAACGATAATTCTTCATCACTCTCGTTATACCAGCAATGTACAATATCTTTAGGACTTTCTATAAGGGTATTGGCCTCAACTACTTTTTTCTCATCTCCTATTTCCACTACCCCTATACCCCGTAAAACATAAAAAGCCACATCTACCGGTGTAATATGTTTTTTCAAAGATTGCCCTGGATTTAAAGTAATTACAGAAATTACTGCATTCTCGGTATTATAAAGATTCCTGGCATCAACATTATGGGCAGTTTTCATGATAGGAATATCTGAAAGTTTTTTTATAATCATTTTATTAAATCCTCCTCCTGCTTATTTGTTTTTTATTAGCATATCACATTTCATTTGATAGTAGCTGTAACTTTTGTAACTTTTTACAAATTACAAGTTTATCTTTATGAAAATACTTCCTTATCTTTTTTGGATATTTTTTCTTTTCTTGTTTTTATCCTTACTATCATTTTTTTTATCACAATATTCCATAAAAGTTTTTTAATACTTACAAATACTTCCGCTTCTTTCGGTTTTTCCTCTACCTTTTCTGCCTGATTCTCAAACTTCTTTCTATCTTCCTATTCTGTCCATCATATTTATTTAATTTTAAACAAATTAGTATATTTAAAATTACCGAATTTAAATAATTACCTGAAGAATACTAATGGTTTATTAATTTGAAAAAATAATTAGCCTGCCATTAATAGTAACATCCCTGAAATCAAACTCATTTTTAATCCAATAAATCGCTTTCTCAGTATAAAAAAAGACATGGGTAAAATCATTCTTATAATACCATTTCCCAAAATCAACATCTTCCCCAAAAAGTTCTGTCTTAAAATATAGTCTCCCTTTTTCATTCAACATTTTTTTTAATTTCTTAAATTCATAATAAGGTTTATGAAAATGTTCAATTACTTCGCAGCAGACAATATAATCATACTTTTCTTTCAAATAATACGGATAATTATAAAAATAGGGATCATAAGCTTTTATATTATAAGAACAATCAAATAACATTTTTGTAATTACTGGACCTGGGCCAGCTCCATAATCTAATCCTTTATGATGTTTTTGAAAATCATCGGTTATAGCAGATATAAGAGGTTTAACAAAATTTTGATATCTTATATCATTTACATCATTATTATGTTCTAAATATCTTTTCTTTTCTTCTGCAGAGGAAGGATAATTATTCCTACCTAACATAATGCTCTCACAATTTTTACATCTGAAATAAGAACGATTCTGAAATCTTCCATAAAAATATATTTTTCCACTGCATAAGGAACAGAAACTTGAACAATTATTATTAAATTTTACCATAATCCAACCTTCACTGAATTTATCAATATATCATTTTCATGTCAAAAATTTTATATTAAGGCCATATTGCCAGTTTGACGCCCACAGCCGATAGAAAAAAGGAAATAATAAATCGAAATTTACTCTGGGGTATTCTATCAACAATTTGTCTGGCAATTTTCGCACCTATAAATGAAGTGGCAATAAAAAGTGGCAGACCCCACCATAGTAATTCTGACAATTGTGCACCACCTGCAAAATAGGTAACAATCCTGGTTGAATCAACTAACAGCCCAATAGCTCCGGCAGTAGCAATATAAACCTCTTTTGGCAGGTTGAAAGCAGAGAGAAACATACTGCGAATTGCCCCTCCAATACCGAAAACCCCCGCAAAAAATCCTGACAATGAGCCTCCAAGCAGAGCAGTTGTATTAACTGCCGGAACCCTGAAGTCAGACTGTAAAATTAGAAAAAGCGCGTATCCGAAAAGAAATATACCTAAAATACGCAGAAGAATCTCTTCATTTGAACCTAACGAAAGTGATGCTCCAAGATAACTGGTTAAAAATCCTGTTAACCCGAAAAGAAGAAGTAATCGCAAATTGAAACCTTTGCGAAAAAGAACTATTTTCCATACATTACCAAACCAATGAATAATTGAAACTAAAAATATCGCCTCGATTGGCGGGAAAAAGATAGCCAAAACCGGTATCATTACCGTGGAAATACCAAAACCGGTAATAGTGCCAATAACAGATGCTATAAGCGTTAATACAGTAATAGAAAAAATTATCATCTCATAACCTCAATTTGTTTTTTTATCTCTGGAAATCATCTTTTAAAAATCAACCCCTGATCCTATTCTTCTTAAAAAGATTTATCCAGAATAATAAACTGTATTAATTTCTGTGGCCTGTAATTGATGGTGCCGGAACTGATAATACAAGATAATGCTATATAGTATAATTCAGCTATTGAATTTCTGCTATACAATCATAATTACTATATTATTTAAACATTTGTCTCAGTCTCGAAGCTCTTTCTTTTATTGATTGATTATGCTCCTCTTCAGAAATATCAGGATCTCTCAGATCAATATACCTTTTACAGGGAAGTTCAGGACAATAACCACAGTGAGAATATCCCCTTTCCATAACCGCGCATTGATACAGAGGGCAAATTTTATCCGGAAAAGCTTCTTGTGCCCAGAAAGTTGATCCTCTGACAGCTTGACAGCCTTTGCAATGGTTATTGAAATATTCACATTGGTCACATAATAATCCGCAAACAGATAAAACTTGAGTCATCTTAGCACCTCCTTAAAAGATAATTGTCAATTTTTACATCTGTCTATTTAAATAATTTTCTTGTATAGTATTAAATCTTTTGACATGTTTTCATTAACCAGGATCGCTGTCCATTTCATAATATTGTTATTTTTCAATTATAGACCCCTCAATGATACTATGGTAATCCAATAGTTATCACTAAAATACTTGATAAAATCATACCAATACCGAAAATATAATCAACTATAATCAGGTTTCTACGCGATTCCGGGGAAATCGGTTTTTTAAGCAAAAAATAAATTGCCAAGAAAAAAGTATAGGCAAAAAAATAATAAAATAGCCCTAATACTATAATAGTCTGCTCTTAATATCTGTTTCAAGAAGAATAGGCTAAGAAAACTGATAATTAATCCTAGAACTGGATAAAACAATATATGATCAAAATTAATGGGCTCGTGAATCTCTTTAACAAATACCTCATTGTTCAATTGACCTAAAAGGGTATATTTTAATAATTCAAATTTTTCCTCAAAAGCATTTATATAATGATACTTATAATTACGAAAAGATATATACATTTCTCTAATAGTACCATCTGTTCGTCATTTTATCTCCAGCGAATTAATTTCTAATATGCAATATTTTTCAACATGTGTTCCTTTCTGCCTTTCAATTTTCCAACCCAATATACGAATTATTTCAATAATTCTCCTGATAAAACACTGGTAGTTTTGATATCTTTCATTAGCAGAGAGCAAGTCAAGCCTTTCTTTATCCAACTGGCGGAGAGGGCGGGATTCGAACCCGCGAGGCAGGGATTAGCTGCCTACTCGATTTCGAGTCGAGCGCCTTCGGCCGGACTCGGCCACCTCTCCATTTATTTAATTTCTTAAATTATTATGCCGGTATTATCTTCTTTCCTGAAAAAAATTCTTCAATAATGCTCCGCATTCTTCTTCTAAAATCCCGCCTTTTATTTCAACATTATGATTAAATAAATTTTTCTTAAATAAATTTACTACACTGCCGGCAGCACCTGCCTTGACATCAGATGCACCAAAGACAAGGCGTTTTATTCTGGCTTGAATAATAGCATACGCACACATAGGACATGGTTCCAGAGTGACATACATGATTGCATCATCCAAATGCCAGCTTTTTAAATACCTGCACGCTTTTCTAATGGCTAAGATCTCAGCATGTGCTGAGGGATCCTGTAATCTCTCTTTTTCATTAAAAGCATGGGAAATTACTTTATTATTCAAAACAATTAATGCACCAACGGGAACTTCTTCCTGTTCATAAGCTTTTCGGGCCAGTCGAAGTGCTTTTTTCATCATTTCCTGATTGATATTCTCTACCAATGCCTTTTTCCTTATGGTTCAGATATATTCATTAACTCTTAAGTATTTCTTTAATTTCTTTGTTTATTCAATTTTTACTTGTTTGTTGAGAACTTACGAATTAATATCCTTCCTTATTCCCTTTACGTTATACGGAATACGATATACTAAATAAAGAATGATATGGTGCGCCCGGAGGGACTCGAACCCCCAATCTACTGATCCGTAGTCAGTTGCTTTGTCCAATTGAGCCACGGGCGCATTGGTGTATGAAGGAATATAATCTGGTTTTATTCAAAACTAAATAAGATTGTATTATAATTTAAAATCTACGTCAAATTAAATAATACTTTAATTTGTCCTAACTATTAGCTATCTTATATCAAAATTTTGTTTTACTAAATATCTTTCTAAAAAAAGTGAAGAAATAATAATCAAGGGGATGGACACCAACCAACGAATTATTGTAAACTCTATTCCTAAAAATGAGGCTTCAAATACAGTCATGGGGATCCTGACAATAGCAGAGGCTCCAACAAATGTAAAGATTACACTCAATCTTGCTCCTTTTTTATAAAGGGCAGAGGAAACCGGCAATGCTACCAACAGACCGCCAGCCATTGTTCCAGCCAGGACTATTGCCCAAATATAGCCCCTTATGCCGCCTTCATATCCTAAATGCCTCTCAACTTTCTCTCGGGGGACCCATACTTCAAATAAGCCTATCAGAATGAATGCACATGGAAGTATTTTTATCATATAGGACAAAAATGATAATAAATTGTTTCCTATTTCTAATCCGGATGGAATGTTAAAAATATATGAATAAATCAAAAATGCAAAATAAATGATTATTATAAATATATAAATATATTTATTGATATTAGTTTTATTCTTCTGTTCTTTTTTCATAAGGTAACCTCTCCAAAATATATGCCAACCACTACCGCTATAATTATAGCTATAATAAAACTCAAGAGATTGCGGATTAAAGAAACTTTTTTGCCAAAATAAGTTACCTCAATCGGGAATGTCATGGTACCAACCATCATTAAAGTTGTAGTAAAAGAAGCAATAATCATATATGAAATACCGCTGTTTCTTAATATTCCAGCAAGGGGAAACGCTACAAAACCTGGCATAATAGTTACAGAGCCTACTAGTGCAGCCAGAACAACATTCACTATATGGTATCCGGAATCAAGATACTGAATTATTTTCTCCTGGGGAAATAAAAATAATATAATTGAAACAAAGATGAGCATAATTAAAAAAGAAGGGAAAATTACTTTAAATCTTTTATAAGTTATCAACAAAGCCTTTTTAGTTTTAGCACGATTGAATGCTAATGACAAAAACAACAAAATACCGGTTAAATAAAAAAACCACATTGGTTTTTTCTCCTTTTCAGTATATTATTTATTTAATACATCAATATAATATGAACATTCTTCTTATTTTGCAACCAATATTAAAAAATTGTCGCTATTTTCTCATTGTTAAAATTTATTTTTTCTTGTTATAGTGCTATGATAGATATATTAATTTTATAAGGAAGCATATGAAAAAATTGTTAAATTTAAAAAATAAAAAGATTACAGTAATGGGTTTAGGTTTAAATCGTGGAGGTTTGGGTGTTGCCAAATATCTGGCCGGTTCCGGAGCAGATGTGCTGGTCACTGATTTAAAAACCAGTCATGAACTGCAGAAAACTATGGCTGAATTAAAAGATTATGATATTACATATGTACTGGGTGGACATAGAGTAGAAGATTTTATCGGAAGAGATATGATTATTCAAAATCCGGGAGTCCCAAATCATTCAAAATACTTACAAATAGCAAGAGAATTTGGTACTCCTATTGAAACAGATTTATCATTATTTCTTAAAGTTTGCCCTTCCACAAAGTTTATTGCCGTAGGAGGTACAAAAGGCAAGAGTACTGTAACAGATTTAATTTATCATATTTTTTGTCGAGCTGGAAAAGATATAGTACATGCAGGCAATATAGGTATATCTGTTTTTGATGTATTACCTAAAATCAAAGAAAACACACTGGTACTGCTGGAAATTTCCAGCTGGCAACTGGAAGGAATTCAACACCTGCAGTTTAAACCACAGATTGCAGTATTGACTAATATTCTGCCTGACCACTTAGACCGTTATGACAGTTTTGAAGAATATTCCCGTTCAGAAAAAATAATCTGTAAATATCTGGATAGAACTAACATTCTGGTTACCAGTTTTGATAATTCAATTACAAGAAATCTCTCTCAACAAACAACTGCTGAAATATCTTGGTTCAGTACAAAAAGAGAGGTTACTCAGGGAACTTATTTAAAAGGGAATGCATTGTTTTTTAAGCATACAAACAGGCAGGTTCAGTTTTCAGAAACCAACAATATCCATGTTCCTGGAAATCATAACATAAGTAATATTTTAGCGGCTGCTAATGTTGGTTTTCTCATGGATTTATCAGCATCAGATATTTCCGGGGCAATTAAAGATTTTTCGGGAGTACCCAACCGTCTGGAAAAAATACGGACTTTAAATGGAATTAATTTTTACAATGATACCTGTGCTACTACTCCGGAAGCTGCAGCAGCTGCGGTACAATCATTTCCCGGGATACCCTTGATTATAATTCTTGGTGGGAAAGACAAAAAATTGAAATATGATTGCTTGTGCCGTACGATTATAAGCAATAATAATATTGACCATCTTGTAATTCTAAGGCACCCGGAATATGATGCTTCAGAAATGATAATAAATAAATTAAAAGAAAAAAAATTTCAAAAGAAAATACATGTCAGACAGTCAATGGCTGAAGCAGTAGACACGGCATATACCCTGGCACAACCGGGTACAAATATTTTACTGTCTCCTGCAGCTACCAGCTTCGGCCTTTTTGTAAATGAATTTGACAGGGGCAATTCATTTCGAAAAGCAGTCTCTAATCTGTGATGAATTTCTAATCACCACTTATATGGTCATGAACCATTATCCTTTTTCTCCGAACCCATTTGAATCCTTCTTCAGGTGTAATGGTCAACACCTCTACCGGCCCTCCTACCCCTGGCAGCTCACCGGGATTGGCTTTTATCCCATCGGAAAATCTTTGAATCGCTGATGTAGTTTCAATCATCAATGTACAAAAATCAATTGCATCCTGCAGGGTCATTGTTCCCCACTGAATTACATATTCTAAACTATGCAACTGTTTTAAGACATTTTCCCGGTCTGTTAATGAACTGGCCTCCTGTACAAATGGTAAATTTATTATTCGTCCATCAAACCCTAATACAATTCTTGATACTACATCTGTCTGTCCTATCCAGTTTGGCCCATATTCTTTTCCTCTTTCCCTGTTATCTCTACTTTTAATTTTATTCCCGGGAACATAACAGGTAAAAGCCTGTTGTGAACCATCCTGGTTTATTCCGGCAATAATAAAACTGATGGGGTCAATTTTTCCAATGCCTTTTCTTGTGTTGCCTTTAGTATCTTTATATCGAAAATCAATATATGATTCTTTTTTAGTTATTTCTAATATCTCAAATTTTTTATTAAGCAAATCTTTTTCGATTTGTTCTTTTGCCTTATTTAGCTGGTCATTCCAATCATATTTTTCATTTAATAGTTTTATAAGTTCATCAGCAGTCTTCTCTATTGAATAGTTATCTACAGGATTATTTTCAATAAATTCTTTAATATAACTGCTAACACTTCTCAAGCCGCTATTTTCCGGTAAAAAAGCCAAGCCGGCTAAGGCTATACCTATTCTGTGATTTAATTGAAAAAGTTTAGATGCATTATCACTGCCTATTCGTGCCATACCTTTTCGATTTCGATAGGATTGTCGGCTATCTGCTGCCATTACAATCCCCTCGGGAATAGTAGTATTAATAGCTAATGACATCTTGCCTCCTTTAATTCTCTAATTTATTTATTTTCCTCTATGGTTTTTATACCCTCTAATTTTAGAAATGATATTAACTCCCATTAAACCTCCCAGAATTCCCAGAATTCCAAAATAAAGGGCTGAGAAAAATATATTCCCACGTATAATTAGCTCTAAATAATCTCCAATATTGTTTCCCAATAAATACAACAAATGGAAATGCCAGATATTTTCCGGGTATAATAAGAAAATCCGACAAAATACCCCGCCAAGAATAGTTCCTAAAAAAGCTATTACCATAGCTGTGTCTCTCCTGCCAATAATAATACCAGCAGAAAGACCTGAAAAAAGCGGACCAACTAACGGGAAAGTCCCGATAGCTGTACCTATAATAATGGTAATCAAAAAGGGAACTGTTATCATATTTTGCATTTTCTGAAATTTAATTATATTTTTCTTTTCTGCTGTTTTATTTATCTTTTACTGTGCGGGTATCCTAATAAAAATAGCCAGCTGATAAAAATCAGGATTACCGATAGGACAATGATAGCAATAATTCCGAACGTTGCTGCATCCTGCCAGAAATTCAAAGGATATAACATCACTAGATGGTCAGTCCTGGGATCCAGTATCCAGGGGGAACTCTGAGGGTCACCAAAAACCAGGTAATGAAAGCGGATAAAGAGATTGTGAAAACCGGCAAACATTCCTATTCCCAGAACAGCCAGCAAGATAACGTTTAAGATACTCCCGTTTTTTAATCCTCGCCAGAAATAAAGAAGCTTATCCTTTCTTTTCAAAACAATATTTAATAGCAAATACAAAAAGAAATAACCCAAGGCTATATATTGCATCATGAATACATATTGAAAGATATCCTTCACATCTTTCAGGTGTACTAATTCATGGTCATGGAATAAGTAAATGGGCTCATCATTTTTTTGTAACAGTAGCTGAGGGCTTTCAACTTTACCATTAAAATACTGTATTAAATGTCTGGTAATTATCCCCAGTTGAGAGTTATCAAAACCGGTTACCTGATTAATATTATTTTTTTCATATTCATATTCGTAAAATGGCAAAAATTGAACTTCCATCCTGACTACTGAAGTTATCAGTAAAACAGGTATTGAAAGTACAAAAATCCACCACAGGATAATGCGAATTATCTTCAAAGATTTCCCCTTATTTTTAGATAATAAAATCAATAAATACTTTTTCAGGAAAGAACAATATCAGAAAGGCTTCTCTTTGGTACATGATGTATATTGTTCTTATCACGCCAGTATTTAATATCACCACTGTCATCTAATTTTTCTATCTGAACTATTTCAACAGGATAGCCCAGAGCCAATGCGTATAATATTTCATATTGTGAAGGTATGTTTAACAATTCTCTTAGTTTTTCCCGGGCAACTGAACCAAATATACAACCGCCTACTCCCTTTTCAGTTGCTCCCAAAAGGATACTCTGAGCTGCAATTCCTGAATCAACACTGAAATTTTCAGCAATATTTTTATCACCAAGAATAATTATATAAGCAACTGGTCTTTCGCCATCTGCAGGTCCCTTCCAGTCTTTCAGGTAAGCAGCCCAGGCAAGGGTGTTGAATATTTTTTTGTTAGTCTCAGGTTCACTGGAAAGGAAATATTTCAGTGGCTGCTTATTAGCTGCAGAAGGTGATAATCTTGCTAAATCTATTAATTCTAACAATTCTTGCCTGTCTATCTTTTTTCCTTCATCAAAACGTCTATAGCTTCTGTTTTTTAAGATTAAATCCTTTAACATAATTTCTCCCACCTCAACTCTTATTTATTAGCATATTTTTAAAATAATTTTACCTATGCGATTTTTCTCTTCGGAATACAAAATTATATGTTCAGAAATCCATCTTTAAATAAAAAAGCTACCAGTGCAATTATACCCAAAAAGATAAAAAACTGACCATTCATAGTTTTTCCTCCCTGCTTATTGGTAAATATGGCTTGTCTTTTCTAATTATGATAATAAAAATGCCAACGATTATCATCAATAAAGACATTACCTGTGCTAAATTCATGAATCCTAAATATTTATATCCAGATATAGGTGATGGCTCCCGGAGAAATTCGTTTAAAAAACGAACAATACCATAGCCAATAAAATAGACACTTAATTGAAGGCCATTAAACCATTTCTTTTTTCGCAGATACCATAATACGATAAAAAGAACGACCCCCTCAAAAAGTGCCTCATATAGTTGGGTGGGATGTCTTAATTGATTGGTTGGATCTGCAGGAAAGTACATTCCCCAGGGTAAATTTGTAACTTTTCCATACAGTTCTCCGTTTATAAAATTGCCAAGTCTGCCAAAGGTATAACCTGCAGGTATTCCCGTAATACCCATATCAGCGAATTGCCAGTGATTGATATTTCTTTTTAAACAAAATAATATAAAGGCCAATACAATACCAATCATTCCTCCATGGTAGGACATTCCCAAAATACCCGTATAGTGAAAACCTCCCGAAAAGTCAAAAGGAAGTATTATTCTCATTGGATTGGTTAAATAGTATCCTATATCTGATGAAACAACATGCCCGATCCTTCCCCCTATCACCAGCATAATAACTGCCCAGATCAGGAAATCCAATACTGTAGATTCTTTAAAAACTAATTTTTCTGAGCGAATCCGATAAATAGCAATAGAAAAAGCGGTTAAGAAACCCAGAGGGTACATCAATCCATACCAATAGATTTTGAATTGACCAAAAGAGGCTAAAACAGGATTTATTGCTTCAGGAATATGAGCCCAATCTATCCCAAACATATTGTTTATTTTAAACCTTTCTTTCCATTAACAGGCAACCAACTATTTCACAAGTCGGGTTGCCTGTTAATTCATCATTTATTCCAAGGTATATAATACCTATTCCATTCGATAAGATTTTAATACTTTCAAGTAGTTTGCTCTTTCATATGCATCTGTTTCTCTGGTATTCTGCTGGCTTAAAATTCCTCTAATGCTATCAATAGATTCATAATGGTTTCTGTTCATCCAATCCTCAGTCGCTTTTATTAATTCCTCAATGAAAGAAATTCCCCTCAGTAGTAAAGCTGAAGTCATCATAGCAACATTTGCTCCGGCTAAAATACTTTTTATTATATCTTCAGCTGTATGAACTCCTCCGGTAATTGCCAGGTCTGCCTTAACTTTCTTATAAAGTAGTCCTACCCATCTTAGTCTTAAACGCAACTCGGATGATTCACTCAATTCCAAATTAGGGGATATCGACATTCTCATTAAATCAATATCAGGCTGATAAAATCTGTTGAATAAAACCAGCGCATCAGCCCCCTCGTCAACAAGTTTATATGCTGTATCAGGTATTGAGTTAAAATATGGGCTTAGTTTTACTGCTATTGGTATTTTTATGTTTTGCCTTAATGTTTTTAGTAACTCCAGATACATCTTTTCAACTTGCTGACAGGAAACAGATTTTATTGTCGGCAGATAGTAAATGTTTAATTCCAGGGCATCCGCTCCTGCTTCTTCAATTTTCTTCCCATATTTAAGCCATCCACTATTTGATATACCGTTCAGGCTGCCGATAATCGGTATATCGACAGCCTTTTTTGCTTTCTCAATATAGTTTACATACTCATCAGGAGCAAAACGGTAATCATTTACATCAGGAAAATAGCTCAAAGATTCGGCATAACTTTCTGTTTGTTGAGTCAAAGCATAATTCAACTCTTTCTCTTGCAGAATAACCTGTTCCTCAAAGAGTGAATGCAAGACTACAGCACTAATTCCGCTCTTTTCCATCTGCTTGATGTTTTCAATATCTTCACATAACGGAGAAGCAGAGGCAACCAAGGGATTTTTCAATCTAATACCTAAATATTTAGTACTTAAATCAACCACTTACTTATCCTCCTGTTTTTATCAATTTATTTATTCTTTCGAATTCTCATTCTTAGCCCATTTTTCATATATTTTCCAGCGATTCATTACTTCTTCCTGAGCTTTCTTGTAGTACTCTTTAGCTATCTCTGGTTTACTATAAGTCAGTATTCTGTATCTGTTTTCAGCATAAATATAATCTTTCAGTGGGATACTAGGAGCCTTACTGTCCAGTACAAATGGATTCTTCCCTTCTTTCTTTAATTCCGGGTTATAATGCATTAATGGCCAGTACCCGGAGGCTACTGCTGCTTTTTGCTGTTTTAGCCCATTTCTTAAGTCATAACCGTGTCCTGCGCAATGAGAATATGCAACGATAATAGAAGGACCATCATAGGCTTCTGCTTCACGGAATACCTTTATAGCCTGATTCATATTTGCACCCAGGGCAATCCTTGCAACATAAGCAGTACCATAGTTTACTGCCATCATTGCAAGGTCCTTTTTAGCAGTTTGTTTTCCACCTGCAGCAAATTTTGCAACAGCACCTAAAGGTGTCGCTTTGGACATCTGTCCACCGGTATTGGAGTAGACTTCTGTATCTAATACCAGAATATTTACATTCTGCTTCTGAGCAATAACGTGATCAAGTCCGCCATAACCAATATCATAAGCCCAGCCGTCTCCACCTAATATCCAGACACTCTTTTTAACCAAGGCTTCTGCCAAACTGTCTAATTGTCTTGCTTCTTCCTTAGAGATGTTTTCTAATTTCTTATGTAATTGGGCTACTCTTTCTCGCTGTTTTTGTATTTCTTCATCATTGGACTGTTCTGCATTCATCAGTTCATTAGCCAGGCTTTCACCTATGTCATTTTTTAGCTTTTCTACCAGGTTAATAGCCATTATTTTCTGCTGATCTATGGCCAAACGTAATCCGTAACCAAATTCTGCATTGTCTTCGAAGAGAGAATTTGACCAGGCAGGTCCGCGACCATCCTGATTAAATGTCCATGGTGTTGCAGGCAGATTACCACCATAAATAGAAGAACAACCAGTAGCATTAGCTACAATCATTCTATCCCCAAATAACTGGCTGATAAGTTTTACATATGGAGTTTCTCCACAACCTGCACAGGCTCCGGAGAATTCAAACAATGGTTGAGTAAATTGTAGGTCTCTTATTCGGTTCAGTTCCAGTTTTTCTCTATCAACTAATGGAATATTTTCAAAGAATTCCCAGTTTTTCTTCTCTTGTTCTTGAATATTTTCCACTGGTACCATATTGATGGCTTTTTTGCCAGGTTCTTTCTTATTCTTTGCAGGACATGTTTCTACACACAAACCACAACCGGTACAATCTTCAGGAGAGATTTGCAATGTGAACTTTAATCCCTGGAAATCTTTGATCTTACTGTCGGTAGACTTAAAGTTTTCCGGTGCATTAGCGAGTAATTCTGGTGAGAAAACTTTACTTCTAATTACAGCATGGGGACAAACAAGAGCACAGTTTCCACACTGGATACAGGTATCCGGATCCCATTCAGGAATTTCCTGAGCAATATTTCTCTTCTCCCATTTGGTAGTTCCGGATGGGAATGTTCCATCAGGGTCAAAAGCGCTTACAGGAATATCATCTCCTTCTTGAGCAATCATTTTAGCTGTTACTTCACGAACAAATTTTGGTGCCTTAGCAGAAACAGTATCCTTTTTCCTGATAGTGCCTTCAGCTTTGAGCGGTACTTTAATTTCCTCAATAGATTCCTTTGCCAACTCCACAGCCTTGTTATTCTTGCTGAGAATCTCTTCTCCCTTAGTTCCATAAGATTTTTTGATGAATTGTTTAATTTTGTCGATTGCCACATCTTCCGGGAGAATCTTGCTTAACAAGAAGAATGCTGTTTGCATAACTGTATTAATTCTAACACCAAGACCGGTTTCTTTGGCAATTTGATATGCATTGATAGAATATACTTTAATTTTTTTGTCAATAATGTTCTTCTGTACCTCAACAGGAATTTTATCCCAGACTTCTTCAGCAGGATATGGGCTGTTTAACAACAATACTGCATTATCCTCTGCATGTTTTAAAACATCATATTTTTCCAGGAACGTAAACTGATGACATCCTATAAAGTTTGCTTTTTCAATCAGGTATGGTGAATGAATTGGATCTTTGCCAAAACGCAAATGTGAAATTGTCAATGACCCTGCTTTTCGCGAATCATAAACAAAATATCCCTGAGCAAAATTATCAGTCTCTTCCCCAATAATTTTAATAGAGCTTTTATTTGCACTTACAGTTCCATCAGAACCCAATCCATAGAATACTGCTCTAACTCTGTCGGCTGGTTCAATATGGAAATGTTCCGGATATTTGATACTCTTATTGGTTACATCATCATTAATACCAACAGTAAAGTGATTCATGGGTTTTTCTTTTTTAATTTCATCAAATACTCCCATAACCATGGCTGGTGTAAATTCCTTGGAAGATAAGCCATATCTCCCACCAACTACCTTTATTTTTCTGTCTATATTATTCTCGCTCATATACTCATTAATTCCGGATAAGACTTCAATATATAAAGGTTCTCCAGCACTCCCCGGTTCTTTTGTTCTGTCTAAAACACATAATTTCTTAGCTGTCTCAGGTATGGCATTATATAGATGTTTTATGGAGAATGGTCTGAATAATCTGACTTTTATCACACCTACCTTTTCGCCTTTTTCTACAAGGTGTTCCACAGTTTCATGGACTGTTTCACAGCCTGAACCCATTAATATAATAATATACTCTGCATCAGGTGCACCTTCATATTGAAAGAGATGATATTCTCTACCGGTAATGTCCTTAAATTCTTTCATAGTTTCTTCAGTAATATCAGCACATTTATCATAGAAGGGGTTACTCCCTTCCCTTGCCTGGAAAAATACATCAGGATTCTGCGCAGTTCCCCTTATAAATGGACGTTCGGGTGAAAGCGCACGTGCTCTATGCTGGTATATTAGTTCATCATTAATCATTTTTTCCATTTCTTCATTTTCCAGCATCTCTACTTTTGATATTTCATGCGAAGTTCGGAACCCGTCAAAAAAGTGCAAAAACGGTATTCTGGATTTCAGCGATGCTGCTTGAGCGATTAATGGGAAATCCATGGCTTCCTGAACTGAAGCCGCTGCCAATAATGCAAATCCTGTAGTTCTTGCAGCCATTACATCAGAATGGTCACCAAAAATAGATAAAGCATGAGTAGCCACTGAACGGGCTGAAACATTAAATACAGCAGGAGTAAGTTCACCGGCAATCTTAAACATATTAGGGAGCATAAGCAATAACCCCTGTGATGCAGTAAATGTAGTAGTTAATGCTCCTCTTTGCAGAGAACCGTGTACAGCTCCGGCTGCTCCAGCTTCACTCTGCATCTCGGCTACAAATGGGATTGCTCCCCAGATATTTTTTTTCTCCTGAAATGCCCATAGATCCGCCAATTCTCCCATAACTGAAGAGGGAGTAATTGGATAGATTGTAATGTTTTCACTAAGGTGATAGGCAGTATGGGCAGCTGCCGTATTCCCATCTAAAGTAATCAATTTGTGTTTCATAATATGTTCCTTTCTTTTTTTATCACATTTTTATGTTTTTTTTATTTAAAGCTATTCTTTATTCTTAAAGAATTTAAAATAACGGTAATTGAACTAAAAGCCATGGCTCCTTCTGCAATTGCGGGATGCAGAAGGCCTAACATAGCAAAGGGTATTGCTAAAGTATTATATAAAAAAGCCCAGAAAAGATTTTGTTTGATAATTTTAAAAATACTTGCAGATATATTAATACTATATATCAGACCATATAGTCCTTCTCTTATTATAACTATATCAGCACTGTCTATAGCCAGGTCAGCCCCATTTTCCATTGCTACTCCAATGTCTGCTCCTTTCAGGGAGGCAGCATCATTTATTCCATCCCCTATCATAAGTACTTTTTTCCCGGTACTTTGGAACTTCCTGACAATTCCCAGCTTCTCCTCAGGTTTAACACCTGCATATACTTTTTCAATGCCCACTTCATCTGCCACAACCCGGGCAGTTATCTCATGATCCCCGGTTACCATTACCGGGGTAATATTCAATTCTTTTAAGCGATTAATCGCTTTTTCTGACTCACCTCTTATTCTATCAGCTAAAATAATAAATCCAAGTTTAGTCATTCCTTTTAATATTTCAACTACTGTTTGGCCTTTTTTAAAATATGGTAAATATTCTTCCCTTTCTTCCGGTTTGCCAATAAAGTATTCTATTCCGTTAAAATATGCTGTAACTCCTTTTCCTGGTATTTCTTTTAAATTATCAATTTTTTTTAAATTTTTCAAGTTGCCCGCAATGGCCTGGGCCAAAGGATGATGAGAATTACTTTCAATTGATGCTACCACGTCCATTTCTTCCTGGCTGAGATTATG
>Ga0265294_10002953_pt1 | contig 22068 bp, 25 predicted proteins | sample MunlanPumphouse3_FD_192504 | JGI IMG/M metagenome (GOLD analysis project Ga0265294, IMG submission 192504) | Groundwater microbial communities from a municipal landfill in Southern Ontario, Canada - Pumphouse #3 | ecosystem: Environmental > Aquatic > Deep subsurface > Groundwater | place... | reverse complement strand
GATTCTAACAATAAAAATCTTGATTTTAAAATAAAATTATTTAAAGAAATACTAAAACAAACAACTCAATCGACAAGCGATAAACGTTTCAATCTTAATGAAACAAGTAGTGAAGTTATTCATTTATTTTTTAAAGATTCAGGAAAAGGATTCCCTCAAGACTTTACCTTGTCTAAAATTAAAACTGTTGGACTGAGCTTAATTAATAACCTAATCTCAAACCTTAATGGCAGTATAAATATTTATAATGATAACGGAGCAGTTATACAAATTTCCATACCCTTAAAAGGAGTTCAAAATGCATAAAATCTTAATAGTTGAAGATGAATTTATTATCGGTTTCGGTATTCAACATATATTGGAGAAAAACAATTATGAAATTTGCGGTATATACAGTAAAGGTGAAGAAGCTATACAAAAAGCACTCTCTTTAAAACCTTCACTTATCCTAATGGATATAAATCTCGCCGGTGAAATTGACGGTATAGAAGCATCTGAAGAAATAAAAAAACATCTCGATATACCTATTATTTTTCTTACCTCTTATGTGGATAATATCACTGTCACACGTGCAAAAAAGTCAGAACCTTTCGCTTATCTCGTTAAACCTGTAGATTCTAAAGAACTCCTAATCACAATCGAAATGGCACTCTATAAACACGAAATGCAAAAACTAATCAATGAAAAAGAAAACTGGTTTAAATCTGTTTTAAAACATCTAAGTGACGGTGTAATTGCTACTTTTAATGATTTTAGAATTAAATTTTTTAATGACGCTGCAACGGAAATTTTCTCCAATCTTTCAGACCTACATTTCAATAACATCTTTGACTTAAATATTTACAATTATGATAGCATAAAACTTATTTCCATTGATGACTTTATCCTTAACCAAACTAAAAACGTTAAATTTAATAATAAATTTCTTGAAATCACTGCTAATAAAATCATTAATGATAAATTTGAACTTGCAGGATATGTTTTTGTTATTAAAGATATATCTCAGAAAATTCAACTCGAAAATGAAAAAGAACAAAACCTTTCTCAACTTAGACAAGCTCTTAATGAGATACAAAAACTTAGTGATCAGTTAACTATTTGTAGCTCTTGCCAGAAATTCAAAGATGAAAACAATCAATGGCTCAAACCAATTGATTATTTTATTAACAATAAAAATATCCAAATCTCTCAAGAATTATGTCCAAATTGTCAAAAAACAAATAGTAAATAAACAAAGTAATATTTCATTTTTTTCTATTCATATAAAGTATTAAGCTATTGAATAATAATATTGTGCGAGCTTCCTTGTTTGAGCATTAAAAAAAGGGAGACCAAATGGTCTCCCTAAAGATTTTATGCGTTAACTTTATTGACAACTCTTCTTCTTTCCTTAATACGGCTTGCTTTACCTTTAGCTGTACGCAAGTAGAATAACTTAGCACGACGTACGTGACCAAAGCGAACTATCTCTAATTTATTAATAAGAGGTGAATTTTGAGGGAAAATACGTTCTACGCCAACCCCATTACTAACTTTTCTAACAGTGAAGGTTTTTGAGATACCCATACCTTTTTTCTGAATAATAATTCCTTGAAAAATTTGTATTCTTTCTTTACTACCTTCTTTAATTTTATAGTGGACTTTAACAGTATCCCCAACTCTAAATTCGGGTAAATCTGTTCTAATTTGTTCTTTCGTTGACATTTGAATGATATCCATTATTCCTCCTTATATTCTTCGGATAATAATCTATCCAGTACAATCGCTACGGCACTTCGAACCGATAGGTGATTATATTTTGATTTTGCTTGAATTGGTGATAAAATATAATCTGAGCTATTGAGAATTTCTTCACATAACCCGTTACCGGTGCCAAATAGTAAATAAATCGGTCTTTGGCTTGACTTAATTAGTTCTTTTAGATTATAAAAACTAATTTGATTTTCTTTTGTTTGAGCGGTTGTAGTTATAATTATCGGATGATTATTTTCCTGATTTTTTATTAAATTTACGGATTCATCTATTGATTTAGCAAACTTTATCACAGACAATGCATCGACGCGATGTTGGTTGTAAAAAGCTGCCATTTCTGTTTTCCAAAACCCAAGAATTTGGTTAAATATTTCTTTTTGTCTTTGATTTGGATGGATTAAAAAATAATTTTTAACGTTATATGACAAAGCTGATCTTGAAATGTCATGTACGTCAAGATTTGTAATACCCGAAGTGATTACTTCACCGGCTTTATTATATACCGGATAATGTACCAATCCAATGTAAATATTTGTCATTTTTTCTCTAAAATATCAGGTCTAATTTTTTTTGTTAATTCGATAGCTTTTTTATTTCGCCATTCATTAATATTTTTATGGTTACCTGAAATAAGAACTTCAGGTACTGTCATATTTTCGAATTCATAAGGTCTTGTATAATGAGGACATCCTAAAAGAGAATTTTCGTGGGAATCTGTTTTAGCTGAATCAGAATCGCTTAAAACACCATCTAAAAGACGAGATATAGCATCAATGAAAATCATTGCCGGTAGCTCTCCACCGGATAGGACATAATCTCCGATTGATATTTCATCTGTTACGTATCTATCTCTGATTCGTTGGTCAATTTCTTTATAGTGTCCGCATATTAATGTAATTTCAGAATTATGTGAATATTCTTTGATAATATTTTGATTTAAAAGACGACCTTGAGGGGTAAAATAAACAATCTGATCTTGTTGTGTTTTATTATTTATAAATTTTAAAGCTTCAGCAATGGGCTCAGGTTTTATTACCATACCCGGACCTCCACCATACGGATAGTCATCTACTTGCCTATTTTTATCGTTTGAGAAATCTCGAATATCAATTAGATTAAGTTGCATTTCACCTTTTGATTGAGCAATAGCAGGAATACTTTCACTCAAAAAGTTGTAAAATATTGCCGGAAATAAGGTTAATACATTAATTATGATACTCATATATCAATGAATTGATCTAAATCTTGTACTTTAATATAGCAATCTTTTAGACTAGTTTCTGTTACAAAAGCTTCAACATCAGGAATTAAAACGATTTTACCGTCATTCATTTTGATTTCATAAACATCATGAGCTCCATTGAAAAAGAAGTTTTCAATGATTGCAACCTCTTGGTTATTCCAAACTACTTTCATTCCTATAGGATCGAAATATTGGTTTGAGTTATCAATATTTATGATATCCTCTTCGTTTAAGCAAAGAGAAATTGAATGTTCTTGTTTGATTTCTTTTATAACATCATCGTCTAAGATTTCTAAATAGTATTGTTTTTCATCAATAATTTCTACAATGTTCACAGTTACATATCGCACTCTATGGTCTTTAAAGATCAAAAATACTTGTTTAAGATTAGATATAAAATCTTGGAATTCAGTTTTTGGTTTTAAAATAATCTTTTTTGGATTATTATGACTGAATTCCAAACTACCAATCTTAATTAAGTCTGAAATCTCCATTATTCAATAATTTCGAGTTCAGCTCTTTTACCTTGTTTTGTTGAAACTGCGTTGAGGATAGTTCTAATAGCGAGGGCAGTTCTTCCTTTTTTCCCGATTATTTTACCAATATCATTTTTTGATACTCTTAATTCAAAGAGGGTTACTTTATCTCCGGTAACTTCATTGATTTGAACTTCAGCAGGGTCATCTACGAGGGATTTAACAATAAATTCTACTAATTCTTTCATTTTTTCCTCTTAGTTTTCCGGGGTTTGTTCAGTTTTAACAAAGCGCATTTCATGCCATTTTTTTAAAATCCCGGCTTTTCTAAATAAAGAACGCACAGTTTCTGAAGGTTGAGCACCTACTTTTAACCATTTTATAGCTTTTTCTTCATCAAGATTGATAACAGCGGGATTATGTTTTGGGTCATAATACCCAATCTTATCGAGATATCTTCCGTCTCTTCTTTCTCTGGAATCGATCGCAATCACACGATAGAATGGCTTATTAATTGAGCCCATTCTAGTTAAGCGAAGCTTTACCATTTCTACTCCTTTATCAGCATTAATCTTTTTTATTCTACAAAAAACACATATTTACGGTTATATGAAAAAAGTCAAGCAAAAAATATTAAAAAGGTAATTTCATATTTTTTAGAGCTTTTGATGAGGTCATTTTCTTCATCATTTTTTTCATATCCTCAAATTGTTTTAGTAATCTATTTACGTCTTGAACGGTTGTGCCACTACCCTTTGAAATTCTGATTCTACGGCTGCCATTAATAATATTGGGTTTTTCTCGTTCTTTGATTGTCATTGATCTTATAATTGCTTCTACTTTTTTTATTTGACTATCTTCAATTTTTACATTTTTCATAGCAGCTTGATTCATTCCTGGTATCATTTTTAAGATTTGATCTAAGGGACCAAGTTTTTTTATTTGTTGTAACTGAGATAAAAAATCAGTAAAAGTGAATTGATTTTTTTTCATTTTCTCAGCCATTTTTTCAGCTTCTTCTTCATTGATAGCTTCTTGTGCTTTTTCAACTAAACTTAAAACATCACCCATTCCAAGTATTCTGGAAGCCATTCTGTCAGCATAGAAAGATTCTAAATCAGAAATCTTTTCTCCGGTACCTATAAATAAGACAGGTTTGTTAGTTACAGCCTTGATTGATAGAGCTGCTCCACCTCGAGAATCACCATCAAGTTTTGTTAGAATAAGCCCTGTAAAGTCTAATAATTCATTAAATTCTTTTGCTACATTAACTGCATCTTGTCCGGTCATGGCATCAGCTACAAAGAATATATAATCCGGTTTAATAAAATCTTTTAATTTTTTTACTTCGTCCATCATATCTTTGTCAATATGTAAACGACCGGCAGTATCAAATATCATTAATTGGATGTTTTCTTTTTTTGTCCATTCAATGGCTTTATCAGCTATTTTTATTATATTTTTCTCTTCAGTATCACTAATGACCGGAACACTTAATTGTTTACCTAAAACTTCAAGCTGATGAATCGCAGCAGGTCTATAAACATCACATGCTACTAATACCGGTTTTAAATTATTTTTTTTCCTAAAATGGTTTGCTAATTTTGCACAAGCAGTGGTTTTTCCTGAACCTTGTAAGCCTACTAACATTATTTTGTTTAAGCGGTTATTTTGCAATTCTATTTTTGTGTCGGTATTGTCCATTAAGGTAATAAGTTGTTCGTGAACAATTTTGACTACTTGTTGCCCTGGTTGTAAACTTTTCATTACTTCTTGACCAATAGCTCTTTTTTCGACTTCGGTAACAAAGTTTTTAACAATTTTAAAGTTTACATCAGCTTCAAGTAATGCAAGTCTTATTTCACGCATCGCATCTTTAATGTTTTTTTCTGATAATTTTCCCATACCTTTTAAATTGCGCATTACATTATCTAATTTTTCTGATAATCTATTAAACATTCAATAAGCTCCTGATAGCATTTTGATAATTTTTATTTCCAAATATATACGAACCGGCTACGATAATATCTGCTCCTGCATCTATAATTGGTTTGATAGTATGGTTATTTACTCCACCATCAATTTCAATTTTAAAATCTCTGTTACATCTAAGTGAATATTCTTTTAGATATTTTATTTTTTTTAAACTTGACTCTATAAATTTTTGACCACCAAAACCGGGATTTACACTCATTACTAATACAAAGTCTAAATCTTCGATAATAGCATTGAGACTTTCAACAGGTGTGCCCGGATTTAAAGCTATACCTGCTTTCATATTACAAGCTTTAATTTTTTCGATTAATCTATGTGTATGATATACTGTTTCTAAATGAAAGGAGAAATATGTTATTCCTAACTCAGCAAGTGGTTCTATATAAAAGTCGGGATTTTTTACCATCAGATGTGCATCCATCGGTATTGAAGTTGAATTTTTTATTGATTTAATAATAGGTATTCCAAAGGTAAGGTTTGGGACAAAATGGCCATCCATAATGTCAAGGTGTAATATATCAGCTCCGGCATCAATGATGCTTTTGATTTCTTGGTTTAGATTCCCAAAGTCAGCTGAAAGTAGAGAAGGTGCTATAAGTATTTCTTTTTTCATTTTTTTTAAACTGTAAACAAAATATTGTCAATTTCAATATTTGTTTTTTCTTTCATTTTTTTTATTATATCCGGTCTGTGTAAGATAAATTCTTGCATCCAAACATGGTTACAAACTTTTACATAAAGGATTTTACGTTCATATTTTAAAATTTGAGATCGCTCTGAAAGTAAGTTACCAACGATATACTTCCAATTCAGAGCGATTACAACTAATTCTTGATATTTATTTCCGGCAATTCGGAATAGTAAATTTTTTATAGAAGAATTGATTCTATTCATTAGTTTTGATTAATTTTTTTGCTAATGCACTCATACCTGTCCAAGCAACAATAGCCTCAAGGAGAGTGATGTAATACACCATTCCCATAGTACTATATGAATTATCATAACCTGAAATGCCAATAGCAGGTATTGCGGCAGTTGCTAATAATACTAAATAACCGATATATGCAAAAACTTTATTTTTTTTGCTATAACAATTAATTAACCATATACCGGCAACTCCAAGGATTAACATAACGATTGTGATTAAGAAAATTGGGAAAAATGAGATTAACCCCGGTCTGTATTTGATCATCAAAAAGGCAGGTAAAAATAATGATATTAAGCTTAATCCACCACCAATAATATAAGGCATAAATGAGGAACTTTTCATATCTTCAAAGGAATGTCTTTTGTGTTTTGTAGAATATAAGTAGATTAATCCTAAAATTACAATCATTGTTAGGGCATAAACCGGAACCATTACCCCCGGATTTTCGGTTCCTAATCCTATAGCTGCAAATGCAGATATAAAAATTAACCAGGCAAGAATTTTGCCTATAAGCAAGAGTATCTGTTTCATAGAGTCCTCCGTTTTTTAAATAAAAATGACATGGAATAATCCATGTCATTTAATAATTTTAAATAGTAGCTTCTACCTTAACTTTTAACATAGCTGTTATTTCTGAAGTAAAAGCAATCTTAACTTCGTATTCACCGGTTGTTTTAATATGTTTATCCATAATTATATGGTTTTTTTGACAGTTGATATTATTGTCTGATAAGTAATTGATAATGTCAATTTCTGCAACAGAACCAAATAAGCGACCGTCTTCTTCTGCTCTTCTGGAAAAACAAGCTGAAAGTTGTGATATCTTATCTGCCATAGATCTGTATTCAGCATTTTTTTGATCTGCTTTAGCTTTGGCATCAGCTTGAATTTGTTCAATCTTTTTAAGATTGTGAATATTAGCTAAAATAGCTAATTTTTGCGGTAAAAGATAATTTCTTGCAAATCCATCTTTTACATTTATTACCTGTCCGGCATTTCCAACTTTTTCAATAGTTTCAGTTAGAATTATTTTCATGTGAATCCTCCAATTGAGATAAATTTCTAAAATCGAACCAATTATCAAATAGCCCAATAACAGAAATAAATAAAACTAAATATGGATTTAATATCAAAGAAAAAATTGCAATAATTAATAAGATTTTTGATAGTAAAAACCAATATCCAATTTTTTTTTGTATTATTGCAATCCCTTGAATGAAGAATAACGGAACAAGTGCAATTAAATAATTAATTGCTATAATTTTTGTCGGGTTAATGACTGTTAAAGCTAATGCTATTACAAATGTATATATTACAAATACATTTGTGCGATACTTTTTAAGAATATTTATGTGAAAATATCCCTTTGAAAAAAAGTAATACGCAATCATTAAACATAATAAAAAAGTTCCTATCCAAATTCCGGGGCTATATTTTAAGTAAAATTCTTTAGTTATTTCGACCATATCCATAAATAATTGAAATTGTTCAGGGTTGTCATTAAACCTTGAACTCAAAATTTTTATAGCTTCATCAACCGAACGTTTATAATCTGCAAAAATTGTTTTTGCAAATATTAACTGGCGGATTAGCATAAATAAAGAGTTATAAAAAAGAAGAATCATAAAAATTATGTCAATGTTAAATTTCTTTTTTAAAAACTCAAAGACCAGAAATATGCTTAGACCGACTCCAAATACAATATTTATTAATTGTATATGGTTAATAATTCCAAGAAACCAAGTAATTATACTTGCAGTAACCCAGATAAAGAAAAAATGTAAATTTGCTTGTTTCTTTTCGTATAGCATTTTCCCTGAAGTTGGTATGATAAATAAAGTACCAACAGCAGGTGAAAAAATACTAATTAATAAACCGATTAAGCCAATCCAAGGTATCATATATTAGTCTGCTATGTAAGGCAATAAAGCCATTTGACGAGCTTTTTTGATTTCTCTACTAACTTGTCTTTGATGTTTAGCACAAGTTCCGGTAATTCTTCTTGGTTCGATTTTACCGGTATCTGATACGTAATTTTTTAAAACGTCAGTACTTTTATAATCAATTTGAAGCTCTCTATTTGCACAAAATCTACATATTTTTTTCTTAAAACGTGAAGATCTTTTTTTGTCGTAAGCCATAATGTAACTCCTTGTATTTAGAATGGAAGATCATCTTCTGTATTTGAATCGTTTAAATCCGGTTCATAATTGGTATTATTTTTAATACTTTGATCTTCTTGATAATTTTGTTGTTTAGAATAATTGTTTTCTTGATAGTTTTGTTGTTGAGTGCCGGAATAATTGCTATTATAGTTATCATCTCTTTCAAGAGGATAAACTCTTGCAATCATAATTTCAGTGACTTTTCGATTTTGATTATTTTGGTCAGTATATGTGTGAGTTTTTAAAGCACCTTCCACGATTACAGGACTACCTTTTTTTAATGATTCTTGACAAATCTGAGCAGTTTTTCCAAAAGCAACAGCATCAATAAAGCTTGCTTGGGTTTGTTGATTACCAAATTCATCTTTATAATAATGATCAACTGCTAGAGTTATTTTTGCTACAGGTAAATTATTGTTAGTATATTTTAAGTCAATGTCGCGAGTCATTCGTCCTGAAATAACAACATTATTTATGCGTGGAAATCTTAATAATCCACTCATAATTACTCCTATTCTTCTGCATCAAGTTTGATTACATTATGACGAATAATTTTTTCGTTAAGTCTGTAATGTCTATCAATTTCATTAATTTTTTGTGTATCCAGATTAAAGTAATTAATCAGATAAAAACCTTCACGAAATTTCATAATTTCATAGGCAAGTTGTTTTTTGCCCCATGTGTCTGTTTTAATGAATTCACCACCTAATTCTGAAATCAAATCAAGAATCTTTTTGTTTTCTTTTTCGATATCTTCATTTGAAAGATTAGGTGCTAATATGATCATACTTTCATATTTGCCGATCATAATTTAAGTTCCTCCTTTGGTCTTAGATTCTGAAATTAAGCTTTCAGAATAGGATTTTTTATTTTTACTATAAAAATCCAACATTGACTGAAATCCTCTGGCGATAAAACAGTCTATAAGTTGAATAGAAAAATCAACTATCTTTTCAAGTTGCAGGCTTTCATTGATATTAAAATCTTCCAGTACGTATTTTTTTAGTAAAGCTTGGTTTTCAGGTTCACCTACTCCAATACGTATTCTCATAAAGTTCGCTGTCCCTAACTCATGAATGATAGATTTTAAACCATTATGACCACCATCACCACCTTTTTGTCTTAATCTTATTTCAGCAAAAGGCAGGTTTATGTCGTCACAGATCACAATTGTTTCGTCAAAGTCAGGAAATAACTTTTTTATAGCTAATCCACTTAAATTCATATAAGTTAGTGGTTTTACTAAAGTAAAATTATTCCTTTTTGCAATCAAAGAATTTGATTCTTGTTTAAAGTTTAGCTTTCTTTTTTTTGCAAATCTATCTAAAATTATAAAGCCTATATTATGTCTATTAAGTTGATATTCCGCTCCGGGATTACCAAGTCCCGCAATTAATTTCATTAATTATTCTGTTTCCTCTACTACTGTATCTGTTGTTTCTTCATCTTCAGTTGTTTTTTCTGCTTTTGGTGAGTGAATTGAGACAACAGCAATATTACCTGAATCTTTAATTGTTACGTTTTCAATATTTAAATCTTTGATATAAATTGTATCGCCTAAATTAAGATTTTCAATATTTAAAGGAATGTCTTCGGGTATATGGCGAGGTAGACAAGAAACTTCTACTTCTCTAACGGTTATTTCCAAAATTCCGCCTTCTTTGATTGAAGCCGGGGTTCCAATAAATTTAATTGGGACAGATAAAGATAATTCTTTACCCTTATGAAGTTCTAAGAAATCGACATGTAAAAACTCACGACTTACAGGATGCATCTGACGAGATTTAACAATCGCCTGTAAATCATTACCATTTAAGGTTAAGTTAAAAACAGCAACTTCTCTTATACTCTTTCTATAGAGTTTTAAGAACTCATTTGCCGGGACCGATATATTTATACCGGGCTGTCCTTCTGAGTAAATAACAGCGGGTATTTGACCGCTTTTTCTAAGGTTCTTTCTCTCGGATTTTTTACCAAGTTCACGAGATTGAACAGCTAAATTGAGTATCATTTTTCCTCCAGAAGTTATCATCTAAATAATATGCTTATAGATTCCTCAAGATGAATCTTTTTAATTGCAGAAGCAAGCAATTCTGCAATGGACAGCTGAATAATTTTTTTACATAGTTTTTTATCCTCACTGAGAGGTATAGAGTTTGTAATAAACAAGTTATCAATAGGAGATTGATTAAGATTTTTAATTGCATTTTTTGATAATACACCATGAACACAACAAGCAAATATTTGTTTAGCTCCTTGTTCGGCTAACTTTGCTGCTATTTTTGTTAGTGAGCCGCCTGTATCGATAATATCATCGTAAAGAATAGCAATTTTACCTTGTACATCGCCAATGACATTTAATACTTCAGCATTGTTATCATTGCCAATCCTTCTTTTATCTCCAATTGCTAATGAACAATTAAGCCTTTTTGCAAAAGCTCTTGCTCGGTTTGCACCACCTGAATCAGGAGAGACAACAACCATTTCTTCAGGGTTGATATCTAAACTTTTAAAGTACCTTACAAATATTGGCATTGAATATAAGTGGTCTACAGGTATATTAAAAAATCCTTGAATTTGGTCAGCATGTAAATCTACAGTAATAACTCTATCTGCACCGGCGACAGTTATCAAATCTGCAACTAATTTTGCAGTAATTGGAACTCTCGGCTGGTCTTTTTTATCAGAACGTGCATAACCGTAATATGGTATAATACAACTAATTCGGGCTGCTGATGCTCTTTTTAATGCATCAATCATAATTAACAATTCCATCATATTATCATTAACCGGATAACATGTAGATTGTACTATAAAAACATCTGAGCCTCTAACGTTATCATTGATTTTTACAAAAGTATCATCATTGCTAAATTTAAATACTTCTGCATCACTCAATGGAATTCCGGCAAAGGAAGCTACTTCCTTTGCCAGATTTGGATTAGAATTTCCGGTAAATATTTTTAATTTTGAAAACATATGCCTCTAATTAGAATTCCTATTCTGCCATTTCAGGTTGTTCTTTTAAAGCTTCATTATATTTTTCAATAACAAGCTTTTCGATTTCATTTCTTGTTTCAGTGTTCAACGGATGAGCAATATCACGATATTCGCCATTTTTGTTTTTTTGACTTGGCATTGCGATAAAAAGTCCGTTTTTTCCTTCAATAACTTTGATGTTTTTGATGATAAAAGCATCATCAATAACGATATTAGCAAAAGCTTTTAGTGGGTCTGCAGGACGAAGAAATACTTTAACGTCTGTGATGTTCATTGGTTTGTCTCCTTCTTGTTGAGGTAATGTAACTCCAGAAATTTTGTTTACTTATTAATTTCTGGGCTTTTATGCAAGTATTTGGGTCATTAAAAAACGCAATCATAGTAGCGCCGCTACCGGATAATATTGCATTTTTTGCTCCCAAATCTTTTAATAAATTTAATGTTTGTCTGATGGTAGGATATTTTTTTGATATTCCTTCCTCCAGCTTATTAAAACAAAATACAGGATTTTGTGTTTTTAATAATTGTGATAAATTACTATTATGTTTATTGATTTGTGCCAAATCGTAAGCTTCTTTGCTTGAAATAGGGAAATTTGGGTTTATAAGTAAAATATTTTCTATATAAATATCATTTAGTTTGGTTATTTTTTCTCCTCTATTTTCACCTAAAGCTGTAAATCCTTCAAGAAAAAAATTTATATCACTGCCAAATTTTGAAGCTATTTCGTGCATATCAGTGATTGATAAATTTAAATTCCAAAGCTTAGATAATCCTTTTATTGTTGTAGCTGCATTACTACTGCCACCACCCAATCCGGCTGCGATTGGGATATTTTTTTTCAGCTCTATATTTGCACCACATTGAACACTATATCTATCTTTTATAAAGATCCCTACCTTGTAAATCAAGTTATCTTGATTATTCAGGTTATCAATATTAGACATAATTTTTAATTCTGCATTATTTGTCAAAGAAAATTTTATTTTATCATATAAATCTACTTCTGTGAAGAGAGTAGTTATGTCATGATAACCATTTTCTAATTTTTTATTTATATCTAAAAAAAGATTAATTTTTGCGTAAGAGTTTAGCCCAAAGGCTTTTTTTGTTTTGATTTTTAGATTCTCCATAGTAATAATAATAATAGTAATAGTAGTAACTATATCCTCTATAATACCTTTCGTGAACTATTCCGTTAACGATAATACCGGTTACGTTAATATTAATATTTTCAAGCATAGATTTTGTGCGTTGAATAACTGATTTTTCAGTATTATTTACTCTGATTACGAGTAAAAGCATATCAACTTTTTTTGCCATAATCATAGCATCTGTAACAGCGATGATAGGAGGCATATCAAAAAGTACATAGTCATATTTTTGTTTAAGTTCGGTAATCATTATATTTGCTCTATCTGAAGCTATAAGTTCTGAAGGGTTAGGTGGTATAGCTCCGGAGGTTATAATATCTAAATTATCTATTCCGGATGATTTTATTATTGTATTTATATTAAAACTTTCTTCGGATAAGAAATCGCTTGATCCGTTATTTCTTTGTAATTCAAATATATTATGAATCATTGGTCTTCTCAAGTCAAAGTCCACTATGATGACTTTTGATTTCATTTGAGCGAGAGTGATTGCAAGGTTTGCTAGAGACGTTGATTTACCTTCACTTGGGCCGGATGATGAAATAATCAGAGCTAGAGGACCGGGTTGTTTTTTTGCCATAACATTAGTTCTTAATGTTCTGTAAGATTCTGCAACTGGAGATTTTGGAGCATAATGAGAAATTAAACGAGAAGATATCTTTTTGCCTTCGGAGTCGTTTTTATTAAGTGAGACTAATTCTTCGCCGGTTTCCATATTAATTTCTTTGGTTTCTTCTGTATCGTTAATTGACATAAAAGGAATAGTACCTACAACGGGATATTTGATAAATCTTTCAACATCGTCTAAAGTTCTTATTTTAGTATCGGTAGAATTAATCATCATAGCCGCACCGACACCCAAACCAATACCAATAACAAAACCAATAAGCAAATTCATTTTCTTTTTTGGTTTGATGGGTATTCTTGGCATAACGGCACGTTCAACAATACGAATGTTACCCATTTTTGCTTGTTCAGCTACTTTTGCGTCTTCGTATTTTTCAGTTAATAGGCTGTATATTTTTTCATCGATACTGTAATTTCTTTGAAGTCTTGCTAATTCTAGTTCTGTATCCGGTAAAATACTCATTTTTTTATCGTAAGAATCTACAATATTTTGATAACTAATGACTTTTGCGTAAGAAAGATTTTCATTTACTTGAGCTTCGGCTATACGTTGAATTAATTCATTACGATAGTTCAGTAAATCTGTGGAACCTGTTTTAATGTTTAATGTTTTTTTAATTTCTTCATTTAGTTTAGCTTTAGAATTATCTAGTGTTCGGTTTAATTTAATAATTTCAGGATGATCTTCTGAATATTCATTATTATTGATTAATGTAGTAATTCTAGATTTAGTTCTAACAACTTCTTGCTGTAGTTGTTCAATATAAGGGGTTGAAAATGTTAAAGAAACATCAGATAAAAGTGTGTCTTGAGTGGCGAGATCTTTTTGTAAAAAATCTAAATTAATTTGGGCAATTTCATATTCTGCTTGTGCGGCCTGTAAGTTAGCATTTGCTTCGGAAGCTTTTTCTATCATTTGAACTGTTTCTTGAGTGAGTTGGAAAACGCCGGTTTCAATTTTATAGTTTCTTAAATCTTCTTCAGAATTTTGTAGCCTTCTTGTGATTGCATCTAATTGAGATTCTAAAAATTCTCTGATATTAGTAAATTCTGCTCTAGCGTTTTGAGTATTTTGTTGCATTAGGGCTTCAGAAAGTGAATTTACAATTATCATAGCTTCAGAAGGGCTTGTTGATTCAAAAGACACTGTTAAAATATCAGTTTCTCTTTTTGTTTCTACCTTGACGTTATTAATTATTGAGTTTATTGGGTCAAAAAATTCTTCGTTTTGATTTTTCATTATTGGGAATAAATCATAATCAGGATATTTTTGAATTAATTGGTAAGCTAAATTAACTACAGGACGACTTTTAATTATTTCGATTGTATTATTTATCGAGGTTTTTGATAATCCTTGACTGAAAAGCATAAAATCTTGAGAAGGACTTTTGTCTTCTAATATTACTTTTGAAGAAGCTTCATAAATTTTAGGTGAATTTAGCGTATATATAATAGTAACAACCATTACGAAAAAGAAGATACCGGTAACTAACCATCTATAGTTTAAGATTATTTTTAAATAATCCATTAAAGAAATTTCTTGTTCTTGATTATCATTCATTTGATTTGTATTGTAATTGTTTTCCATATTACCTCTTAAATTAGAAATTCTTTATTGTAACTATTACGCTTAATGCAACAGCAATATTTGCTAAGAAACTTGCAATTCTGGCAACAGCAAAAAATGAAGTTCCGGGTATGATGACAGTATCACCGGGCATTAGTTTTGGTATTAAGTCGGAATTGCCTGTAGAAATATATTTTTTCATATCAACGATTATTATTTTTTCTGAACCGTTTTCAAAACTGCGAACAATTTTTATTGCTTTTAATTTAGCATCATCTTTAGGCCCACCTGCTAAGGAAATTAAAGTTAATAAATCTGTATCATCAGGCACAATATATAGCCCGGGTTTTTGGATTTGTCCCCATATATATGTATATATTTTTAGTTGATCTTGTTCGTTCATAGTGCCTGAATAGCTAAAGGCAGATGAATTTGTACTTGAAGCAGCAGAACTTGCTGATTGAGCTAATAAGATATTATTTATTAAAAAAATAATTAATAATAATGTTAAAAATTTCTTCACAAAACCTCCTTGATGAAGCTTAATGGCAATTTAAAATTAAATATAAAAGTGTCAAGATGATTTTTCATTGTATAATAAATTTCCTTTCTTCCGATTTTGAACCTGAATTATAGTTAAGATTTTCGTCCATAGCTCCTTGAGCATCTACTCTCCAGTAATAAGTTCCTGCCGGCAGAGGTTCTCCGGTGTAATTGATATTAAATTCAGAATTTTCTGTAATATTTGATTCATCAAAATGCCACACATATTCTTTATAATTTAAATCCCCATCACTGAATTGATCATTGGTTTTAAGTATTAACACTCTTAATCTTGATATATTTGTGTTGTAAGAAACCCAATTAAATGAAAGTTGTGAACTGCTTATCAAAGTATCGCCTGGTTCCGGTGACAATAATAATGGTTTGTTAATTAGAGTAAAGTTTACAGTATCAGAGACAGTTGAGTTGCCTGTCATATCAACAACTTCTATAAAATAATGCCAATTGGTTTGGGTAGCAGGATTAGTTCCTGTGTTTTCTAATCTATCAATGTATTCTTCATTATCCCATCTAATTGAGTCAACTTTGACAGGATTTGGATTAAGAGATTCCGGATAGCGATAAATTCTTATTACTGATAGGTCATTATCAATTAAACGAGACCATTGAAGTCTTAATCTGTCTCCATCCGGTAATGGAGATAATCCGTTATTGCTGTCATTGATTAAATATCCGTCAATTAATAAATTATCTCCCATATCACCAAGATGGGGTATTAATAAGGGTTTATTTGGTGGAAGTTTATCTATACTTGTTTTATCGGATGAGGAACATGATATTATGAAAAGTGAAAAAAACAAAGAATACATAAAAATAGAAAGCTTTTTCATATTTATTCTCCTTAAAATTTAAAACCTAAACCTATTCGGTTAGTATTTCCTAAATTATTAGTAAGGAAAGCATAATCTAATTTAATATTATACAATTCTATACCAATTCCGGTACTAAAATTTTGATCGTACCAGCCTAATCTTAATTCTGTGAAATTTTTGTATTGCCAGGCTAAACCAAAGTAGTCAATTTTTTCATAAATAAAATCTTTAGAAAAGGCTAATATTAGTTTTGAATCTAGTGAATTTATGGGTTGAAAGTAAGCTAATCCTAATTTTGTATTGAAGAGAATTTCATCTTTATGTCTGCTTTCTACATCCCAGGTTAGGGTAGTATTAGAAATATCTTGTAAATTTAAAGACCATGAAATATCTCCTAACCATTCAACATCAGTCAATATTCCTAAGTTTGTCTTTGCCATAAATGAAAAATCAAAGCCTGTTCCATCGCCAATATAGCCCATCATTTTTCTTCGGATATATTTAAAATTTGCTCCTAGATAATAATCAATCGGTAAGTCAAATAAAAACCATCCAAGATCTACTGTTTGTTTGAAATGTTTTGAAAAGGCAAATTGAAATAAATCATCAGTGCTCTTAAATTTTCCATCAGGTATTGCTGTTAATTGAAATTCTTCAAAGGCAGCTCTTTGATCGATATTAGTTCCTACAAGATGACTTTCACTGTATATAGGTACATCATCAATTGTTAATCTGGTCCAATTGAATCCAAGAGTAACTTCATTTGGTAAAGGGTAGCACATATTAAAATTATCATAGTAAGCTAATCCTTCATATAAAAAAGCTCTCATTAGAGTAAATTCTATTTCTTTTATTTGAGAAATCCCTGATGCATTCCAATATATCGCTGAACCATCATCTGCGATTGCTGAATAAGCTCCTCCCATTCCTAATGCTCTTACTCCTGAACCAATAGCCATAAAATCACCTGCATAACGACCTGCTTGTAAGTTATAGCTCAAGATAATAATACAAACCGTTATCAGAATTTTTTTCATTTATTATTCCTCATTTCTTTTATTTCAATATAGATAATTTATTAGTTTTTATGATTTCTTTATTACCTTTATTTGCGATAATTTTATAGAAATACATACCGTTAGCAAGTTCATAACCTTCTTCATCTCTGCAATCCCAGCTATAAACTGTTCTTGGATATTCGTGATATCCGACAGACGTTGGAAGGTTTCTAAAAGTTTTAACTAAGCGACCGCTAACAGTATAAACTTTTAAGGTTACAGTATCGGCATCATCGGTAAGAGTATATGTAAATCTTGTTCTACCGGCGTTTACGGGATCTATGGTTCTACTTCTTACCGGATTAGGGTAATTTGCTGTTCTTATTAAATCAAATCTGTCGTTTATTTTAAAAGAAAATTGTCTTGAATTGTGATTCCCGTTTACATCTGAACAAGAAATAATTATCGTATAGTCTCCCTTAGGATGAGAAAGATGATATTTCATAGGGATATGGTTTGTATGTCCGGGTATAATAGACATTGCAAAATCTTGAGGATTAATGAGTTGACCATTGATGTACATTTCTATTGGATGCTCTAAGATATCTATGCCGTTTGCGTCACTAAATAAGAAAGATAGTACGCCTTTACCTGAGATATATCCTCCAACAGTAAATTCTTGACCTTCAACGTTAACGTCTATTAGAGGTACAGTTGTGTCATAATTTCGTAAGACGGTATAAGTCCCTGTTTTAGTAACGTCACAAATGACTTTTTTATTAACTGTATCTATATAGGATCCACCTTGTTGTATCCATTTTGAGGTATAAGCATCCCATCTAAAAACAGTAAAATTATTTTCAGTTTCTTGTTCTAAGACATCAGAATCTGTTTTGTGGTAAAAGAAACTTAGTATTATCCTTTTATTATTGGGTAATGTTCCAAGTGTGTCAATTAAGCCGGAATTATCAAGCAATGATATGTTATAGGCAGGAGAGAAGTCATTGTTTATAAGTTTTAGAGTCTGTATGTCAGGTTGATTGTCCGGGTTTAAGGACGGTGATTTCTCTATGGAGAACCAAACATCTTGTTGAAATATATTTTCCGGGATGTCTATTTTAAGATTTTTATCTAAGGAATAGATTGAAAATGGATTTAATCCTGCTTTAAAGAAATAATTATCAAGTTGATGACTCATTGAATTATTAGTATATGAATATTCTCCAAAATTTTCACCATTATTATTGACTATTGCATTAATTGTTAAATGTTGAATAGTTTGAGGTATGCTAACAAAAAGCCATATATTATCCATTATATTGATTGGATTAACTTCAATTTGATTTAATTCTTTAGTCCCGGACTTAAGTGATAAATTAGTAGGTTGCGAGATAACATCTCCTGAATTTTGGATTTGAATATTATAACCCGGTTCTCCATTATTTTCTGTTAAAAGCATATTGAGTATAACTAAGTCCGGAGCTGAGATTTTAAAAGAATAAGTTTCAGAATTTGTTATTGCACTATCATCAGCCCAGTAGATTTTAAAGTGGTAATTAATTATTTGTCCTGCTGCAAACGGTTTAATTCTATGGCTGATGTATTGTTCGGCGATATTGTCCCATAACATATCATAAGTATTTTCTGTATAATTCGTGATAGTAGTAAGAGTTAATTTATGGATGTTTTTATTTGTAAATAATTTGGTTGTAATTTGGATAGAGTCATTTTCAGTAGGTATGTCCGGGATGACATTTGATTCAGTAAAGATGCTATTACCAATTGCAAATTTACTATTTACGGAATACACTTGATTAGTTCCTGAAGCAATGATTTTTATATCACGCTTCCCTGAGCCTAAATCATTAGGTATAGTATATTGATTTTGAAATATTCCTTGTATTGCAGGAGATTCATAAACAATATTTTGTGCAATTTCATTTTCATTTAGGATATACATTTTTGCTGAATATACGTCAGGTGTAAAATTTGCATTAATCGTGAGTGTATCTCCCGGGTTTACTAAGTAATTATCGTTGTCTATTGATATTTCTCCGTTTTGTATAATTCTATGATGACCTATCATTGGGTCGCCTAAAAGAACACATCCTTGTGTAAGTGCAATTCCTGCATAACTATTGCCATATTGTCCAAAAAATTTTGCTTTTGTGTAGGTTGAAATTTCTCCGAATGATTTTAGATTTTTATTAAAAAATCCATCAGCTAAATAATTACCAAAATCTTCATCTTGTCTTAAATAGCCTAATCCTGAAAAACCGATATGAGCTATAGCTCCTTTACCGGGTTCAGCAACAAACACTTCTCCAATGGAAGCTAATCCTCGTGTATCAAATGCTGAAGCAAAACATGCTAAGCTGGAGACAAACGGATAATTAGTGTTAGAAAGTGTTTTTACATCATTAGCATTTAAGAGGTTATAGTCTGACCATATACGACCACCACCATGCCCCATAAATTGTAAAAATACAGTACCATCGTTAATTTTATCTTTTAATTGGAAAGTGCCACCGGTATATTGAGGAGATACTGTAGATACGGCTGTATAAACTCTATTTACTTGATAATAATCCGGAATATAATTTGTTCTTATATTTTCATTTTGTTGAGCAAAAGTGTCGGTATAATCTGATATTTTACCTCCTGAGGCGAGTGTAACTTGACTATGCCATTTGCTATGAAAGTCCGGATTATTAATGTAATGGTGCGTCTTTTCTGCAATAGAAAGGATATGTTCTTCTTCTGTAACACTGATTCTGGAAATGTGAAAATCAGGTATTGGATCATCTCCGATAATGCATGCATACCAGTTATCTGATGCGGTTGCACCATATTTGTTAGTCCAAATATTATATATAGGAATTATATCATATTTGTCAATATCAGCTTGATGTTTTTTATCAAAAATCCCGTCACCAAGTAATAAAACGTGAGAAAAACGTGGTTCAGTCCAATTATTATAAGCATAAGAAAAGAAATTTTTAATTGCCTTAGGAGATATTTGACCATTATTAAACTCATCATATATGTCTTGCACGTCAATAAGTTTTGTATTAATACCGTTTGTTTGCCAAGTTTGTTGTAGAAATAAAGCCCCTTCTGAGTTAACAAATTGGGTATTAGTTAAAATTAAATAGTCAGCTTGGTTATCTGGATTTAACAAATCTGAGGGAATATCATAAGAATATGCAAAAGGGGTTAATTTTTGGTTGTCTGTTAATGCAATGTATTCTATTTCATTAGAATTTATATAGTCTTGAAATTTTATTGTATAAGGCGGGATTCCAAGCTCTGTTAAGGGTTCAATGGTTATATTGTTAAATACACTTGATCCAATTTTATAGATGCTTACATCTTCTTGAGTAAAATTATGTAGTTCAAATTGATATAAACCAAAAGGGCGATTGGATGGCTTTTTAAACTTAAGAAAGTTTTTGTCTGTTCGGTATTCTCTCCAATAAGTAATCTCAAAATAATCTAAAAATATTTGTTCTAAATATCCCATTGGCGTATCACCGGGCATATCAATAAACATATTGTTTGTTCCATTTATTAAATAGCTATTAGCCATATTGGAGTGATTTTCAAATATTTGTTCTGTTTGATCTCTCCAACTTTGATTATTGACTAAGGCGGAATTTATTCTAACAATAGCGTGATGATCATAATCATTGCTTGAAGATAAATGAGAAGCACCCCAAACAGATACTTTTGCATTAAAATATCGGGTATTGACATTTAAGGGATATTCTAATTCAAATGGAGATATGTTTAGGTCAGGAGCTGTAATTGCTTTCCAAAATAATACATCTTCTTTGTGAAAGAAAGTATTACCTTGAGCAACTTGATTACCTAATCTATCTGTGAATACTTGATTTTCAAAATGCACTGTCTGCTCATATCCATCAGGGATGATGATATTGGATGAATTAGTCTCGTTTAATCCGCCGTTTTCTACAGCCATTCGTGTTCCTACTGTATCATTGAGTAGGAATAATTTATAAATGTTTTTATTTGTGTAAGAATGATAGTAGGCCTCTTCACCTTTGTTATGTTCACCCCAAAATTCAAGGTAGTCGCCGGGGTCAAAAGATTGGTCGTTTTCTCCTACAAAATGAATGGGGACCGGCATACCATTGTTTTTTAGTTCTAAATATTTTGGATTAAGTTGGTCAATATCCCATAAGAAATTAATATTTAAAGAATCTTGCATTACTTGCATTTGTTCTTTTAGTTCTTCGTAGGATATTTTATAAATACCATCTTCAATAATTACAATATTTAAAATAGAAATATCATTTAACCCTTTATATTTTGGTTCATAATTTTTCACTTTACTTGTGTTTTCTCTTTGCCATAATTTAGCTTTGTCGTAGTTTAATAATAAGTCGTTTAAAAAAAGACTGTACCTATCCTCATAAAAAGAATTTCGTGTTTTATTTGTTGTGCCGGAAATAGATATATTTATTCTTGCTGAGTTTATAATTTGAAGGGTGCGATTTTGAGAATTTACTTGGAATGGATGAAAAACAAAGCTTTGAATTTTATTATTGCCGGCAAAAGCACTTTCATTTGTTTTTATTGGAAAAACGGGATATAGGGTATTGCTATTGTAAAAATCTGTATTTGCTTGTAAAATATATTCAATTTCAGGAAGTGTATCTTGCTGTAATTGAATATTTTCTTTGTATCTTAATTCTATAGTTTCATTGGGTTCAATTAAAATGTTTGCAATTTGTGAAGTTTGGGTGTTAGAGATTGAAACATTT
>Ga0265294_10002951_pt1 | contig 22076 bp, 26 predicted proteins | sample MunlanPumphouse3_FD_192504 | JGI IMG/M metagenome (GOLD analysis project Ga0265294, IMG submission 192504) | Groundwater microbial communities from a municipal landfill in Southern Ontario, Canada - Pumphouse #3 | ecosystem: Environmental > Aquatic > Deep subsurface > Groundwater | place... | reverse complement strand
AAACTCAATCTCCATGCCATTTTGATTTGCGAACTCTTTCATTTGTGCATGAATCTGCTCTAATTTCATTGGACCATAGATTTGTTGCTCTCTAATACCGAGCATATTTAAGTTTGGACCTTGGATAACTACTAATTTCATTTTCTACCTTTTTTGTAAATCTTAAGCGGCTAATTTTAACAGAACTATTATTAAAAAGAGTTGCACCACTAATAGCTCTGTTTTTTTACTATCAGATTTTCACAATCTATAATCATTTCATACAGATCCATCTCTCTTCCAGAGATATTACAAATATCCCTGCCCTTAGCATCTATAAAAATATATGCTTCAGATTCATGGAACTCTCCTTTCATATGCTCTGAAAAAATAACATATTGCGCTTTTTCAAGCTTAGGAAATTCTAAAGATAATTTTTTAAATTTCTCACTACTCTTTAGAAGTTTTTTTATAGATAAAACATCCCTCTGTAAACTATTTTTTAGAACATCTGAGAGTTCACAAAACTCTTCTTCTAAGTTTTCAAACTTAACAAATTCCTTCATGGAAATCTCCTTTTTTATAGTTTCTTAAAATAATAATAGATTATATCACATCCTAAACTTTGCATCTTAGCGCTTTTAAGTTTTTATGAATAGTTTTTATCGTAATATCTTGATAACAACAACTAATAATTCAGCCCCTTAAAGAGAGATTATGACACAAAACCATTACGATGTTATTGTAGTAGGAGGCGGTGTATCTGGATCAGCCCTATTTTATGAGCTTGGTCGTTATACTGACATTAAAAACATATGTTTACTTGAGAAGTATGACTCGCTCTCATCACTAAACTCTAACGGCTCTGCAAATTCACAAACTATCCACTGTGGGGATATTGAGACGAACTACACATTAGAAAAAGCTACAAAGGTAAAAAAAACTGCAAAAATGGTTGAGAAGTATTGTCTAAATCATGGTTATGAAAATAAAGTTATATTTTCACATCAAAAAATGGCCCTAGGAGTTGGTCATGAAGAAGTAACTTACATCAAAAACCGCTTTAAAGAGTTTAAATCCTTATATCCCTACTTAGAACTTTACACAAAAGAAGATTTAGCACTAATAGAACCTGCTGTTGTCTTTGATAAAAATGGCAAAGAGAGACCTGAAGATGTAGTAGCTATGGGAGCAAGAGGCGAGTACACAACAGTCGACTTTAAAGCTTTGAGTGACTCTTTTATAGATAACACTCTAAAGATAAAAGACAAGGTAACTGATATTTTTTTTAACAATGAAGTAAAAAAAATTCAAAAGATTGGTAGCCTATATCATATACAAACAACAATGAGCCAGTTTACAGCAGACTTTGTAGTAGTAGATGCTGGTGCGCATTCACTATTTTTAGCTCACCAAATGGGACATGGACTAGATTTTGGATGTCTTCCAATGGCTGGGAGTTTTTATATGGCAAATCGTAAGATTTTAAATGGAAAAGTCTATATGGTACAAAACCCAAAACTCCCTTTTGCTGCACTTCATGGTGACCCAGATATCTTAGTAAGTGGCTTTACACGGTTTGGTCCAACTGCCCTAATGCTACCAAAACTAGAGAGATTTAAGTCTGGAACTTATTTAGATTTTTTTAAAACTCTAAGGTTAGACACTAATGTTTTTAAAATCTTTTATGACTTACTAAGAGACTCAGATATAAGAAACTATGTACTGAAAAACTTTATGTTTGAAGTTCCATTCATTAACAAAAAACTCTTTGTTCAAGATGCAAAGAAGATAGTCCCCTCTCTAGGCATTGATGATATCTCTTATGCTAAAGGTTTTGGTGGAGTAAGACCTCAGATTTTAGATAAGAAAAATCAAAAACTTCTCCTTGGAGAAGCTTCTATAAACACTGGAGATGGGATTATTTTCAACATGACTCCATCACCTGGAGCAACATCATGCTTAGGAAATGCACTTCGTGATGTAGAGCATATTTGTGAGTATTTGGGTTATGCATTTAACAAAAAACTCTTCTATGATGAGTTAGTAGAAGATGACACTAAACAAGGAAAAGCAGATGCTAAGTAAAAAGAAACTTCTATACATAACAGATCAGCAAGAGTACTCTGAGCATGGCACAGTTGGTCCACTTTTCAAAGGTTATTTAAAAGAGTATTTAGATGTAAACATTGTCTATTTTACAAAATTTAAAAATAGTTTTCAAGAAAAAGAGAGTGATTTTGTAGTTCCAATCCAGTACAAAAAAGAGATAAGCTGCTATCTAGATTCTAAAGGCGTTGACCTCTCTTCGTATGACTATGTTTTTGTTCGTAACAAGCCTGATATTCTAAAGAATATCTTAGAAAATAGACAAAAATATGGTTACAAGGTTGGTTACAGACTCTCTTTTCCTAAAAAAGAGGAGTATTATGAGGCGCAAAAAGCAAAAAACAGTGCCACACTTATAGATAGTGTAAAGAATTATTTTACAGCCCAAAGCAAGAAAAACCTCTTAGCACAGTGTGATATATTTTTGCCAACATCTAAAGATATGGAAGATACTTTTTATGCAGATAGTGGAGTTCTTAGCTTCCCACTTCCAGTAGGTCTTGATCCAGCTAAGATAAAACCGTATAAAAGTTCATCTGGTGATAAAAAGCATTTTATATATGTTGGAACTCTAGATGCCCTAAGAGATTTTCAAAAAGTTTTAGTAGCTTTTAGTAAACTTGAGTCAAAAAATTGGCATCTTAGCATATCTACACCTGATTCAGAGTTTGCTAGAGCTGTAATAGCTAAATACCCTACTATTAATGACAAAATCAACATTTTAAAAGCTGAAACATTAGATGAACTAAGAGAGCAGATAGATACCTGTGATGTGGGGATAGCTCTACTTCCAAACATCCCAATCTACTCAACTTCTATACCTGCAAAAACTATGGACTACTACACTTGTGCAATTCCCACACTTCTAACTGACAACCCGAAAAATCGTACACTCTTTAGTGATGAAGATGCCCTGTTTTGCGGATTTAAAAGTGATGAAATTGCTAAAAAACTGAACTTCATCATAGAGATGAGCCAAGAGGATATTTCTAAAATGGGACACGCAGGACAAGAAAAACTACTCCATCACAAAAGAAACTACAAGATAATGGCAAAAGAACTCTACGAAAAATTAGAGTCACTTTAATAAGCTTTTTAAAGCTTATTAACTATAATCATCCCAACTTTAAAACTAAGAAAAAACATGAAAATAATCTCTCCTAACTACATTTTAACACCAGATAAACTACTTAAAAACCAAGCTATTGCCTTTGATAAAACCATAGAAAAAATAGCACCTCTTGATGAGCTAAAAAAACTATATCCAGATGCACAGATAACAGAGCTTCAAGAAAACTCACTTATCATGCCAGGACTCATAAACTCTCATGTGCATATAGAATTTAGTGCGAACAAAACAACTCTAAGCTATGGCGACTTTATGAACTGGCTCTATAGCGTTATAGAGAACCGCCAAGAGCTTGTTGGTGGATGTGACAGCACTTGTATGGGCCAGGCGATTGAGTCTATGCTTGAGTCTGGCATCACAACATTTGGAGCTATTAGTTCGCATGGGATGGATCTTGAAGCTTGTGCATCTTCACCTCAAAATGTTGTATATTTCAATGAGCTAATTGGCTCTCAAGCTACCATGGCAGATGCTCTTTTTGCGGACTTCACCTCAAGACTAGATGCTTCTAAGAACATACAAAGAGAAGGGTTTTACCCAGCTGTGGCTATTCATTCTCCATATTCGGTTCATCCTGTTCTTATAAAAAAGGCTCTTAAAATTGTAAAAAATGAAGATTTAAAACTAACCGCCCATTTTATGGAGAGTAATGCAGAAAGAACTTGGCTTGATGAGAGCAGCGGAGAGTTTAAAGAATTTTTTAACAAACTCTTAAAACAGAATTTAAATGTTAGCGATTCAGCAGAGTTTCTAGAGCATTTCAACACTCATAGCACACTTCTAACTCATGCTGTAAAAACGAATGAAGATGAGCTAAACAGCATTGCATCTAGTGCTCATACAATTATCCACTGCCCAATTTCTAACAGACTTCTAGGAAATGGCGCTCTTGACTTAGAAGCGCTAGATGCTAAAGGGATAAACTGGGTTTGTGCAACTGATGGGCTAAGTTCTAACTATAAACTTGACCTTTTTGAAGAGATGAAAGTAGCCCTTTTTATGCATCACAAGATGCCACTTCTTGAGCTTGCAAAAAAACTCATCCTAAGTGTGACTAAAAATGCTGCAAAAGCTTTAGGGCTAAATACTGGCGAGATAAAAGAGGGCAAAGCGGCAGATATGTTAGTACTAGATTTAGAAAAAGAACCAAATGAAGAGTTAGCAATTCATTTAATCTTACATAGATATAATATCTCCAAAATTTACATAAACGGTAACTCAGTAAAAGGTTAATAATGCAGTTTTTAAAAAAGATATTTTCTCCCATAGGTGCAACTTTAAAGTTCATCCAAGAACACTTCAAAGCTATGCTTTTTCTTCTTATACTTTTTTTAGTATTTGCACCATCAAGTGAAAAAGACTTAACTCCAAATAACTTACAACAGATTAACCTAAGTGGTCCTATCATGGAAGTTTCAGAGGTTTTAGATCAGATTGAAAAAGCAGAATCAAATAACAATATAAAAGGTGTCTTACTTGTAGTTGACTCACCTGGTGGAGCAGTCTCCCCCTCTATCGAGATAGCTTATGCTATAAAAAGACTAAAAGAGAAAAAACCAGTAATCGTTTATGCAAGTGGAACTCTAGCGAGTGGAAGCTACTACGCTAGCATCTGGGCAGATGAAATCATTGCAAATCCTGGTTCTATGGTTGGTAGCATCGGTGTTATTATGCAAGGAGCAAACTTTAGTGAACTTATGGACAAGGTTGGCGTAAAGACTCAAAGTGTTCAAGCTGGAAAATACAAGCAAGTCGGAACTCCAAACAGAGAGTGGGAAGCTTATGAAGTAAATGAGCTAAACAAAGTCATTCAAGGAACGTACGATATGTTTACAGAAGATGTAGCGCAGGCAAGAAGCTTAGATATCAACAAAAGAGATATCTTTGCAAACGCACATATCTTTACAGCATCTCAAGCAAAAGAAGTTGGTTTAGTTGATTCTCTTGGAGTTAGTTATGACGCAAAGATAAGACTTGTAAAACTAAGTGGTGTAGCAAATCCTATATGGAACAAAGAGGATAAGTTTGATAAGTTTATGAAGAAGCTAACTGCATCTACTGCCGTTATGATTCACACTTATTTTCCGTCTATAGTTTTGAAATAAAGGTAAAATTTTCAAGCCATATCTACGAGGTTAGAAACCTCGCTTCCAAAGAGATGTGTAACTTTGAAGTTGCCATGGCTTTAGGAAGCGAGGCTTTAGCCTCACCTATTTTGAGACTCTCTTTACTTTTTACTCGCAAAAAGTAAGCAAAAACTCTTGCAACGGCTTCGAGCCTCACTAAGTGAGGTTCCCAAAACATAGCAAACAAATCCCTAAAAATCCAAAACTCACTTCGTTTAAACAGTTGGATTTTCTTTACGGTATCTATTTACTATCTTTTGGCTCTGCAGATGTTGCAACTGACGCATTACTTTTTAAGTGTTTGTATTAGATTTAATAACAATAGAACCACAAACTCAAAGCTATCAAAGTGTGTTAGTCTTTATGTCACTTTGGATTTTAGCTTTTTTGACCGAGCGTAGTCGTAAAGAAAATGCAACTGTTTGAGGCGTAGCCGAGTTTTGCATTTTTAGACGCAGTGACCGAAAAAAAGCGTGAAGAAATCCAACTTGTGACATGCTTTTTGCTTACTTTTTTAAAAAAGTAAGATAGTAAAGTTTTCATGAAAGTTACTAAAGTTTACAGCTTCTGTTTTCAGTGAAGCCTTCTTACTTTTACAAATAAAAAGTAAAATAAAAGATTCTAAACCTCTACAACCCTTATAACACTACTAGTATTTTCAAAAATCCTCTTTACTCTATCTTGCCAAAGCTCACCAAACTCTTTTATCTCTTGTGGCTCGGCTTGCCCGCTCATCATCTTTTGCATAAGTCCTTGCATCTTAGCATCTGGTGCAATGGAAGATGGGTCGTAGTAAACATCTACACATTTACCGCTATCTACTCTTGTAAAGCGAGCTGATGAGTCTATCTTAGAGTTAAAATCCATCAAAGAGTGTCTTGCAAATTTACCAGCTAAACCTTTAAAACCACTAACATCTGTAGCACCTGTAATTTGTGAGATAACGTTGCTAATAACGCCAGCGACACCATCTTCAAGAGCCTCTTTAAACTCTACTTTTATCTCTCCACGCACAGCTAATTCATCTTTATAAAGAGCTTTTAGAGCCTCTTTTGTCACAAGATATGCCCCTGCAACTGTAGGACAACTATGCCCTGCTGCCTTTACAACGTCAAGATAGCAAAATTCATATTGGCCTCTATCAAAAGCGCCTAGAACTGCTGAGAGTTGGTCTTTTACTTTTATAGTCTCAATGCTATTAAAAAAATCTGGATACTTCATATAATCTTTTCCTTTTTTATAACTTTGGCACTTATGCTTATCTCGTGAGTCTGTGCTAAAAACTCATCTCCAACTTCAAGCTCATTTATATCTATAGGCTTGGATTTGTAAGATATCTGTGCAAAGCCTTTTTTATTTTTGTATTTTGGATGATTTGATTCTAGCATCTTTTGAAGATTTTGAACTTGACTTTGAGCAACACTTACTCTCTGGTTTATGGCACTTGTAAATGACTCTCTTAGCATCTTAACTTCTTCTATCTTTTGAAGCAGTTTTTTATCTACTGAGTGTGCACTATAGAGTTTGCCAAGATGCAGAAGTTCTTGTTTTAAGTTTTGTATCCTTTGCATTATAAACTGAGTGTGTTGCAAAGAGAGAGAGTCTAGTGTTTGATAAAGCTCGTTTGTATCTGGCAGAGTCATCTCCATAGCAGCACTAGGAGTTGGAGCCCTTAGATCACTTACAAAGTCACTTATTACCCAGTCAATCTCATGCCCAACTGCAGAGACTATAGGTGTAGAAGCAGCGAAGATGGCATCTGCTACTATCTCTTCATTAAAAGCCCACAAATCTTCTATGCTTCCACCGCCACGGCCAACTATTATAAAATCATACTCATTTTTATCGGCTACATTTATAGCATTTGCAATTGTTGAAGCGGCACTCTCACCTTGAACTAAAACGTCATAAATATCTATATCTAGGACTCTATATCTTGTGTTTGCAACTCTTAACATATCTTGCAGGGCTGCACCCGTTGCTGAAGTTATAAAGGCTATTTTTTTAGGAAATTTTGGAAGTTGTTTTTTTATACTTGACTCAAAATAACCCTTAGATGCTAACTTTTGCTTTAACTGCTCATAAGCAAGTGCTAATGCACCTTGACCTGATGGCTCTATATTAAAACAGTTTAACTGATATGCTCCACGAGGTTTATAAAGAGTCAAAGCTGCATTTATGACAACTTTCATCCCCTCTTCAAGGCGAAATTTTAACTTTGAGGCATTTCCTTTAAACATCACAGCGCTGATGGTAGAGTCTTTGTCTTTGATGCTAAAGTAGATATGCCCAGAGTTATGATGCGTGATGCGAGAGAGCTCTCCCTCGACTATGACATGACTAAAACTAGTCTCTAAAAGAGTCTTGATCTGCTCATTTAAGTTTGAGACTGAGAGTATATTCATCACTTTAAGCTTTAATCTTTCTCGCAATGATTAGTGTTGAGATATCCATAGAAAAACTCTTTGTATAGAGTATCTCAAATCCAGCATCTATTAGTTCATTTTGCATATTCTCTACTGTAGAGAAATCCCCTATGGAGTTTGGCAAGTACTCATAAGCCTCTAGATTTTTAGAGATAAATCCGCCTACTTTTGGTAGTATTTTATTCATATAAAAATCTCTTATTTTCCCTAGCAGTGATGGGTTTTCATTTTTCATAAACTCTAAAATTATCACAAGGCCATCATCTTTTAAAACTCTGTTAAATTCAACAAGAGCCTCTTTTCTTTGTACAACATTTCTGATGCCATAAGTGATACTCAAAAAGTCAGAACTAGCATCTTGGAGAGGAATCTCTGTAGCTTTTGAGATATGATAGTTAAACTTTGGAAATTTTTTTCTCGCAACATCAACCATCCCGCGAGATGGGTCAACTCCAACAATCTCGCCAACTGCAATACCCGCAACTTCAGAACGACTCTTCCAAAAGTTCATCATATCCCCAGTTCCACAAGCTACATCAACTATTCTATCTATGGAGTCTTTTGCATAAAACTCATAAGCCAAATCACAAGCCTTACGTCTCCAACTCTTATCTACACCCATACTCATAACACGATTTGCTGTGTCATATGTTGGTGCGATATTATCAAACATCGAGACTATTTTTTCTTGTTTTTCTTGTTTTTGTTCATTTTGCATATTAAATTTCCCTTTTCATCCACAGCATTATATCTTTGTCTTCTTGGTTTGTATATAAAATCTCAAAGCTAGCCTCTGCATCTTCAAATCCACTTTTACCACCCATAGTAGGCGCTAAAAAACATAGATGCAGATCAACTATATCTTTAGTAAGTTCAAACATATTATAACTACCCTCTATCATAATATTTTTATAGTTTTTAATTTTGTCAAAACTATCTTCTATATAAACTTCTCGTGATGGCACGCTAAATAGTGGTATGTTTTTATCAAACTCAACACCTCTTGAGAATATCAAAACATCTGGTGCCTTTCCATCTACAAGCCTTGCATCTAGGGTTGGTCTATCCTCTCTTACAGTGTTACCACCGATGATAAGCAAGTCGCAAACATCTCTCATAGCATGAACTTTTCGTCTTGAGCTTTGTGAGCTAATAGTACCAGCATCTGTAGTTGCATTTAATCTTTGCGCCCATTTAAAAAAGATAAACTGTCCTTCATTAAACCTCTTAAATGGCAGGATTAAATCCTCTGCTTCTCTTTGTAGAGAAGTGTATTTCACATCAACTGCACTCTCTCTCATCATAGAAGCTCCATCAGATGCAATAATATTTGAATCTCTTACACCTACAAAGACTTGCCTGATGCCAAGAGAGCAGATTAGTGAAGCGCAAGATGGAGTTTTGCCAATATGTGAGCATGGCTCAAGAGTTGTATATAGTGAGATATTTTTAAAGCAGTGATTGTGGTGAAGAAGTAGATAGTTGTGAATCTCACTAGACTCTACAAGTTCTAAGATTTTAGAGTCGTTTGTAAGTTTAAAATAAGCAGATTGCAGAGCTAAAACTTCTGCATGAGGCATTCCAGCACATTTATGAGCTTCTATAGCTAGAAGCTCTTGGTTTGCTCCAACAGCAACACAACCGACAGCTGGATTTGGATATGTTAAGCCTTGATATTTCCAAGCCTCTTTTATGGCTAGAGAGATAAAAAAATCATCATCTATTAGCACAATATTATCCTACTAATTACCACTCGAAATAGGTTCTAGCTTTTTTTATGTCGTTAAATTCAAACTCTATTAATTCATCATCAACAACAACAAATAGTTTTGAGCCCTCTACTTTTTGTAAAAGCCCTTTAATTTTATCTTTTTGCATCCCAAAAGAGATATTTTCACCAACCGACTTTTTAAAGTGGTCTATTGTAATGAGTTTTCTCTCAATACCTGGGCTTCCAACTTCAAGTCTATACTCACCTGAGACGGGAGGTGTAACATCAAGAAGTGGAGAGATAAGATGCGTAAGCTCTACACACTCATCAAGGCTAACTCCAGTTCTTTTACCGTCTGCTATTGTCTTAGATATTACACTAACACGGTAGATTGTCTCATCATTTTCACTCACAACAGTAGTATCGTAAAGTTCAAGACCGAGCGAAGAGACTAAAGACTCTATATCACTATGCAGGCTCATGATTCTTCCTTTGCTATTTTTCTAAATAACTCTTCAATATTTTGAGATTTTTCAAATTGTGTATCAAACTCAAATGTCATTTTTGGACATCTGTACCAACCTTGATCTTTAAGACAATAGTCTTCGACTATAGGTCTCGCTTTTTTTAGTTGATTTAAATATGCCATTTTTTCACTCTCAGTATACTCATTTGGATTTATGTAAACCTTAGCGTCACTTCTTCCACGAGAGCATTTTACTTCTAAGATCTCTAAATCATGAAGTCTTTTATCATTTAACTCTCCTAAAGCTTCTGGAATCAATTGTAGTAAGATTGACTCCATTCTTTTTAGTTTTATCTCAGCTTCATTCATAGACTAAATTTATCCTTTTTTTAAAGCTCTATAGTGAAACTTTTTGTTCTATCTTTTTAAACGTTTCTATAGTATCGCCTACGATTACATCATCATATCCACTAATAACTACACCACACTCATAGCCATTACCAATCTCTTCAACATCATCTTTAAAGCGTTTTAGTGAAGTTAATTCACCCTCATAAATAACAACACCATCACGGATTACACGAACCATTCCACCACGAACAAGTCTGCCATCTACGACAACACATCCAGCAACCATTCCCTTAGGTATCTTAAATGTATCTCTAACTTCTGCTTGACCAGTGTTTTCTTCTGTAAACTTCGGAGCCATCATACCAGTTAACATTCCAGTAATATCATCTAAGAGCTTATAGATAATAGAGTAAGTTCTAATATCTACATTTTTCTGTTTTGCTAGTGCTTTTACACTTCCAGTAGGACGAACATTAAATCCTAAAAGTACACAGTTTTCAGAGTTTGAAACGAGTTCAACATCATTTTCAGTAATTCCACCAACGCCACTTGAGATGATGTTAATTTTTACTTCATCATTTCTTAGCTCACTTAGTGACTCTTTAAGAGCCTCAAGTGTTCCGTGAACATCTGTCTTTAGAACAACTTTGAGTGATTTTAATTTACCCTCAGCTATCATAGAAGTCATATCTTCAAGAGTTGACTTTGTAGAGTGAGAAAGCTCTTTATGTCTATCATATTCATGACGTTTTTGAGCATACTCTCTAGCTTCTTTGTCATTTTCCATAGCCATCATGACTTCACCTGAAGGAGGGACTTCATTAAGCCCTACAACAACTGCTGTATGACTTGGAAGAAGAGACTTTATCTGTTTGTTGTTCTCATCAATAAGGGCTTTTACACGACCATAAGAGCTTCCACAAACAACATAGTCTCCAATTTTTAAAGTACCGTTTTGAACGATTACAGTAGCAACTGGGCCACGACCTTTTTCTAGTGAAGACTCAACTACTGTAGCCTTAGCCATAGCTTTTTTATTTGCACGAAGCTCTAAAACTTCAGCAGTTATAAGGATATTTTCAAGCAGATCTTCTATTCCTAATCCACTTTTTGCAGATACTGGAATAAACTCTATATCTCCACCCCAATCAACTGGACTAATACCATGTTCTGCCATTTGACCCTTAACCATATCTGGTTGAGCTGTCTCTTTATCCATCTTATTTAGCGCTACGATAATTGGAGCACCTGATTCTTTTGCTATTTTTATAACTTCTAGAGTTTGAGGTTTAACACCATCATCAGCAGCTACAACGATAACTATAATGTCCGTTACATCCGTACCACGTTGACGCATATGAGAGAATGCAGCGTGACCTGGAGTATCTAAAAATGTAATAGCTTCACCGTTTTGCTCTACTGTATAAGCCCCGATATGTTGCGTAATCCCACCAGCTTCACCCTCAGACACTTTAGCTTTACGAATAGCATCAAGAAGTGAAGTTTTACCATGGTCAACGTGCCCCATAATAGTAATTACAGGAGGTCTTTTTGTAGCATCTGGATCTTTCTCTATATCTTGTGCTAAATCTTCTTCATAGTTAAATGCATCTTTTGGATCAACAATTGTTACTTCAACATTAAACTCTTCACTTAAAATCTCAATCTCATCATGTCCTAAAAAGTCATTCTTTGTCATCATAAGACCAAGGTCAAAAAGAACTTTTATAACTTCTGACATTGGACGCTTTAGAGCTTCTGCAAACTCATAAACACGAATGTCTTCGGGAATCTCTACATGAGTTACTATCTCTTCTTCTTGGTTTGGTTTTATATATTTTTTTCTTTTATCACGAGAGACTCTTCTGCCACGAGGTGCTTGTTTTTTGTTAGCATTTCTTCCAGCTGGTTTTGGAGCACGAGGTTTTCTAGGCTCTTCAGCAGGCAAAGGTGCTCTTTCTGTTGAGTTTAAGTCAAGTAGAGTTACTTGATCATCCATATCCATAGATACATCACTCATAGATCCACCAAAGATATCTATTCTAGTCCCAGTATCTTTTTTCCTAGTAGGTGCAGCAGTACTTTGTCTTGATTTTTTCTTCTGAGCTAGCTCTTCTAAAACCTCAGCACTCACCTTACCATAAGATGATACAGATGCTACAGATGCTTCTTTTTTAGGAGCCTCATAAGCCTCTTCTTGCTTTGGTTTTCTCTTTTTAACAATCTTTAGTCCAGTTTTTTTAATCTGACGAACTGCTATTGGTTCAACTACTTTAATAGAGCTAGTGTTTTTTTCTGATTTTAATTGTGCTTTATCTTTTTCGCTCTCTTCTTTGGAAGTCTCAGCTTTTTTAGAATCTACTTGGGCTTCTTCACTCTTAGGGGCTTCTGCTTTAACTACTTCTTTAGCCTCTTGCGTTGAAGTCTCAATATTTTGTGATTTTTCTTCTACTACAGGAACTTCTTTTTGTTTTGGAGTATCACTTTTTGCTTTTGAAGGTTCTTTTTCTTTTGGGGTCTCTTGAATTGGCTCGCCATTCATAATAAAATTAGCTAACCCCTCAGCTTGTTCCATAGTAACAACGCTTTGTGCTGATTTTACTTCAATACCCATTTTTTTTGCTTTTTCTAAAACATCTTTAGAAGCAATGCCAAGTTCCTTGGCAATTTCGTGTACTCTAACTTTTTCTATCATCAGTGATGATCTCCTTTAGTTTGTTTATCAATCTATCTCTATCTGGACTTTTACATTGACGCATAAGTGCTTTAGTCGTTTTTTTTTCAGACAAGATACATTCATTGCATAAATAAAAACTTCTTCCACAACCCTTAAATCTCTCTAATGAACCATCTATGCATTGAAGTCTCAGCAGTTCGCTTTGTGCTTCCTTAGCTCTACAAGAAACACACATTCGAAGAGGTTGATGAAATTTTTTCGCCATTATATCTAAATCTTGCTTGAATTAACAGAGATTATCTCTCTATTATCAATCCATCATTATCAAAATCCAAAATTTTTACACTAAAATCTGGAAATTTTTGACTTATTTTATTTGCAATCATTGCAGCATCGTCATCATAAGCCATTGAAAAAAATGTTGATCCACTCCCTGAGAGCGTACTCATCAAAGCTCCACTTTCATAAGCTGTTTTTTGAACAGCAAAAAGTTCTGGCAAAATTTTCATTCTTGCTTTTTGATGAAATCTATCTTGAGTGGCAAGTTTTAGCATCTCCCAATCTTCATTAAAAAAAGCTCCAACTGTTAGTGCTGTATGAGATAGATTAAATATCGCATTCTCTTTTGAATAAGATTTTGGTAAAAGCGTTCTAGCTTTTGCCGTGTTTATAGGTTTATTTGGAATAGTTACTATCGCTTTAATATATGATGGAAGATGTTTTTTTTGTGAAAAAACCTTATTTTTCTCCACAGCTGCCACATTAAATCCACCCATAACAGCAGGAGTAATGTTATCAGGATGAGCCTCATAAAAAAGAGCGTGATTTAAAATCCTTCTTTTTGATACTCTAATTCCAGCTGCCTCATGTGCACTCGCAATTGCACTAACTATAACAGCAGATGAGCTTCCAAGTCCTCTAGACATTGGTACCTGATTGTAAAAAGTAAATTTAAAATTCTGTTTTTTTTGAGTCAACCTGTTGTAGTGGTCATTAAATATGCTCACGAAAAGATTATTGCCTTTTAATCTAGGGTTGTTTTCACCCTCACCTTTTATACTAACGCTAAAAAATTTTGATGGATGAAACTCCACTTTGTTTCTTAGATCAACTGCTAAACCTAAAGAGTCAAATCCTGGTCCTAAGTTAGCACTTGTTCCTGGTACGCTTATTATCAATTATTTTCCTATCCGACAGCACCGATGCCATAAATCGGTGTAACTGTTGTGCTAAACTCTTTATAATCAAGCACATCTGGGAGCCAAAACTCCATCATTGGTGCCGTTTCTAATTTTTGAGTCGTAATTTGTGATGAAACTTTAACGAAACATAGCTTTCCAATCGCTTTTATAGGTGCATTTTTATTAAAATAAAAAGCATCTGTAGCAAAAAGTGGAATATTTTTCAAAATACTAAGTGATTTTAGAAAAACATAGGCTACTTTTATAGCCATAAAACTACCAGGTCCATTTGCATAAAAGAGTTTTTTCACATGAAATCTTTTAAAAACATCTTGATATATCTTTGGTAAAACTTCTGAACTCTTTTCATGACTCTCAATGGTCTCTATAAGCTTTGCATCTTCATAGATGCCAATTTGTATAGGGCTAGATAGAGCTACTAAAACAACATCTACCTCTCTCAAGCATACGCCTTCTCAAGTTCAGCCGTTTTTTCTCCAACTAACTCTATAACTTCATAATTTTCTGCAGAACTTAGAAGCTCCACAGTCAACTTATGGTTTAAATCATGACTTCCAGCCATAGCTTCATAATTTCCTACAAAATTCATCCCAATCAGAGACATATCTCCAATAGCATCAAGAATTTTATGCCTTACAAATTCATCAGGAAATCTCAAACCCTCTGGATTTAAAATCTTTTTATCATCTAGCACTATAGCGTTTTCAAGTGTTCCACCAAGAGCCAAGCCTTTTGAACGCAAATATTGAACTTCATGCAAAAAGCCAAAAGTTCTAGCTCTTGATATCTCTTTTTTATAACTCTCTTTGTTAAGTTCTAAGACATACTCTTGTTTGTTGATAACTGGATGAGAAAATCTAATAGTAAAGTCATATTTTAGATCAGGAGAGGGAGATAGCTTTACATATTTTTCGCCATCTTGAACTATTACTTCTTTTTTTATTCGCATCACTTTTTTTGGCTTGTCTAACTCTTGTATGCCCGCTTCATCTAAGAGCATACAAAAACTAGCGCTGCTTCCATCCATAACAGGAATCTCATCTGCATCTACTATAACTTTTAAATTATCAATTCCATAAGCATAAACAGCTGAGAGCATGTGCTCTATTGTAGAGATTACCACGCCATCTTTGCCGATAACTGTAGCCATTTTAGTATCTACAACATTCTGTGGAATCAGAGGTATGGCTACATCGACATCGCTTCTATAAAAGATAATCCCACTATTTGATTCTAATGGCTCCAATCTTAAGCGAACAGGCGTCCCTTTGTGCAAGCCAATTCCAACTAATTCGACGGGTTTTTCTATAGTAGTTTGGTACATATTATCTGTCTCCTTTTCTCTGAAGACGTCCAGAAAAAATTCCTCTCACTGAAGCTACACCTATCGGTGAGAGTGTTATTTTTCTGTCTCCTTTTCTCTGAAGACGTCCAGAGAAAATTCCTCTCACTGAAGCTACGGAGTTGAGTGATTTTGTCATTTTTATCCCTTTAGTAAAAAGCTACTTTAGCTTTTATCTATAGCACTTTTTGCTGTTTTTATTACATCTTGTATATTTAACTTCATCCACTCTCTGTCCATCCACTCAGCAGGGCGGACTTCTATACCTTGAACTAAAACGCCAAAGTGAAGATGATCTCCCATAGCGTAACCTGTTTTACCTGTATTTGCTATGTTTTGTTTTACTTCTGCTCTATCTCCAGCACTTACTTTTACACTAGAACAGTGTCCATAAAGTGTGTAAAGCCCTAAACCATGAGATATAATTGGCATTTGTCCATATATGCCATTATATTCAGCAAAAACAATATCTCCGCCATTTTGCGGTCTTATCTCTGCATGAGCGTTACTAGCCATATCTAAGCCTAGATGATATGACTCACTTATATGCTCATTATTGTATGAATATTTTCTATGATCACCAAAAGTAGCTACTACTTGCGCATTTTTAAGTGGATACATCTCATTTATCTTAAAGTCGCTTATCATCTCCGTTGAGACTTTAGAAGTTACCTCATGTATCAACTTCTCATTTTTAAATCTTACATCTTCATTTATTAGCTTAAATTGAGCGATTGAGTCACTGACACCACCAGTCTCAACAAACTCTTCAGCTAGCTCTGCAATTTTTCCTTTTAAAAAGTTATCACTTAGTTTTATATTTGAGACTCTATATTTTTTATCTTGTAAATATAGTGGCACATATGATTTACTCTCATTAGAAGCAAAATCTTGTGCGACTATAGTTGCTTTAAAACTTTGCTCTGTAACAGGCCATGCAAGCAGCGAGATATAATAACCATCTTTATAAAAAGGTTGCGGTATAAATTTTTTGCCAAAATTAGTTTCTATGTAAAACTCTTTTAAATTCTCATCACTTATCTTAAATATCACTAGGGCAGAACCACCTTTGGTTATCTTATACGAGTGACTAATTATTGAGAGTTCTGGTCTTTTTTTATCTACTATTAATTCAAACTCTTTTACAATTTTGTTACCTTTAAAAAAATTCCATTTGCTAGCATCATTTGCCTCAACTATTACCTTAATGCTCTTATCTTTCATGCCATACGCACTTCTTGGTGGCTCAACTTCTAGTTGAATCTGTTTTTTTGCAACCATAAGTTGTTCATGATGAAGAGTACTCTGCTCATCTTTCGTTTTTATTACCACGCTATATGACTTAATACCACTTGCATCATCTATTTCAATGTTTAGTGAACTTTTTAAGTTCCAGTAACCGTTTGTTTGCATCGTTATATTTGGAGTCTCTCTCTCAAACAATGAAGATGAGTAGATATAGATACCAGCTAAGACTATCAAAGCCAATATCAGCTTAACACCCAGTGAAGAATTTCTTTTTGACAACTATTTTTCCTTTATTTTTATAATCTCATCTTTACTATTTTGTAGAACTGCTAGTTCTACAAAAGGAAGATGTAGCGCTTCTTTTAAAACTTCATCGCAATCTTTTATAGTAGCACCACTTGATTTTAAATCATCATCGCAGATGCTAAAGATTGCAGTTTTTGCATTATTTTGTAATATCATAGACTTAAACATTAAAGATTTTAGTCTAAGAAGTGCAAGAGACTTCGTTTGAAGCACTCCTCTTGTGCAAAGTTTATACTCAGCACCAACGTCTATTAGTTCCTTAGCTGCAGCAAAAATCATGCCATTGGCATCAGGATTTAAGAAACCATCGCTCTCTTGGAGCAAAGCAGCATATAGAGCTGTAGCCATTTTTTTATTGATTTTAAGAGACTCAGCTTTCAAATGTGTGAAAAAATCTAAAGAGCTGAAATCTATCTCAATTTCAAGGTCTGCGCTTAGGACTTTTTTTGATTTTATCTTATCAAACCAAGGTAAAAAAGAGAGTCTTGCATCTAGATTCTCATCCTCACAAATAAGGCTTACACTCTTATGTTGCATAAGTATGTAAGTGTACACAGCACTAGAGAGAGCTAGGTTTTCTACACCAGTTACTAGCATAATTTTTTTTGCTTTTTTTATTCTTTGAAAAATATTTACCATATTACACATTTGTGATTGTACACTATTTTTTATTCATCTTATAAACAAAGGCTAGAACTTCAGCTACTGCTGCAAAAAGCTCTTCTGGTATCTGCTTATCTATTTCTACATCTTTATACAAAGCTCTTGCTAATGGAGGGTTTTGATATACATGGACACCACTTTCTCTAGCTATTTTTTTGATTTGCTGAGCGATATTGTCCATACCCTTAGCAACTACAAAAGGTGCTCTTTTGGACTCTTCATATTTTAATGCTACTGCGTAATGAGTCGGGTTTGTGATAACCACATCAGCATTTGGAACCTCTGACATCATACGTTTTCTTGCTGCTTCCATCTGAATCTGGCGAATTTTACCCTTTACTAATGGATCTCCATCCATATTTTTCATCTCATCTTTAATCTCTTGTTTACTCATCTTTAGTCCATCGAAATACTGTTTTCTTACAATAATAATATCTATAATTGCAAAAATAAAAATGATAAAGAGCATAACAAAGGCGAGAATGATAGCCTTATCTCTAAGCCATAAGAGTTGATCGCCTAAACCAAAAAGTGCTACAGTTGGGAGTTCTAGTATAAAGTAAAAGAAAAATACAAAGCCAATACCCAAAGTTGTAAAAGATTTAAAAGTAACTTTTATACCCTCTATGAGTTTTTTTAAAGATATAAGATTTTTCATCCCCTTAATAGGATCTAACTTACTAAACTTTGGCTCAATAGCTTTAAGAGTAAATAAAAAACCAAACTGAGCCAAAGCAGCCACAACCCCAGCAATAGCTACAGAAATAGCAACTGGCATAATGATTAAAAGGAACTCTTTTATTGTCACTATGGCGATATCTAGCATAAAAAGCTTATCGAGTGGAGTACCAACAAGAGAGAAGTAGTACTTAAAAAGACTTAATACATGTGCAGCCATATAGGGAAAAAGCATCAAAAAGGCTAAGATAGCTATAAAAAGAGTTACAACCCCTGAAGCATCTTGAGATTTCGGAACATTCCCCTCTTTTCTCGCATCCTCTATCTTTTTGGAGGTGGGTTCTTCTGTTTTTTCTGCATCATCTGCCATTTAACTCTCCTAGAAGAACACACACAAAACTCATCTTGGGTTTTGCTTTAGTATCATAGCGATTAGCGTAAAAAAAGGGACTTGTTCCTTTTTTGTTCAAATGATAATAATCTTCGGTTATTTGTGCATCATCTGCCATTTAACTCTCCTAGAAGAACACACACAAAACTCATCTTGGGTTTTGCTTTAGTATCATAGCGATTAGCGTAAAAAAAGGGACTTGTTCCTTTTTTGTTCAAATGATAATAATCTTCGGTTATTTGTGCATCATCTGCCATTTAACTCTCCTAGAAGAACACACAGAAATATTTTATATATTTCTTGAACTCTCAATCTATCTTCATGGATAAATCTATCCAATTAGCCTGATGGATCAATGCACCGCTACTTATGGCATCAACTCCTGTTTTAGCATAAGACTCTATAGTTTCTAGTGAGATATTTCCGCTCGCTTCAAGTAAGATGTGAGAAAACTTCTCATCTCTAAATGCCACTACTCTAGCTACCTTTTCAGGCATCATATTATCACACATTACAATGTCAGCACCGCTCTCCATGGCCTCTTTTGCCATCTCATAAGTCTCAGCTTCAACTTCTATATTTGCAGTAAAGGGGATTTTTTTTCTTGCTTTTGCTATGTAGTCTTTTAGGTTTTTAATGGTTTTTAGGTGAGTATCTTTTATCATAAGCGAGTCATCTAAGCCCATACGGTGATTTACCGCCCCACCGATTCTTGTGGCATACTTCTCAAAAACTCTTAGATGCGGTCTAGTCTTTCTAGTATCAAGCAGTTTTACACCGTAAGGCTTTACTATATCTGCGTATTTTTTTGTAAGTGTGGCTATTGAACTTGCGTGTAAGAGCATATTGAGAAATGTTCTCTCTATGCTTAAAATCGTATGTGAATCTCCGCTTAGCGTGGCTATAACATCTCCACAAACAAAGCTTTGAGAATCATTTTTGTGCCAGATGATCTCAAAGTTTTTTATCTCACTAAGTGCATTTAAGTAGAGCTCTCCAGCTACAACTCCATCACTCTTGGCTATGATTTTAGCCTTTGCATCTACACTTGGTTCTACCATTGCGTACAAGTCTCCACGACCTATATCTTCTCTTAGCGTGGCTAATACAAACTCTTTTATCATAGTGCCAACATTCTCTCTAGTGCAATTTTTGCCCATTTCTGAGTCTTTTCATCGATTAGAATCTCATTTAGAGGTTCGCCATCATCTATGGATTTTAGTGTTAGGTACAAATCTTCTAAGGTTGTCTCATTCATTGTTGGACACTCTGGTTTTGTAGATGAGAGGACATAAGTATTTTTCTTTCTTAAGCGATTAACAAGGTTAAACTCCGTTCCAACTGCTACTTTTTGCTCTAATGGTAACTCTTTTATATATCTTATAAGCTGAGAAGTTGATCCCACAAAATCCGCCGCATTACATATAGCTGGATCGCATTCAGGATGAACCACTATTAAGATACCTGGGTATTTTTTACGGTAAAAATTTATATCTTCTACGCTAAAGAGCTGATGGACTGAACAAAAACCGTTATAGCAGATGATATCTACATCATTTGGGTTTGTACCATCTCCTATAACGCATGATTTGAGTCCCATTTGATTTGCTATGTTTTGTCCTAAGCATCTATCTGGAACAAAGAGGATTTTTTTACCCTCAGCCATAGCTGTGGTGATGATTGTTTTAGCATTTGAGCTTGTGCAAACCATACCGCCCATCTCGCCTACTTTTGCTTTTACATCAGCGTTTGAGTTTATGTAAGTGATGGGCATAATATTTTCTTTTTTAATCCCGTGGTCTTCTAAAAACTTAACTGAATCATCATAGTACATGGAGTCAATCATTCTAGCCATAGCACAGCAAGCAGCTTTTGGCATCACAACTCTTTTGTGTGGAGAGAGGATTTTTACACTTTGGCCCATAAAACCAACACCACTAAAGACAACAAACTCAGCATCATCATCTCTTGTTTTTATAGCAAGTTCTAGTGAATCCCCTGTAATATCTGCCATCTCAAACACTTCATCTCTTTGGTAAAAATGAGCAACAACAGTCACATTTAATTTCTTTTTTAGTTCAATAATTTTTTGTTTTAATTCTTCATTTGTAAACTTCAACAAACTTCCCCTAATTTTTAATTTCAAGATTATATCGAATTTTATAAACTTATAACTATAACTAAAGTAAAATGTCACAATTAATATTTGAGGTTTTTATGGAATTTTTACTAAATACAAATGTACAGTTTTTTATAGCTGCTTATCTAGTTGGTGGCATCCCTTTTGGACTACTTTTAGCTAAAAAATTTGCTGGGGTTGATGTTAAGAGCAGCGGTAGTAAAAGTATAGGTGCTACAAATGTTTTAAGAGTTGTAAAAGAGAAAGACCCAGTTCTTGCAAAAAAGCTAGGAGCTGCTACTTTGGCATTAGATGCAGTAAAGGGCATCATAGTTTTAGCTATTGCTTACTTTGTTGGAGTGAGCGATGCTACACTTTGGGCTATCGCTTTACTAGCTGTAATTGGGCACTGTTTTAGTCCATATTTGGGGCTTGAAGGTGGAAAAGGAATTGCAACTGGTTTGGGCGTAATGGCGTTTATGCTTCCACTAGAGACTATCATAGCCCTTATAGTTTGGGCAATTGGTGCTAAGACTATCCGCATCTCCTCAATCTCTTCACTAACTGCTGTTGCAGCGCTTCTTGTTGCTAGCTTTATCATTCATCCTGAAATGGCGCACGCTCCTGTTGTTTTTATAGTATTTATACTTTTTTATAAACATATCCCAAATATTATCCGCCTTTTTCAAGGTCAAGAAGCAAAAGTAGTTTGAGCGAGGCAAAATAAGTGACTATACACATAGAAGATCTAAAATTTCAGTGCGTTATTGGGATTTTAGATTTTGAGAGAGTATCACCCCAAGATGTTATTATAAATATTTTAGTAGAGTATAACTATGAAAAGGGCTTTATTGACTACGCACAAATAGTCGAAAAAGTGAAAAATCTTATGATAAAAAGTGAGTTTTTACTCATTGAAGATGCTCTTGAAGCTATAAGTTTAAACTTAACTAAAGAATTCTCTGCCATAAATAGTATCAACATCAAAATCACTAAACCTTCGATTTTAAGGGATGTAAAGGTTAGTGTAAGTAAACAATATACTCCCTAATCTTAATTAAAAATTAAAGAATTATTAAAAATAATTGAAAAACACTTTAAACTTAGCTAAAAATATGATATCATTTCGCAAATATTCACTTATAGGAAAAAA
>Ga0265294_10002948_pt1 | contig 22084 bp, 33 predicted proteins | sample MunlanPumphouse3_FD_192504 | JGI IMG/M metagenome (GOLD analysis project Ga0265294, IMG submission 192504) | Groundwater microbial communities from a municipal landfill in Southern Ontario, Canada - Pumphouse #3 | ecosystem: Environmental > Aquatic > Deep subsurface > Groundwater | place... | reverse complement strand
ATTTATCGCCCTTAAGCATAAGTTTTTCACTACTGCGCCGACATAAACGGCAGCGAGCTTCGGTATACCTGGCCATTAGACCCTCCTCCTTTTACGAGCACGGCATCCATTGTGCGGGATTGGAGTTACATCCCTGATGCTGGCTACATTAAGCCCGCTGCTCTGCAGAGAACGTATAGCCGCTTCTCGTCCGCTACCCGGCCCCTTAACATAAACATGAATCTCTTTCAGCCCATGCTCAATGCCTTTTTTTGCAGCATTTGAACCCGCCAGCTGGGCGGCATAAGGGGTGCTTTTGCGCGATCCCTTAAAACCGGCCGTCCCGGCTGAAGCTGAAGCGATTACATTACCCTGGGGGTCGGTAAGAGTAATAATTGTATTATTGAAAGTTGCCTGAATATAAGCCCGACCCTGCGGTATATTCTTACGCTCTTTCTTCCTGATGCGAGTACGTTTTTTTACCATTTTCTCTCCTAGTTAACCTTTACTACTTCTTGGCCATGCCGCGGCGCTGCCCTCTACCGGCAACCGTCTTGCGTTCGCCACGCCTGGTGCGAGCATTTGTACGTGTTCGCTGACCACGGGCAGGAAGGTTGCGCCTGTGACGCATTCCTCTATAACTGCCAATATCCATAAGTCTCTTGATATTGAGGGTGTTTTCCTTGCGCAAATCGCCCTCAACCTTCATACCTTTACCAATCGCATCCCTGAGGCGGTTGACTTCCTCCTCGGTAAGATTGCTGACTTCCGTGGTTCGTTCAATCCCGACATCATCCAGAATTTTCAAGCTGGTAGTACGCCCAATTCCATAAATATATTGCAGCGCTACCCAGGCCTGCTTTGTTCTTGGGATATCAACTCCGGCAATACGTGCCATTAAAGCCTCCTCTTAACTAACCCTGACGCTGCTTGTGTTTGGGATTGGTACAAATCACCCTCACCACACCATGGCGTCTTATTATTTTGCATTTATCACATACCTTTTTTACAGATGCTTTTACCTTCATTGCGCTTTTTCCATCTTCCTTTATTTTAGACGATAGGTAATTCTACCACGGGTAAGGTCGTATGGTGAAAGTTCCACCAACACCTTATCACCTGGCAGAACCCGGATGTAGTGCACCCGGAGCTTACCTGATATATGAGCAAGTACAACATGACCATTTGCCAATTCAACCCTGAAAGTTGCATTGGCAAGGGCTTCCTGTACTACACCTTCAACTTCTATTGCTTCTTTTTTTGCCATTTTCTTCTTTACACCGCTGTTAGTATTTCTGCCTGCCCATCACAGATTGCAATGGTATGCTCAAAATGAGCTGCCAAACTGCCATCAGCAGTATAAACTACCCAGCGATCGTTGCCAACCCTGGTGAGCCATCGGCCATTTGTGACCATGGGTTCTATAGCAATCGTCATTCCTTTTTTTAATACCAGGCCAGTACCGGCTCTGCCGAAGTTGGGAATCTGCGGATCTTCATGCATATCTCTGCCAATTCCATGGCCGGTATACTCACGAATCACCGAAAATCCACGGGTCTCGACATATTCCTGTATGGCAGCCGATACATCGCCGATCCGATTGCCATGCCGGGCTGCATCAATACCTGCCTGCAGTGAGTCACGAGTGACATCAATGAGCCGAGTGACTTCAGGGCTTACCGCACCAACGGCAACGGTAACAGCGGTATCGCCCTGGAAGCCGTCTATTTCAAGCCCGAAATCCAGAGAAACGATATCACCTTCCTGTATCACCCGTTCACCAGGTATACCATGCACTATTTCGTTGTTAATAGAAACACACAAAGAAGCAGGGAAGCCCTGGTAACCCTTAAAGGTTGGCCTTCCTCCCAGCATCCTTGCTTCTTCATTTGCAATTTCATCCAGCTGGCTGGTTTTCATGCCAGGCTTTACGCTTTCTGAAAGCTTTTTAAGCACTACAGCAGTGGACCTGCCAGCACGGCGCATAAGTTCCAGCTCGCGGCTGGATTTAATTACTACAGCCAACAGATCACTCCAGCGCCCGAATCATACGCGCGGTAATTTCTTCAACCCCACCTTCACCTTCAACCTCAACCAGTTTACACTGGTTCCTGTAGTAATCAATCAGAGGAGCTGTTTCTTTATAATATACTTCCAGCCTTCTGGCAACCGTTTCAGGCTTGTCATCGGTGCGCTGATAAAGCTCGCCTCCGCATCCGGGGCATCCATCCAAGCAAGGGTTATCGGCGGTGCTGGAAGAATATGGAGACTGGCATTCCCGGCATAGCCACCGGCTGGATAATCTCCGTACCAGTTCCTTTTGTTCTACCTGTATGTTGACAACTCTGTCTATGGCTTTATTCTGTTTTTCAAGAGCTTCATCCAGAGCTACTGCCTGGATATAGTTACGGGGGAAACCATCCAGTATCACCCCTTTTTCATCGCCAATGTCATCCAGTTTATCCAGTATAATCCGGATAGTAATTTCATCCGGAACGAGCTCTCCCCGCTCCATATATCCCTGTACTTCATTTCCCAGATCGCTCTCTTGTTTTACTGCCTGCCGGAACAGATCTCCCGGAGCAAGATGCTCCAGTTTAAGCTCGCCGGCGACACGTTCGGCCTGGGTTCCTTTTCCTGCCCCTGGAGGGCCCATAAATATAATATACATAATTAAGCCGCGCCAAGCCTACTTGATAAAACCTTCATAGCGTCGCATCGCCAGCTGTGCTTCAAGCTGTTTCATGGTGTCAAGTACAACACCCACCACGATAAGCATACCGAAACTTGAAAGTTGCAAAGTTTGAACGCTGGTAATGGTTTGGGCAATTATCGGAATTATGGCTATAAATGCCAGGAACAAGGCTCCAGCCCACGTGATGCGATTGATTACACCATTTAAATATTTTTCTGTCTGCTTGCCCGGCCTAACCCCAGGAACGAAGCCGCCCTGTCTCTGCAATGTACCGGGAAGATCCTGCTGCTGGAATATAACCATCGTATAAAAGAAAGCAAAGAACACAACCAGCAGGAAATTCAGCCCCCAGTATATCAGACCAAGAGGCATGCTTGCATTAGCACTGAAAATATTGACTATGTGATTGGCAAAATTTGCCTCTTCGCCGGTGGGGTTAGCAAAATAGCTCGCCACTATACTGGGGAACATTACAAACGCCATCGCAAAGATCAGCGGAATCATTCCTGCAGTGTTAACTCTTAAGGGGATGTAAGTCGATCCCGACTGCCGGTACATGCGTCCGCCCTTTACCACACTTTTGGCATATTGAACCGGAATGCGACGGTGGGCTTCAGTAAAAAGAACAATAAGGGCTGTGGTTGCAAAGACTATTATGATAAAAGCTGCCAGACCCAAAACCTGGCCCTGTTCTCCGGCAAGTATCCCTTCACCAACCATGCCAGGTATACCGGAAATGATGCCGGCAAATATAATAATTGAGATTCCATTGCCGATACCATACTGGGTTATCTGTTCACCCAGCCAAACCAAAAACAGAGTACCGGCCACCATGGCAATGATGATAGAAACAGTGGTAAGTCCATCCGTAGACGCCACTGCTCCATTGGCTTGCAGCAATGCAAGCTGTCCATAGCTGGCAAAAGCTGCCAGCGGAACCGTAAGCAAATGGGTATACAGATTTATCTTGTTGCGCCCGGCTTCACCTTCCTGGGCAAGCGCCTGAAGTTTGGGAATAACCGGGGTCATAAGCTGCATAACGATGGTAGAAGTAATATATGGGTATACTCCCATTGCCACTACACTGAAATTCCTCATGGCTCCACCACTGAACAAATCGAACATCCCTAAAAGGGCGTTGGAACGGAAGAACTCACTGAGTATTTCCGCATTCACACCAGGAACCGGGATGTGCGCAATCAGACGGAAGATAACAAGTGCCCCAAAAACGACCAGCAGCCTGCGCCGCAAATCCGGCAGGCTGAAGACATCGATCATAGCCTGAAGTAATTTAGGCCTGGACTGCACCTGAGCCAAAAGGAACCTCCTCTATACTGCCACCGGCGGCTTCTATTTTAGCTTTCGCGGCATCAGAATAATTATTCGCGCTGATTTTCAACGGCCTATCAAGGTCGCCGCGTGCAAGAATCTTAACTGGTTTGGCAAGCGTTTTTACAAGACCATATTCTAGCAGTTTTTCCAGGCTTACTTCGGAACCTGCTTCGAACACGATCAATTCTTCAACGTTCACCAGGCTAAACTCGGTTTTAAAAATATTGGTAAAACCACGCTTTCGCGGTAAGCGCTTGATAATAGGTAGCTGACCGCCTTCAAAACCCGGTCTGATTTTACAACCCGCACGGGCTTTTTGGCCTTTCATACCACGACATGAATATGTACCATGGCCACTGCCATTACCCCGTCCAACGCGTTTTCTATCTCTTTTGGAACCGGGAGCCGGTGCTAGCTCGTTCAAATTCACTGGCTCGCCTCCTCTATTGTTACTAAATGCCTGACTTTGATTATCATCCCTCTTAAAGACTGGGAATCATCTTTTACCACACTCTGGTTTAGCTTGTTTAAGCCCAGGGATTTCAACGTTAAGCGCTGGTCCTCGGGATAACCGATAGGACTATGTGTGCAAGTTATCCTCAACTTAGCCATTGACCGGCGCCTCCATTTCCATTGCTATCCCCTTCCGTCGGGCAATTTCTGCCTTGGGATCTTTCAACTGGCTCAATGCATATACAGTCGCCTTTGCCACATTGATGGGGTTGGAGCTACCCAATGACTTACTCAACACATCTTTAACGCCGGCAGCTTCAACAACTGCCCTGACCGCTCCACCAGCTATAATACCGGTACCTGGGGTGGCCGGTTTTAAGAATATAATACTGGCTCCAAGTTTAACAGTGGCTTCACTGGGTATAGTATTACCTTTTAATTGAACCTTTACTATATTCTTGCGCGCATAAGCTCCAGCTTTGGCTATTGCCGAAGGAACCTCATTGGATTTGGCAAGCCCGACCCCAACATGGCCTGCACCATCGCCCACCACTACAAGGGCGTTGAAGCGCATTCGCTTTCCACCCTTTACAACTTTCGAAACCCGGTTGAGGGCGATAAGCTTTTCGTTAAGCACCAGCTCATCGGGGTTGATTTTTGCCGTTCGCACTTCTTTTTTACTCACTCCGCACTCCCTTAGAACTTAAGTCCCGCTTTGCGGGCGGCTTCTGCCAAAGTTTTTACTCTGCCGTGATATTTGTATCCACCGCGATCGAAAACAACCTGGGTTATACCTTTTTCACGTGCCTTTTCGGCAATCAGTTCGCCAACCATTTCAGCATGTGAACTTTTATTTTTACTTTCAAGCCTGGTTTTCAGCGCCGGGTCCAGTGTAGAAGCAGCCACCAGAGTATGCCCCTGGGAATCATCAATAACCTGAACATATATGTGATTCAGGCTGCGAAAAACTGCTAACCTGGGTCTCTCGCTGTTGCCTTTGACCTTACTGCGTACGCGCGCATGCCTTATAATTCTGGCGGCGCGAGAATTAACTTTGGCCATTATTTCTTACCCCCTACTGCTTTGCCGGCCTTACCCGGTTTAATGCGCACTTTCTCCCCAGCATAGCGCACACCTTTGCCTTTGTAAGCATCCGGGGGGCGAGATTTCTTAATATCGGCAGCAACCTTTCCGACCATCTCCTTGTCGATACCGGAAACTTTGATTTTGTTGGGATTTTCCAGGTCAAAGCTGATTCCGGGCTCCGGATCAAAATCAACGGTGTGGGAATAACCCAGCTTTAAGACCAGCTTTTCGCCGGCCTTCTCAGCCCGGTATCCTACCCCAACGATTTCGAGATTTTTCTCAAACCCTCGGGAAACACCTTCAACCATGTTGGCAATTAAAGCCCGGGTCAACCCATGCTGGGCACGATGCTCCCGTGCGTCACTGGGACGGCTCACACTTAATACACCATCTTCCAGCTTTAACTGCATATCCGGATTGATTTTGCGCGCAAGCTCCCCTTTGGGACCTTTGACTTTAATCACATTTTCTTTAATTTCAACCAATACCCCCTGGGGTACGGTTATCGGCATTCTTCCAATTCTAGACATTCTTAAGACCTCAATATTTTACCAGATAAATCCGAGTAGTTCGCCGCCAACTCGCTTGCGATAGGCCTCCCGGCCAGTCATAACCCCCCTGGAAGTGGATACAACAGCTATTCCTGCACCACCATAAACCTTGGGGATTTGCGTTGAAGGTACATAAACCCTGAGGCCGGGCTTACTTACCCGCTTAAGACCATTTATGAACGGCCGCCTGACGTTATCATATTTTAGGGTTATGTTAATACGTTGGCTTACTTTTTCCCCTTCAACGTTGTAATCGGTAATAAAACCTTCGTCTTTAAGGATTTTTGCAATAGCTACCTTCATCTTTGAAGCCGGTATTGCCACGTTTTCATGCTGCACCATATTCGCATTTCTTATGCGGGTCAGCATATCGCTTATTGGATCAGATACTGTCATGCATTTTTCTCCCTGTTTACCAGCTTGATTTCGTTACGCCAGGAATTAGTCCACGCGATGCCATCTCTCTGAAACAGATCCGGCAAAGACCAAAATCCCTTATGTAACCCCTTGGCCGCCCGCATTTCATGCAACGGGAGTACCCGCGCGATCTGAATTTGGGTGTCCTCTGGGCTTTAATGATCATCGATTTCTTAGCCATACAATCTCCTTAATTCCTGGCGAAAGGCATGCCCAGCAGTTCCAGAAGCCTTCTGGCTTCTTCATCTGTTTGAGCAGTGGTAACAATTGTCACCTCAAGGCCTCTCAACTTGTCAACTTTATCAAAATCTATCTCGGGGAACATGATTTGTTCCTTAAAACCGAGTGTGTAATTTCCCTGTCCATCAAAAGCATCGGCGCTAACACCCTGAAAATCCCGGATTCTGGGAAGCACTACATTAATTATCTTGCCCAGGAATTCCTGCATTCTGCGCCCACGAAGCGTAACTTTCAGACCAACCGGCATTCCTTCGCGCAGCTTGAAGGCCGAAATAGACCGTTTTGAGCGTGTGGTCACCGGGTGCTGCCCGCTGATAGCTGTGAGGTCACTTTCGGCTGCCTCCAGGGCTTTGGCGTTCTGTATAGCTTCGCCAACCCCGATATTAATCACAACTTTAACCAGCCGTGGCACCTGCATAACATTGCTGTAACCAAACTCACTCATCAGAGTAGGCGCAGCTTCTTTTTCGTATTTCTCCTTGAGAGCCAACATTTAATCAACAACCTCTTTGCACGATTTGCAATAACGCACTTTTTTTCCATCATCCAGTATTCGGTAACCCAGGCGTGCCGGCTTATGGCATTTATCACACAGGTACATCACATTGGAGATATCCAGTGATTCTTCCCGCTCGATAATTCCAGCCTGACGGGCTTGCTTGGTAGGACGTGCATGTTTTTTTACCATGTTGATCCCGTCTACCAGCACACGGGTATCGCCTGGAATCGCCTGGCGTACCTTGCCCTTTTTTCCTTTATCCTTACCGGCTGTTACCAGCACTGTATCATTCTTTTTAATTTTCATAATTCCTATATCACCTCGGGGGCCAGAGAAAGAATCTTGGTATAGTCTTTATCACGTAACTCGCGAGCTACCGGCCCAAATATACGGGTTCCCTTGGGATTATTCTTGTCGGTAAGTATTACGGCTGCATTCTCGTCAAATCTGATATACGACCCGTCATAACGCTTGTACGGCTCCGTCACGCGTACTACTACTGCCCTGACCACTTCTCCCTTCTTGACCGAAGCATCAGGGATGGCCTTTTTTACTGAAGCGACGATTATATCGCCGACGCGTGCGCACCTTTTTCCGGAACCGCCGGGAACGTTAATACACATGATCTGGCGAGCACCGGTGTTATCTGCAACCTTTAAACGAGTTTGTGGCTGTATCATTTATTCTGCCTCTTTGACCTCGGGTACGAGTTCTTCTTCTTTTAATTCTGCTACTTCCTTGCGGGAAACCACTTCCAGCAAACGCCAGCGCTTTTCTCTGGAAAGAGGGCGCGTCTCTATAATTTTTACTTTATCGCCAGCCTGGCACTGATTTTCCTCATCGTGGACTTTATATTTAATCACCCTGCGAAAAGTCTTATGATACAGAGGGTGGCGCTTTATAACTTCCACTCCGACGATAGCCGTCTTTTCCATTTTGCGGCTGATAACAAACCCTATTCTAATCTTTCGTCTGGCTTCCATAATGTTTATTATACTCCCAGCTCTCTTTCCCTTTTTATCGTCCTCAGCCGGGCTATCTCCTTTTTAATCTTGCTTATATCCGATGGGCTTTTCAGTTGTCTGGTAGCAGCTTTAAAACGCATGTCCAGAAGCTCTTTCTGGGCTTCATCCAGCCTTTTTAGCAGTTCTCCATCGGTCATCTCGCGAACATTAGTTTTCATCGCCAGCGGCCTCCTCTACCGTTTCCTGGGTACGTTCAATAAACTGTGTACTCAGCGGCAATTTATGGCCTGCAAGGCGCATTGCCTCTTTGGCCTGATCAAAGGTCACACCACTGATTTCAAACAATATCCGTCCCCGGTTTACCACTGCTACCCAATGGTCCATAGGGCCTTTGCCAGACCCCATTCGAGTTTCGGCCGGTTTTTTGGTTACCGGCTTATCCGGGAAAACGCGAATCCATATTTTACCACCCCGGCGTACATAATGAACAATCGCTCGCCGGGCTGCTTCTATCTGCCTTGCCGTAATCCAGGCAGTGCTGGTGGCCTGAAGGGCATACTCACCATGTTCAATGACAGTGCCGCCCTTGGCCATCCCCCTGCGGTGCCCTTTATGTGATTTTCGATATTTAACTCTCTTCGGTTGAAGCATCTTGCTCTTCCTCTACTGTCTTAGCCTTTTTCTTTTTCACAGAAGCCGGCTTGGTTTTCTCTTCTTTGCCCGCTTCATCGTCAGCAACTGCTTTTTTACTTTTTGTAGCTGTTTTTACTTCGTTGACTGCTTTACTTTTTACGTCTTCCAGTTCCTTTACCGGCTCCTCCGCCTTGGATTCATCTTCAGCCTGTGGCTGAGATTCAGCGGCCTTAACCTTTTTGCGAGGTTTAGGAGCGTCTTTGGCTCCAGCTTCCTCGTCCGCAATTTTTGGTTTCCGGCTGGCAGCAGGCTTCTTTTCTTTATCACCCGCGACTGTTTCTTCCGAAGATTCCTTTTTGGCGCTTGCTGCCGCCTGGCTGTCATCTACAACAGCATTCTCAACGATAGCCGGTACGACAGCTTCTACAGGCTCTTCTTCCTGTTCGGGTAATATATCACCACGATAAAGCCAAACCTTGATGCCAATCCTTCCCATAACGGTGTGAGCTTCAGTAAAACCGTAGTCAACATCGGCTCTTATAGTATGCAGGGGAACCCTGCCCTGGTGCATAACCTGGCTCCGTGCGATTTCAACGCCCCCCAACCGTCCGGCGCAGTTGATTTTAATGCCCTGAGCGCCAGCTTGCATGCTTCTGAAAAGAGCTTGTTTCATAGCTCTTCTGTAGGCAACTCTGCGTTCAATCTGTTCAGCCAGCGATCTGGCAACCAGGTAAGCATCGAGCTCAGGCTGGCGTATCTCCTGCACATTCAGCTGGAGCTTTTTCCCGATCAGTTCTTCCAGACTGCGGCGGGTTTCGTCTACCCTCTGGCCGCCCCGGCCTATGACAATTCCGGGCCTGGCGGTATGAATGGTGACGATAATCTTATTGGCCGGCCGTTCAATTTCTATAAGTGAAACTCCGGCATCGCCATATTTGCTGGTAATTGCCTTACGTATCTTCATGTCTTCCTGAAGATATTCCACGTAATGCTTATCGGTATGCCATTTGGATTGCCAGTCACGAACAATTCCAAGCCTGAACCCAATTGGGTGAACTTTGCGTCCCATTAAGCCTCCTGCTCGCTCACAACAACTGTAATATGGCTGGAGCGCTTTAATATAGCACCAGCCCTGCCGCGTGATTTTGCTTTATAGCGTTTATTCATCCTAGCCTCATCGGCGTAAATGGCTACTACTTTAAGATCAGCCGGTTCCATCTGGAAATTATGCTCGGCATTTGCCATCGCAGAGCGAATAACTTTTACTATCACTCTGGCATGTGGAGTCGGCATAAAACCGAGCAGGTCCACAGCCTGTATAGCCCTCATACCCCTGACATTGCTGATCAGTGGTCTTATTTTTCGAGCCGAAACTCCGGTATCCTTTACAACAGCTTTTACTCTCATCTCGTTTTAACCTGATTACTTCCTACCTTTTTCTGATTTGGATACATGGCCACGGAAAGTTCGGGTAGGAGCAAATTCGCCCAGCCGGTGCCCAACCATGTTTTCGGTAATAAAAATCGGCACATGCCTCCGGCCATCGTGTACTCCAACGGTAAGGCCTACCATATCCGGCACTATCGTTGACCATCTTGCCCAGGTTTTAATAACAACCCGCTCCTTGGTGCGTCCTATAGCTTCAACCTTCTTCATCAGTTTTGCATCAACTGCCGGACCTTTTTTTATTGACCTTGACATTGAACTATTTACCTCTCCGCTTGACTATAAGCCTATCCGAAGACTTGTTTTTCCTTGTTTTGTAACCCAGTGCCGGTTTACCCCAGGGAGTCTTGGGCCCTGGCATACCTACTGGCGATCTTCCTTCACCGCCTCCATGCGGATGATCGTTCGGGTTCATCGCCGAGCCTCTTACTGAAGGACGAATACCCATCCAACGCTTGCGGCCAGCTTTTCCAAGTTTAACATTCTGGTGATCGATGTTACCAACCTGGCCGATAGTGGCCATGCAACTAGCTCGAACCTTTCGCATCTCCCCGGAAGGGAGGCGGAGGAAAACATAATCACCCTCTTTACCCATTATCTGGGCTGAAGCCCCGGCGCTGCGTACCATCTGACCGCCGCGGCCAGGTGTAAGCTCTATATTGTGCACCTGTGTACCGTTGGGCATATCGCCCATAGGCATGCTGTTTCCGGTCTTGAATTCAGCGTCCGAGCCAGACTTGATTATCTCACCAACCCCTAAACCGTTAGGAGCCAGTATATAACGCTTGTCGCCATCAGTATAGAATATAAGCGCCAGACGCGCAGAGCGGTTTGGGTCATACTCGATGGCCGCAACCCTGCCCGGAACCCCAAGTTTATTACGCTTGAAATCAATCACGCGAACCATTTTCTTGGAGCCTCCGCCACGATGGCGTACAGTAAGCCTGCCCTGGTTATTGCGTCCGGCCTGCTTTTTGTTTGGCTTCAGAAGTGCCTTTTCAGGCTTGTCCTTAGTGATGTCTCCAAAACTAATGCCAATAAATCCCCTTCTTCCAGGCGATGTTGGCTTGTATGTTTTAAGTGCCATGTCTTTTCAAGCTCTCCTTACTTAAACGCCCTCAAACAGCTGGATACTGTCGCCTTTTTTCAGGGATACCACCGCTTTTTTCCAAGCAGGCTCCTGAAATATGTTTCTTCCCATACGGCGCTGTTTGCCTTGAACGTTCATAACATTTACGCCAGTTACTTCAACATCGAAAGCCATTTCTACTGCTCTTTTAATTTCCCATTTGCTGGCTTTATCGGCGACCATAAAACAATACTTGCCGCCCTGCTGAAGGATGGTTCCCTTTTCAGTGATTAACGGTTTCTTTAATACTTGATGGAGGTTCATTTTATTCTTTCGCCTCTCCATTTACGCTAGCTTTGCCCCAAAGTGCTTCAATCTGGCGCAACGCTGATTCAGTAATAAGAAGTTTTCTATACTTCATAACATCGCCAACATTAAGCTGGCGGGCTTGAATTGTCTTGATTTTTGCGATATTTCTAGCCGATTTAATGATATTTACATCAGGCTGGTCAATTGCCACCAGAGTGGTTTCGGCGATGCCGAGCGCCTTGATGACACCCGCCATCTCACGAGTTTTGGGCTCATCGAATTTCAACTCGTCAAGAACTATAATTTTATCATTTTCAGCCTTGGCTGAAAGCGCACACCTGATTGCAAGCTGCCGCATGGCCTTGGGCATTGCCTGTCGATAATCTCTGGGTTTGGGGCCAAAGGTAATCCCCCCGCCACGCCTGAGCGGCGACTTTATAGACCCAGCCCGGGCATTGCCAGTGTGCTTCTGCCGGAAAAGTTTACGAGTGCTCCCGGCAACTTCGCCCCTGGTCTTGGTCGAAGCTGTTCCCTGCCTGCAGTTAGCCTGTTGGCGCACCATAGCCTGGTGAACAACAGCTTCGTTAAACATTATCCCGAAAACGCTGTCACTCAGCTCGATGTTACCCTTGATCTCTCCTGCCATATTGTAAAGTGGAAGTTGCACCTTAATTACTCCTGTTTGCCTTCTTGACCACAACCACACCTTTAGTCATGCCGGGTACAGCGCCCTTAACCATCAGAATGTTGCGTTCTACATCGGCTTTGATTACCTCGAGGTTTCGCGCTGTAACCTGCTCTACCCCCATGTGGCCGGCCATTTTCTTTCCTTTTAATACACGTCCAGGTGTTGTACCCGAACCAATAGAACCAGGCGCCCGATGGCGATCAGACTGACCGTGAGTCTTGGGTCCACCAGCAAAACCGTGGCGCTTGACAACCCCGGCAAACCCCCGCCCTTTCGTAATACCTGTAATATTAACTTTATCTCCAGGGGCAAACATGCTGACGTCAACACTGTCCCCCCGGTTTACCCCATCAACTGAATCCAGCCGTATTTCCTTCAGGCAAGCAGGCTTTTCCATATCCCTGGCATGCCCCTGAACCGCTTTGGTTACCCTTTTTGCCTGGCCAAACCCCAGTTGAGCGGCTGTATATCCGTCTCGTTCAGCGGTCTTAACCTGGATAACCTTGCAGGGGCCCGCCTCTATCAGCGTAACCGCCTCGGCTTTTCCTTTGTCATTAAAGACCTGGGTCATGCCCAGTTTGCGTCCTAAAATACCTGTAATCATCATTAAAACCTTTAAATTTTAATATCTATGCTGACCCCGGCCGGCAAATTAAGCTCGATCAGGGAATCAACCGTTTTCGAGGTCGTCTCAATAATATCGATCAGACGTTTATGGGTCCGTACCTCGAAATGCTCCTGCGAATCTTTGTCGATAAATGGCGAACGCGTAACGGTGTAGCGATTGATCCGCGTCGGCAGAGGTATCGGCCCTACTACGGTTGCTCCCGTGCGCTCCAGAGCGCCAACTATCTGCTGGGCAGCCTGGTCCAGAACTTTGTGGTCATAAGCTTTGAGTTTGATTCTAATTTTCTGTTTTGCCATATCCTATCCTGATTTTGCCTACTTTAGCTGAGCCAGCACTGACTCAGGTACTTCCTGGTATTCGAAAAATTCAAGGGCGTAATTCGCACGTCCCTGGGTAATAGATCTTAAAACGGTGGCATACCCGAAGGTTTCCGCAAGAGGAATAATCCCTCTAACTGTTACCGTATCACCACCAGTATCGATGCCCTGAATCTGGCCACGCCGTGAGTTTATATCCCCGATAATATCGCCCAGGAATGATTCCGGGCTGGTAACTTCCATCTTCATAACCGGTTCAAGGACTGTAGTCCCGGCACGGGACAGCGCTTCCTTGAAAGCCAACGAGCCTGCCATTTTATAAGCCATTTCAGAAGAATCAACATCGTGGTAGCTGCCATCATATACGGTAGCCCTGAAGTCTACAACCGGGTATCCTTTTAACCCACCGGTCTCGGATGATTCTCTGATGCCGGCGCCAGCGGCCGTGATGTATGTCCGCGGAACCGCTCCGCCTTTGATTTTATCTTCGAAAACATATCCAGCGTTTCTCTGGAGGGGTTCAAATTCAACCAGAACATGGCCATACTGACCGTGACCGCCAGACTGACGTACAAATTTGCCTTCGGCTTTCACAGTGCGTTTTAAAGATTCCTTGAATGCAACGCGTGGGTTGCCAACCTGGGCGCTAACTTTGTATTCGCTCATCATGCGGCTTACGATAACATCCAGATGAAGCTCGCCCATCCCTGATATAACCGTTTGCCCGGTATCTTTGTTGTAAGCAACACGGAAAGTGGGGTCTTCTTCTGCCAGTTTTTGCAGAGCCTGCCCCATTTTATCCTGATCGGCCCGGCTTTTGGGCTCGATAGCAACAGAAATTACCGGCTCAGGAAATTTAATGGACTCGAGTAATACCTGGTTATCACTAGTGCAGAGAGTATCGCCGGTAAAAGTGTTCTTGAGCCCCATAGTAGCTATGATAGCTCCTGTATCAGCCTCTTCCAGCTCCTCATAACGATTAGCGTTCATAAGCACCAGACGACCGATCCGTTCACGGTTTTGCTTGGTGGCATTATATACCTGCGAACCTTCCTTCAGCCTGCCGGAGTAAACCCTGAGATATACCAGCCGCCCGATAAAGGGGTCGGCAACCACCTTGAAAGCTAGAGCGGTAAAAGGTGCTTCATCATCTACTGGGCGAATAACTTCAGCTTCAGTGTTGACATCAATAGCAGTAACCGGCGGCATATCCAGCGGTGATGGCAAATAGTCAACAACTGCATTCAGAAGCAGAGTTACCCCTTTATGCTTGAGAGCACTGCCACACAAAACCGGAATGATTCTGTTGGTTAGAGTGCCTTTCCTTACAGCGTTTTTAATCTGCTCTGTTGTAATATCGTGCCCTTCTATAAAGGCATTCATTATATCGTCATCAGCTTCTGACAGAGTCTCGATAAGCAATTGACGATATTTTTCAACACGTTCTTTTTCTGCGTCAGGAGTTTCGCAGGGGGTAAGTTTTCCTTCTTTCTGCCCATCCATGAGATATGCCTGGTTTTCGACCAGATCCACAACGCCAAGGAATGTATCTTCCTTGCCAATGGGGCACTGGATTGCAACCGGCCTGGCATTGAGCCTCTCACGTATCATTTTTATACAACGTTCGAAGTTGGCTCCGGTGCGATCCATCTTGTTGATAAAACAAATCCGTGGAACTCCATACTTGTCTGCTTGCCTCCAGACTGTCTCTGATTGGGCTTCGACTCCACTTACGGCGTCAAATACAACAACACCACCATCAAGAACGCGCAAACTGCGCTCCACTTCAGCGGTGAAATCAACGTGGCCGGGGGTATCTATAATATTGATACGGTGTTCGTGCCAGTAGCAGGTGGTAGCTGCAGAAACGATAGTAATGCCCCTCTGTTTTTCAAGGTCCATCCAGTCCATTACAGTGGTACCTTCATCAACCTGGCCTACTTTGTAGGTGCGACCGGTATGGAACAGTATACGCTCGGTAACTGTCGTTTTACCGGCATCGATGTGGGCGATGATACCAATATTACGTATTTTTTCTAATGGATAACTTCTGGACATTCTTCTTTCTTTCGGAAAATGTTTATTTCAATTCTAACTGGAGTTTTCATTAACTAAGATCAGCCTGCTAGAGCCCGTGTTTCAGGTATGGCTACCAGCGGTAATGTGCAAAAGCCCGGTTGGCTTCTGCCATCTTGTGAGTTTCCTCCCGCTTCTTTATTGCTGCTCCCTGGTTCTTGTAAGCGTCCATAAGCTCAGCGGCCAGTTTTTCAGCCATTGAGTGCCCGCTGCGCGACCGGCTCGCCTTCAGTATCCAGCGCATGGCAAGCGAGGTGTTTCTTCCCTGCCGCACTTCCACCGGAACCTGGTAAGTGGCGCCTCCGACGCGCCTGGGCCTTACTTCTACCAACGGAGTTACATTATTAAAAGCCGTTTCGAGCACCGACAGCGGCTCTTTTCCCTCTTTTTCTTCGATAATATCCATTGCCCCGTATACGATCTTTTCGGATATACTCTTTTTGCCGCCGTACATCATCTTGTTGATCAGCAGGCTTATCAAAAGACTGCCATACTTGGCATCAGGCATTAATTCGCGTTTTTTAATTTGAGATCTTCTTGGCATTTATCTTCTCCCGCCCTATGCTGCCTTCTTCGGTCGTTTGGCGCCGTATTTGCTGCGTCCTTGCTTTCGGTTATTTACGCCACTGGCATCCAGGGCACCACGCACTATATGGTAGCGCACACCGGGAAGATCCGGAACGCGACCACCCCTGATAAGCACAACCGAGTGCTCCTGCAAGTTGTGGCCTTCCCCTGGTATATAGGCGGTTACCTCGATCCCATTGGTTAGCCTTACCCTGGCAATTTTACGCAGTGCAGAATTAGGTTTTTTGGGTGTCGTAGTCTTTACCTGCACGCATACACCACGCTTCTGGGGCGAACCCTTGCGACCTTTATTGGTCCGGTTTTTCAAGGCATTAAAAGTAAACCGGAGAGCTGGCGTGTTGGTCTTCGCGCTGATCTTTTCACGCCCTTTTCTTACTAATTGATTTACCGTGGGCAAATTTCCCCCCTTATTTACAAGGCATTCTGAAAATTTCAAAGGATGAGTCACGCCCATCCTTTGCACTATAAAGGACTAACTCACCGTTAGCCCTTTGTTCGATCCGCCTTAGTGATAAGCAACAGCCTATAAGAGTAGCATAGTCGTTTTATCACTGTCAAGCTTGAAGAGCTTTGAAAAGCCCCGTTAAAAACCGTGAAATCATAACACAACCAGCATTGTATTGACAAGGCTGATAGCCGGTGTTAAAATGCTTCAGCGTTAGGCAAAGGCCTGTTTAAAATTAAGTCATATGCACACAGACATTATAAACAAATCATTTTGGGGTTATTTTTATTACATCCTGTCCTTGGAGAGGGCTGGCTTGTAGGATCTGGTACCCATTGTTACTGAAACAGCTTAACCCTCCCAAGTGGAGGGTTTTTTATTTTTATTCGTCTTTAATTGGTTAGTTGTTAGGAGGTTGCATTGTGATAATAATGAAAAAGGGAGCCACTGCTGAAGAAATCGCCAGTGTGGTGCACGACCTTAAAAGCCACGGACTGGAAGCTGATGTATCAACTGGAGAGATCCGAACAGTAATAGGGATTATAGGTGATGAAAGCCGCATTTCGGCAACTCATCTCGAGACTCTACCGGGAGTAAAAGAAGTTCGGCTTATAGAAACACCTTACAAGCTTATAAACCGGGAGTATTCCGCCCTGTTTGACGGTAAAACCGAAAGCCGGGTGGTTAAAGTTGGCAAAGTTAACATTGGCAATTGTGAACCGGTTTTTATGGCTGGGCCATGTGCGATTGAGGGTAAAGACCAGCTTATGCGGATTGCTGAAGATGTAAAAGCAGCTGGAGCAGATATCCTGCGGGGAGGAGTTTTTAAACCACGAACTTCAGTACACTCCTTCCAGGGGCTGGGTTCCAGCAAAGAAGGGGCAGAACGGGCTTTGAGTTGGCTCCGCGAAGCGGGGGATAAATACGATATGCCGGTTATAACTGAAGTGAGGGGCGAGTCTCATGTGGACCTGGTGGCCAGATATGCCGATATATTACAAATTGGCTCTCGCAACATGTACAACCAGGATTTGCTAATAAAGGTAGCGGCAGCTGGAAAGCCGGTTTTGTTCAAGCGTCATTTCGGAGCAAGTATCGAGGAATTTCTTTCTTTTTCAGAATACATAGCTGCATCTGGCAACAAGGATATTATCCTGTGTGAGCGCGGAATCGTGCCGGTAGGACGAGGCAAGAACTACACGCGTTACGTTCTTGACCTACAGGCAGTACCGGTTATTCAAAGGGAAACATACCTGCCTGTCGTTGTTGATCCTTCTCACGCTGCTGGCAGAAGAGATCTGATCGCAACCATGAGTCTATCTGCCATTGCGGCTGGCGCTTCAGGGCTGGAAATTGAAGTTCACCACAACGCCAAGGAAGCCCGCTGCGACGGTCAACAAATGATTACAGCCAGCGAGCTTGGAGCCCTTATCGAATCCTGCCGGAGGGTCAACCGCGCCATCAGAGATTCCGGGGGAGATTATACTGGGTACAAATGCAAGAATTAAATCTTAGATACTCCGGCGTTACTACCAGCCGGATAGTGATCGGCAGCAGACTCATAGATAGTTGCGGCGCATTATTAAAAGAAACCACTTTTCCCGAAAAAGCGGTAATAATAACCGATACCAATGTCGGGCCGATATATGAGGGCATACTGTCCAAAAGTCTTGCAAGAGAAGGAATTATAGCTGAAACAATAACCGTTCCGGCTGGCGAACACTCCAAAACCCTGAAGACGGCAACTGATATATATTCCTCCCTGGCAAATGCCTGTGCCGATCGGGGCAGCATAATTATTGCCCTTGGCGGCGGCGTGATCGGAGATCTGGCCGGTTTTGTGGCTTCAACCTATCTGCGCGGACTTCCCCTGGTACATATCCCCACTTCTTTGCTCGCCCAGGTAGATTCCAGCATCGGTGGCAAAACAGCGGTGAACCTTGGCCGCCTTAAAAACCAGGTTGGCACTTACTGTCATGCCCGACTGGTCATAAGCGACATAGCCACCCTTTCAACTTTGCCGGCGCATGAATTTGGCAATGGTGTGGCAGAAATAATAAAAAGCGCTGCAATAGCCGATGAAGATCTCTTTGCACTGCTTGAAAAGTCGATAGAGAATCTGAAACCCGGTAATACAGAATTATGCGAGCACGCAGTTTTTCAAACTGCCCAAATCAAAGGGCAAATAGTATCGGCAGATGAAAGAGATGTTTCCTCCAGGCAACTGCTTAATTTCGGCCATACTATCGGACACGGAATCGAATCCGCCACCGGATTTTCCATTTCTCACGGCAAGGCAGTTGCAGCCGGTATGACTGCGGCGGCAAAGCTTTCCATGAAATTAGGACTGCTGAGCAAGGCTGATCTTCTCCGGCTCAAGCAGCTTATAGCAAGGGCAGGGCTGCCAGTCAGTATTCCTGGAATAAATCCAGGAGATATTACAGATGCGATAACGCACGATAAAAAGATTAAAAATGGTAAAATGAGTTTTATACTGATAACCAAACCCGGCAGTGGATTGATCAGTCAGGAAGTAACCCCTGAAATGATAAAACAGGTACTGGCGGAAGATGATGATTAAACCAAAAATCTGCGCAGTAATCACTTCTGCAACTGCGAGCATCATCGAAAGCGCAGAGCCGCATGCCGACCTTTTTGAACTTCGCATTGACATGATTGGCCCGGACTGGGCATCCATTATTCCATTGATACATAAGCCCTGGATAGCTACCTGCCGGCTTAAATCCGAGGGTGGCGCATGGGATGCCAGCGAAGCAAGACGCAAGGAAGAGATTTTAAAAGCCTTAAACTGTGGAGCGTCCCTGATAGACCTGGAGCTTGAAACACCCAATCTTGACAGGCTGGTTTCCATTATAAAAAAGAAATCCAGGCTGATTCTCTCCTGCCACAACTATAATGATACTCCCCCGCTAAAAGAGCTTGAAGCCATTGCAAGGCGCGAATTTGAAGCTGGTGCTGATATTGCCAAGATTGCCACCAGATCCAACTCCAGCGATGACACCCTGAGGATCCTGCAGGTCAGGCGGAATTTTACCGATAAAGAAATGATAACCATTGCCATGGGTGAGCAGGGAATTCTGTCACGCGTTCTCGACCCGCTTATGGGCGGCCCGTTTGCCTATGCTGCGGCCGCCAAAGGGGCGGAATCTGCCGAAGGCCAGCTTACAGCTTGCGAGCTGCGTAAGATTTATTCCATGATGAGGACGCTATGAAGCCCGGAGTTAAAATATGCGCTTTGCTTGGAGACCCGGTAGAACAAAGCTTTTCACCGGCGATGCACAATGCAGCGTTCAGTGATAAGGGACTGAATTACATATATGTTGCTTCCAGGGTTGATGATACGTCTCTTAAAGCAGCTATCGAGGGAGCAAGGGCGCTTGGAATCGCCGGACTAAATATAACCATCCCCCATAAAGTCAGCGTTATCCCCATGCTTGATGAGATTGATGATGTAAGCCAGCGCATCGGGGCAGTAAATACGGTTGTTAACAACGGCGGGGTTTTAAAAGGATATAACACCGATGCCGCCGGCTTTACCAAAGCGCTTGCCGGCAAAAACGTCAATCCGGAAGGCAAGCGGGCAGTTGTTCTGGGAGCTGGCGGTGCCTCGATGGCGGTATCGTACGCCCTGGTTGAAGCTGGCGCCAGCGTTGTAATAATGAACCGTCTGGCTCGCCTGGATGAAGCATCCCGACTGGCTCATAAGTTAAGTGATTTCAGCCGTGTGCCAGTTGAGGCCATTGCTCTCAATCCACAAAACCTGGAAAGGAGTCTTGCAAAAACCGATATACTGGTAAATGCAACCAGTGTAGGAATGCACCCGGGGAAAAACCACTCTCTGGTGCCCGAGAGCCTTTTACGCCCGGAAATGTTAGTATTCGACCTTGTCTATAACCCGCTGCAGACAAAACTGCTGTCTGATGCAGATCAGGCAGGTGCACAAACAATAAACGGGCTGGAAATGCTCGTCTGGCAGGGAGCTTTAGCATTTGAGCTGTGGACCGGGCTGGCTCCTCCGGTTGGGATAATGCGAACTCAGGCGCTGAAAGAACTGGAAAATAACAGCCTGAATATCACCAGGCGCCGAAAGCCTGCCGGTCAAAAGGTGAAAAGCTCCATCGCGCTGATCGGCTTTATGGGCTCCGGGAAAACCACCGTGGGTCGCATTCTGGCCGGAAAAACCGGCAAGCGCCTGGTAGAACTGGACCGGCTAATCGAAATCAACGCCGGTTCAACCATTCCCGAGATCTTCTCTGCGCGCGGTGAAACGGCTTTCCGGGAAGCAGAAATAGATGCAGTGAAGGAAATTGCCGAAGTGCCCAACCAGGTTATATCCTGCGGCGGCGGTGTTGTGCTCAATAAAATAAACATGGACCGGCTAAAAGAAAATGCCGTGGTAGTTTACCTGGAAGTCAACACCGATGAGATAATGCAAAGGATGCAGAGCCAGTCGATAGAAAAACCGGTTCTCAATGACCCTTGTGATCCCGACGAAGTCAGGCAGTTGGTCAATTTCCGTGAACCTTTTTACAGGTCATATGCTGATATCTCAATTAACTCTACCGGTCTGACTGCAGAAGATACTGCACAGGAAATCATTCTGAGGTTAAAAAACCATGCGCTGCACAATCAAGGCTAGCCGATTGAAAGGAAGGGCAACCGCCCCTTCTTCGAAAAGCTACACGATCCGGGCGCTCCTGGCCGGGGCACTGGCGGATGGTAACAGCTATGTATCCAACCCTCTATACTCAGACGATACCTGGGCGGCTATCGAAATATTGCGCAACCTGGGAGCTACGACAACGATTGGAGAATCGGGTATTTCGATCAAAGGCGGTTCACTGCATGCAACTCCGGCAACGCTGGACTGCCGTGATTCTGCTGCGACTCTACGTTTCATCTCAGCTATATGCGCCACTCTGCCAGGGGTTTCCGCTCTCAAAGCCGGAACAAGCCTTGCGCAAAGACCCATTCTTCCCCTGCTTGAAATACTGGGGAAAATGGGAGCGAGTTTTACCTGCAAAGACAATCTTATAGTAATAAACGGTGGTGGTTTGCGAGGGGGAATCTTTAAAATCAAAGGGGACGCGAGTTCGCAGTTCATATCGGCACTGCTGCTTATAGCTCCGCTTATCGGGGAGGATATAACCTATCAACTCGATGCCGCACCCCGTTCACGCCCTTATATCGAGATGACGATTGATACCATGTACAAATATGGCGTACAGATAAATACTTCTCCGGACTATACTGTTTTTAAAACAACTGCCCAACAGTATCGTCCGGCAACCTTCACTGTTGAAGGTGACTGGTCGAGTGCCAGTTATCTACTGGCGGCAGGAGCAATAGCAGGAGAAGTAACAGTTGAAGGCCTGAACCTGCTCTCTCTGCAGGGTGATAAGATAATCGTAAGCATCCTGCAAAAAATGGGGGCAGCGATACTGCCCGATTCCAGTTCCATCACGACAGGCCTCAGTCAGCTTCATTCCATTAATTTTGACATGAGCCAGTGCATAGACCTGCTTCCCACAGTGGCCGTCTGTCTGGCAACTGCAGAGGGAACAAGCTGCCTGTCAGGCATATCAAGAGCTCGGTTAAAGGAATCTGACCGGGTGCATGCCATTCGTGAGGGCCTTTTCTGCATGGG
>Ga0265294_10002947_pt1 | contig 22085 bp, 19 predicted proteins | sample MunlanPumphouse3_FD_192504 | JGI IMG/M metagenome (GOLD analysis project Ga0265294, IMG submission 192504) | Groundwater microbial communities from a municipal landfill in Southern Ontario, Canada - Pumphouse #3 | ecosystem: Environmental > Aquatic > Deep subsurface > Groundwater | place... | reverse complement strand
GGGCAAAGGTAAACTGAAGTTTTTAGAAAGAATAACTATTAAAGGAAGAACTCGCGAATTCTCCTTATACGAATTGTTGAGCTTAAGAACCGAAATATAAAAAGCCCCCAAACAATGAGGGCTTTAAAAGCACTATTTAAAGGTTATAAATTTACCAGCCTAATACCCAGGCGAACACAAGTGGTGCAACTATTGTGGCGTCTGATTCGATGATAAATTTAGGTGTATCTATGTTTAGTTTTCCCCAAGTTATTTTTTCATTTGGAACTGCGCCGGAATAAGAGCCGTAGCTTGTTGTGCAGTCTGAGATTTGGCAAAAATAGCCCCAAAAAGGAATGTCTTCCATTTCTAAGTCTTGTGCTAACATAGGCACAACACAAATCGGGAAATCGCCTGATATCCCTCCACCGATTTGGAAAAATCCGATTCCCTTATTGCAGTTACAATTTTTGGGATACCAATCAGCGAGCCAAATCATATATTCTACCCCGGTTTTTACTGTAGTAGTTTTAAGTTCGCCCTTAATGCAGTAAGAGGTAAAAATGTTTCCGATTGTTGAGTCTTCCCAACCGGGCACAACTATCGGGATATTTTTCTGAGCTGCTGCAAGCATCCAACTATTTTTGGGATCTATTTCGTAGTATTGTTCCAATACTCCCGAAAGAAGCATCTTATACATATATTCATGAGGGAAATATCTTTCGCCTTTTTTTTCTGCATCTGCCCAGATATCGTAAATATGTGACTGAAGTCTTCTGAATGCTTCTTCTTCGGGGATACATGTATCAGTAACTCTGTTAAGGTGTTTTTGCAGTAATTCCCATTCGTCTTGGGGTGTTAAATCTCGATAATTGGGAATTCTTTTGTAGTGACTGTGAGCAACAAGATTCATTACATCTTCTTCGAGATTGTTACCGGTACAACAAATTATTGAGACCTTATCTTGTCGAATCATTTCGGCCAATGACTTACCGAGTTCAGCTGTACTCATTGCCCCACCGATGGTAATCATCATTTTACCGCCCGCATCAACATGAGCTTTGTATGCCTTTGCCGCATCAAGAAGAGCTGCGGCATTAAAATGCTTGTAATGTTCTTCCATGAATGCAGAAATTGGACCTTTAGCCATTTTAAATATCTCCTGAACTATAAATAAGATTAATAAGTACAAAAACCGTTACTGTTCGGATATATACTCTAATAGCAAAATAAAATCAACAAATAAAACAGCCTTTTTAGCTAATTGAGAAATAGACAATCTCGTGTTATTATGCAAAAATGAAAATTTCCACTCCAAATTGCGATAACTGTGTTTTCACCGAAGAACTCGGACGAGATTTCAATATAAGGCAAAAGAGCCAAGGTCTTGCCGCAAGCATAAAAAACTTTATTCGCCCTTCTTACAAGCTGGTTGAAGCAGTCAGATCTTTAAGTATGAGAATCGGCTTCGGCGAGATCGTAGGGTTTTTAGGGCCAAATGGAGCCGGCAAAACCACCACATTAAAAATGTTATCGGGTTTACTCTTCCCAAGCAGAGGTAAACTTGAGGTTCTCGGGCACTCTCCCTTTAGCAGAGAACGTGAATTTCTCTCTCAAATATCCCTTGTAATGGGGCAAAAGCAAAATCTTTGGTGGGATCTTCCCCCAATTGAAACGTTTGAAATTCATCGTTCCATATATAACTTAGATGAAAAAGACTTTAAAGGTCGAATCGAAGAATTAATCGACATGCTCGAGATTTCTGACTGCCTTGAAACTCAGACCAGAAAGCTATCATTAGGTCAAAGAATGCGTTGCGAACTTGCAGTTTCACTTTTACACCGGCCCAAAGTCTTATTTCTCGATGAGCCCACCATCGGACTAGATATTCTGATGCAGAAAAAAATACGAAAGTTTTTGTTAGATTATCATGCACGATTTAAGCCGACGATTCTGTTAACATCGCACTATATGGACGACGTAGCGGCCCTTGCAAAACGCGTGATAGTTATAAACAACGGTCTTAAAATTTATGATGGCCTATTATCGGATTTAACAGAAAAAATGCGGCCGGAAAAAATAATAACGGTTATTCTAAATTCCGAAACTTTTCCAAAGATTGAAATTCCAAATGTGAATATAGTTTCTCAAGAAAGCAATTTGTTCCGCTTGAAAGCACCAAGAGAAAATGTCGGAAAATTAGCGGCAGCTCTTTACAACACCGGCCTAACAATTGACCTGACAATTGAAGACACACCACTCGAAGACATTATCGGAAACTTATTCACAGAAAAATCCAATTTTCAGCAATTTAGGACGAACGTTTAAGATGTTACACTTAAAAGCTCATGCTGCTATTTTAAAGGCATATTTAAAGATAATGCTGACTTACAGAGGCATGATGATTCTGCACCTGTTCAGGGTTGTTCTTATGCCCTTAGTTATAGCGACAGCATGGCTTTCTATAGAAAAGGCCGACGGCAATCCTTATGAAAACTCTGACTATTTATTATATTATTTGCTTGTTCCGCTGGTGATGAATTTAACAAACAGTCGAAGCGTTTTCAGGTTTCCTGTTTCTGTCAGAGACGGGACCTTAAGCCGCGAACTTATAAAGCCCTACCCTCCTCTAATGAACATAGTGATAGAGTCTTTTACGAATAATTTGCAAATGCTTTTATATCTGGTTCCGTTTACTTTAATTTCTGTTTTCGTATTTCAATCACATTTTGATTTCTCTTTTTTAAACTATAAATTGGTTCCCATTTCTATTTTGGCTATTTTTTTCGGTGCACTTACACGTCTGCTTATTTCCGGATCGATTGCTTTGACCGGTTTTTGGCTAGAAGACGTCACGACACTGAATTTACTTTTAAATGGCAGCATATGGGCTCTGCTTGGCGGCATGATTATTCCGGTAGCAACTTTTCCCGAAAAAATTAGGCAAATTGCCGAATTATTACCCTATCGATATATGTTAAGTTTTCCAATCGAAATTTTTAGCGGCAGATTAACGACCTTAGCCATTTACAAAGGTTTTGCCGTAATGTTTTTTTGGATAATTATTTTTTCTTTCACAGCCCGATTTATATGGAAACGCGGAATAAAGATATATTCCGCATATGGCGGTTAATATGTTTTCTCAGCTAAAAATAATTATGAAACTTTGGAAAGCCTCTATTATTCAATCAATGGAATACAGAGGCAGCTTTATATTCTCTATTTTTGCAAATTTTTTCGATTTTATCTTTGGACTTTTGCAGTATCTGGTATTTTTTACTGCCGCCAAAAGTATAGCGGGATGGTCTTCGGACAATATGCTAGCCCTTTATTCGGTTTTTATGTTTATCTATTCACTACAATTTATATTTTTGTATCCAAACATCGCCGTCTTGGGAGAAATGGTTAATACCGGGGGCCTGGATCTTCTTTTAACTAAGCCTCTCGATGCTCGTTTATTTGTATTGCTTCGAAAGATTTCTTTAGAAGAACTTGGCAGCCTAAGTACATCTATTGTTCTATTTATTTGGCTAATTTCAAAAGGGGTCTTTGTTATTACTTTTCAAAGCGTATTACTATTTATAATTTCAATTTTTTCGGCCCTCATAATTGTGTATTCTATATACATAACTTTGACTGCTCTTGCAATAATGCTCGAAAAAATGGAGGACGCATCCGAGTTTATTTGGTCTTTATTTTCTTTTTGCAGGTATCCTACCGACATTTACCCTGCAAAAATGAAGTTCTTATTTTTTACTTTTTTCCCGATTGCTTATATTTCAACAGTTCCGGCACAAACAATTTCGGGGTTAGGCTCAACAGAACCCGTTATATACGGATTCATCATTTCGATATTAAGCCTTTTGATTTCATCAGCAATTTGGAAGAAAACCATCAGAAGTTATACATCGGCAGGAAGCTGAACCACCGCTTACCTCATTGCACGCGCTTTTTTCTGCATATCGGGCGGCAAAACCGGGTTCCATCTTAATTGCAAAATATTTTTATCGAAAGCCCCTTTAATAACGTAATCACCTCTTACTGTTATTTCGAAGCTACTGTCACTTTTAGTATCTGCACGGGAAAAAAAGTATCCGTATTTTGTCGCCGTTGCCTTAAAGAACTGTAACACCTGCTCGTCAATGGTCGAAAAACGAATGTCGCACTCACCAAGCACCTCAAGACTTGCCGGGGTAATTCTTTCGGCAAAAGGCGGTACATCGAGATATCGAATCTTATTGCCGTCATAAAAGCCAATATATAAGGTTTGCATATATTTATTATATCCCCAATAAATCGCTATGCTTCCAATGACAAACAGAACCAACAATAACACCCAAATCGAACCATGTTTATTTTTTTTCATTTTTCTCTCTCCTTCTCTTCCTCTGCCAATTCTTTAAGCTCTTCGCCAATGTTTTCACCCACACTGTCCGCTGCCAGTTTTGTCATGTTTAACAATATATCTGCATCATTATCATTTTGTAAATGGGAATATGCCTCGGGATTCGTCAAATAATCAAAAATTTCTGCTTTTGACGTAATTTTTTTCGTTTTACCCATAACCCTTTTAATATTATTGTTTCCGCATCTTTCGCAACTATGTGTTTCATCTCGTTTTGAGATTGCCGCCAAGACTTCAAAGTATTTATTGCAATCCCGGCAGAAAAATTCATACAGAGGCATATTTATCTCCAAAATTATTCACTTATAATAAATTATATGTTAGTCTTAATACTTAATACAAGATAATCAAGTTTATTTTGAGGAAAAATATGAGTCAGTCTCCTTTCGACTTAATAAAAAGTAATGATGAGGCCATTTGGCGAAACGGTCTTGATATCCTTATAAAGGAACACGACAAAGCTTCTTTTAACGGCATCGTCTCTATGCTAAGCGATATTTCATGGCATAAACGAGAAGCAGCCGCCTTAGCTCTTCAAAATTGGCAAACTCCTGATTTACCGTCTTTGCTCAAAGATTATCTGGACCCTTCTCAAATTGACCAATTTTACTGGATTCTTAAAATTCTTGGCAATTTAGGCACCGAAGAATGTATTTCGTTAATCAAGCCGGTCTTATCTTACAAAGACTCGGAGTTGCGAGGTTATGCAGTTCGTGCACTTGGCTTAAAATGTTCATTAAATAATGCCAGGGCCTTATACCCAATGCTAAATGACACAAACTGGGCAGTCAGAAAAATGGCTTTTGAACACCTTCTTTCATTTGGCGAAATTATTCTTGATGACCTCAGAAAAATAATACTCGCCTCATTTAATTCATCAAATCACAGTGTAATTGCTTTGTTTATAAAAATAGGCAAAGACGGGATAATTCCCGAGCTAAAGACATATTATTCAAAAGGATCTTTTTCAGTTAGGCACGCAATTTTATCTGCCATCGGAGAACTAGAATCGAATCAAGCCATAGACTTTTTAATAGATGGGTTATCGGATCCTTCTTGGGCATTGCGGCTTATAGCCTCAGAACAACTCAGCAAACTTGGTCCTAGGGCATTCGACAGATTAACAGCTTCATTTGGACGCACCGATTCAATTGTTAGGCACGAAATTGTAAAGATTCTTGTAAGTCTTCTTTCAGACAAAGCCTTGCCACTAATAAACAGACTGCTCTCTGCCCCTGACCAAGAGCACAGAATGCTCGCAATTGAAAATTTAGCGCGATTGAAAAGTGATGAAGCCACAAATACACTTATTTCATGCTTATCTGACCAAGACAGAATAGTCTCTGATTACGCAGCAGATTGCTTAGCTCAAAAAAGCAATTTAAATCTTGATTTAATAATCGAAAAGCTAAATACAGAAGACGAAAATTTAAGATTTCAGATTATTAAAATCATTGGCTCTATTGGGGGTATAGCATTAACTCCTATTATTAGAATACTTGAAAATGGTACAAAGCAGGAACGTTTGTTTTTGTTGGGCGTTTTGCAAAAAATTGCTCCCAACGAAGTTTTGATCGCACTTTTAATCAATCTACTCAAAGATAAGTATTGGCCAATAAGAAATGCAGCTGCCAACTGTTTGGTAAGATACGAAACTGCCGGCGTGAGAGCAGTAGTAATAGCCTTAAACGATCAATCAGAAGATGTGCGTTTTTGGGCAAGCAAAGTATTGTCACAAATAGGACCTAAAGCTATAAAAGTATTAACAGATGTTTTATCAGACGGAACCGACCCAAATCTGACACCTCACATTATATCGGCTCTTTTATCGATGAGTCATCCCGATGCGGTTCCGGCTGTTACAAAATTTTTAGAAGACAATGATGATTACAGAATTGAATCTGTTTTCGCTTCGGTACCTGAAATAAATTCAAAAGATGTAGTCAGCACCATTTTGGGTCTGTTAACCCACCCCGAAGAACGTGTTGCAATATGGCTTTCAAAGTTGCTTACCAAGGTTAAGTCTTTAAATGCCCGCCGAACTGTTTTTTTAGGACTGAGCCATTCTAACGAAAAAGTCAGATACTATGTTTCTACGGTAATTGCATCTTGGGAAAACATTACAGAAAACGACATCAAAATTATTGGCAGACAACTATTTGTTGAAAAAACCGTACGCAATCTGCGTGCAGTAGTTGTAATTTTGGCAAAGAACCCGTTTGAATCAGCACTTCAAAATCTAAATAAATTTCTTGAAAAATGCGATCGCCCGGTAATGCTTGACTTAATGTTTGAAGCGGCTAAGCAGAGTCATCCTGAATGTCTTAAAATGTTGGACAATTATATAAACCAACACTCAGAAATAATAACCTTAGAAGATGTTGAACAAGTCGGAAACATTTTGAGTTATTTATATAAAGATTCACCTGAAGGACTTATAAAAGGCTTATCTTCTGCGAGCAAAGCATACAGAATGTGTTGTATTATAGCCTTAGATTCAATAAGCGACAGAAAACTTGCGTTTTCAATAATGGAAAACCTTATTCCCGACGAAGACCCTGAAATAATGGAGCGCGCTGTCAAGACCCTATCAAAGTTTTTATTTCATGATGATTTCAGACTTAAGGGTGCTGTCACAGAATTTATGCTTGAGCTAGGCACTTTTATCGAAAAACCTTTGGCAGAATGTATAGATAATTTTGAAAATGAAATTGACAGAAAAGCGATCATTGATTTAATTGAAAGTGTTGGCGGCAAAGTTGATCCTACCTTAATAAGAAAGAAAAATCACGAGAAAGTGATTTTGTCCGACTCCCATCTTGACGAAGTCTTAGAGCGTCGCAAACAAGCAATGGAAGAAATTGAGAAGTATGATGAACTGATAAAAGTAAGTCATACCATGGATTTAGCTATTATGTTCACCGACGTAAAGGGCTTTACTGCCTTCAGTTCAAAGGCTTCCCTTTCAGAAGTTATGTCTATGCTAAAGCAGCACGACGAAATTCTTCAACCTGTTTTCAAAAAATATGGCGGCGATGCTCTCAAAAAGATTGGCGACGCATTTCTTGTAGTTTTTGAAAATCACAGCAATGCTTTATTAGCTGCTATTGAAATACAAAAAAGACTCAGAGAATTTAACCAAACTGTTCCCGAAGAACGAAAACTTGCGATAAGAATTGCCATTAATAGCGGTTCTGTAATCAGAACCGAAAACGACGTAATGGGTGATGCGGTCAATCTGGCCTCAAGAATAGAAGGAATAGCCGACGCGTTCGAAATAGTAATATCGGAATTCACTCTAGCAAGAATTGATAAGTCTGTATTCGAACTTGAACCTCATGGCACTCATCAGTTTAAAGGTATAGCAAAGCCTGTGGCAGCATATAAAGTTAAATGGCAATAGTCATTTACCGATTATACAAATGCTCTACTGCCTTTTATCAGAATTTTTTTGTTCATTTTTATCGTCTTGAGAGCTAATACCGTAAGCCCTGGCATTTTGTTTTCCAATTCTTTGTTCAAGGCGTTTTTGGAACTCTTTTTTATCTTCCGCATTTTTATAACCTTCGTCATATGCAATTTTTCTTGCGATAACAAGTTCTTCGAGACATTGATCCATTGTTATCATTCCATCTTGTCTGCTGGTTTGCATTAGCGAAATGATCTGGTCGGTTTTGTCTTCTTTTATGCATCTTCTTATGGCAGTTGAACCCATTAGCACTTCATAAGCAAGTACACGACCGGTACTAAGATATGCGGGAACAAGGCGCTGCGAAATTATACCTCTCAAAGAGCTTGCCAACTGCATTCTGATAGTCTGCTGCACATCGCCGGGAAAACTTCCGACAATTCTGTGAACTGATTCATAAGCGCTGTTAGTGTGTAATGTAGAGAACACAAGATGTCCGGTTTCTGAGGCGGCAATAGCTAATTTCATTGTTTCGAGGTCACGCATTTCACCGACCAAAATAACGTCAGGATCTTCACGCAAAGCGCTTCTTAAAGCATTTGAGAATGAAAGAGTATTTGTTCCTAATTCTCTTTGGCTTACAAGGCTGCGCTTATGGGGGTAAACAAATTCTATCGGGTCTTCGATTGTAATAATATGATCATATCTGATTCTGTTTATGTAGTCTATCATTGCGGCAAGAGTTGTCGATTTACCGGAACCGGTTGCTCCGGTAACAAGAACTAAGCCCGATTTATGATTACATATTTTTTCCATTATTGTTCTGTCCATTGCCAGGGCATCAAAAGACGGAACAGTGTTCGGAATAATTCTAAAAACACCCGCCATGCCGTTTTTTTGCATAAAAACGTTTACGCGGAACCTCGCACAATCATGAACTTCATACGAAAAGTCGAGTTCCATGGTTTTGTTAAATTCTTGTTTTTGTGCTTCATTCATGATAGAGAAAAGCAAATACCTACTTTTTTCGGGAGTTAAGCTTTCAAAGGTTGTTCTGACCAGTTCACCGTGAACTCTGATACTTGGAGGCAAGCCGATACTAATATGTAAATCGGAGCCGTTTTCTTCATGAAGATAGTACAGTAACTCTTTTAAGTCTGTAATGTTTTCTTTGGCGTATTTTCTCTTTAAAACTTTAATCTCGACATTTTCGGGTCTTAGTGAATCTAAATCAATGGTTTCTTTTTGCAAGACCACATCAAGCTGATCATCAGAGAGCTTTGAAAGCATTGCCACTATTCTGTCTTTATCCGAATCGGTGCTTCTGTCATAAAGTGAAAACAAAGCGGGAACACCGTAATAATCTCGTCTTTTTAAGATTTCTCTTGACCACCAAGAAATGTCGTGGCTCTTGTCGAAACAAGACATGACCAAATCTTTCAAAAAAGCTTTTTTGGGTTGTTTTGCAAGATTTTCAACAATAGTATGTTTAATAGAAATATCTTTATCGTCAAGCTTTAACAACAATAAGTTTGCAACAAGTTCAAATCTTTGAAGTTTTGAAATAGCTTCTATTGCGCAAGTTCTAACAAGAGTGTTTTTTGAGTTATCTATAACAAACAACAAAGGTCTTATAGACTCTTTTGAACCAAGAATACCTATAACTTTCAAAATTTGTATTATCAGATCTTCGTCTTCGGTATCAAGATGTGAAACCAGAGTATCTACAGCTAATACTCCAAGCTGAACTATTATACTTTGAGCATAATCTCGTATAAATATTGTTTCATCTTTTAGAAATGGCAATAAAATGGGAATAACTTTTGAGTCTCTGACTTCTCCAAGTGCGGTAAGAAGGAAATATTTTCCGTCTTGGTTCGGGTTTCCAAATGTATCATTAAACATCTGAACTACTTCAAGGCCAAGAATTCGGCCCAATAGTTTCATCATGCTCATTTTCGTTTCTCTTGATACAGTCGGAAAAACGCTTAACACCGGTTGAACTATATCTCTTCCCCAGTTTGCCAAAGATTTAATGGCTTCTTGTCTGACTATCAATGACTCGTCATCTAATAGCCACAATAAAACTTTAAGGGAATTCTCGGTTTTAATTTCACCGAAACCGGCACAAAGGTAAGGTTTATATACGCCGTGAGCATCAGCTTCAAGCATTTTTTGGAACAATGTAAACGCTTTTTCTCTTAAAATCAGGGGAATAAGTTTAATACATTCATATTTTTGGTAACTTGAGCAGCTTTGGAAATATTCCTGAATAATTTGATATATAGAATCGCCTTGTTCAATCAAGGCTCTTTTTGCTTGTTTACTGATTATCCAGCTTGGATCGCTTATTTTATCGAGAAAAGCAAGAATCACTCTTTTGTCCGGATTTTTTGACAAAGATTCAAGGGCTGTTTTTCTGATTTCATCATTTTCACGACTATCTAATATATCAAGCAACTCATCTGTTTTTAAAAAGCCCAGCTCCATCATAATGAAGTATGCCCAAAATCTGACGGTAGGATCAGTTGAAAGTCGTAAGGCAGGAAGAATATCTTTCAAGATAGTAGGATAATTTATAACAATCTGAACTGTCTTTTTTTGAATATTTTCGCTTTTATTCGATAAGGCAAGGGGTAAAACAGTGGAGATAACCCTTTTTTGTTTGTCTGATGTTTGCGATTGCAACAGGGAAAGCAACTTATCAAGAGCCTGTTCGTTATCTATAAAATCAGCGCTTCTGAATTTGTCCTGCAAGCTGATAATGATTTCTTCGATCATTTAAAGTAACATTCCTTAAATTTCAAATTAATGGTTGTATTATAACACAATACTCAAGATAAAATACAAAAGTTTAAATTGGTACAGTATTAAAACCGTTTTGCGCAAGCAAATAAGTATTAGCGGTAAGAAAAAAGTCTGCTTTTGCAAGCATACAAGAACAATATATTTGGACGCTAAAGTCATTTGCCGGCAAATTTCGGTCAATTATCATTTGTAAAACCCCCTCATTAAAAGGCGCTTGAACAAATATATTTTGAATTAATAAAAAGTCTTTAAGTTTTTCAAAATATGCACCGCTTTTATGAGATTTGCTCAGAAAAAAATGTGACAGAATAACGGGCAAAATCAAACATTCAGCACGATTCACCGCTTGTAACACTCTGTCAGCCGTCGGCGAATCAGTTAACCAAACAAGCATGGCATCAAGATCTAACCCCAGTTTACCCGCAGAAAAGAACAGATTAGTTTCGACAGTTTTAAACTCAGGTGCCTTAACTAATCCCTTAAGAAGGCCTCTGCCTTTTAAGAATTTTTCTTTCCAGTAAGCGGAAACTTCTGAATAATCTTCGTAATAAGTCGTTCCTTTGCGCTGTTCAAGCCATGTATCGATTTCTTTTTCTAAAAATATTGATTTTCTGCCTGCATGTCTCGCCATTGACGCGAAGTCTGGTCTATGATTTGGTGAGCTCGGGGACATCCAAGCTTGTATTGTATGTTTTGAGACTCTCAATTTTTCAGCGACTTCAATTAAAGTAAGAATTACATTTTTTTCCATAACAGACCTCTTTTCGATATATAACAATATATAACAATATTTAAAAATATGCAATACAAAAGGGGCATTTGATGCGAGTTTCAAAGAAAAGCATCATCAACAAACAACTTCCGTTGAAATTTTTCTTGACCTTGCAGAAACTTTTAGCTAGAATACACGTCACCAACTTAACCTATTGGAAATTTATTTGGAGGACAAAAATATGTCTACGGTTTCTATGAAAAGCCTGCTCGAAGCCGGCGTACACTTCGGGCATCAGACAAGAAGATGGAATCCCAAAATGGCGAAATACATCTTCACAGCACGCAACGGTATCTACATCATCGATCTTCAAAAAACTACCAAGCTCCTTGACGAAGCTTGTGATTTTATTAAAAGCGTAGTTCGCGAAGGTAAACCTATTTTATTTGTAAGCACTAAAAGACAGGCACAAGAAATTATAAAACAAGAAGCAGAACGCTGTGGCATGTATTTTATAAATTATCGTTGGCTTGGCGGCATGTTGACTAACCATGTTACAATCGAAAAACGCATTCAGAGATTAAAAGAGCTTAACGATCTCGTAGACAGCGGCAAAATCGAATCATACCCCAAAAAAGAAGCTTCAAAAATGCGCAAAGATCGTGAAAAATTAGATCGCGCTCTTGGGGGAATCAAAGATATGAAGGGTATGCCGGGTGCAATTTTTGTAATTGACCCTCACAAAGAAGCTATTGCAATAGCTGAAGCCCGCAAAGTCGGAATCCCTATAATTTCTGTAGTTGACACCAACTGTGATCCTGACAACATTGATTTCGTAATTCCCGGGAACGATGACGCTATACGCGCAGTTAAGCTTGTAACCAGCTTAATTTCTGATTCTGTGCTCGAAGCTCTCGAAGGCAAATCTTTTGACGAAGTAAGCGAATCAGCTGAAATCGAAACAGAAATGGGAGAAGGCGAAATTGACATGGCAGCTGCGTTGTCTATTGATACCGACTTTAGTGGCAAAGAACAAGAAGAAAATTAAGTTAGCGATATTTATCAGTTAATGTTACGAAAGGTGAAAATAATGATTACAGCTCAGATGGTAAAAGAACTACGTGAAAAGACCGGTGCCGGCATGATGAAATGCAAAGAAGCACTTAATGAATGCAACGGGAACCTGGAAGAAGCTATAGATTTTTTGAGAAAAAAAGGTTTAGCCTCTGCTGACAAACGCTCAGGCCGTGCAACTTCACAAGGTCTTGTCGTTCCTTTAATTTCAGAAAATCGCCGCACAGCGGGTATTGTAGAAGCTAATTGTGAAACAGACTTTGTTGCAAAAACCGATGATTTCATCAATTTTGCAAACAAACTTGCTGAGCTTGTTCTTAATACTCCTTCCGTAAAATCGACATCTGATCTTGAAAAACTTAGCATTGACGGTCAGACCATTGACGACTACCGCAAAAGTATGATCGCAAAAACAGGTGAAAACATCACAATAGGTCGTGCCGAACATTTAGAAATTCCTTCAGGCGGCAACGGATTCTTTGATAACTACGTTCACGGCAATGGAGCCATCGGAGTTATCGTTGAGGTAAAAACTGCCGACAGCGCAGTTGCAACTAATACAGAAGCAATTCAAACGGTACATAATATCGCTTTGCAGGCAGCGGCCATGAAGCCTCTTTATACATTCAGCAACGATGTTCCGGTAGAAGTTATGAATCGCGAAAAAGATGTTATCATCGGACAAATTAAAAATGATCCGAAAAATGCTAACAAACCTGAAGAAATCGTTAATAAAATTGTAGAAGGCAGACTGGCAAAATATTGTGAAGAAAACTGTCTTTTCAATCAAGTTTTCTTTCTGGATGACACTAAAAAGATCTCTGATTTACTTACCGATTTGAGCAAAAAAATCGGAAGTGAAGTGACTCTTGTATCATTCAGAAGATGGGCTCGCGGCGAAGGCTGCGAAACGCCTGAAGAAGCAACTGCCGAAGCAGGTGCATAAGGTTAAGTGAACAGTTCTCCAAAATAATGGAAATGCAGAGACGCTTGCAAATGCGGGCGTCTCTATCTATATCAGGAAGCTAGACCATGCAAAAACCAAGATTTAAAAGACCGTTGTTAAAACTCAGCGGCGAAATGTTCGGCGGCAAAGATGGATATGGTTTTGACCGCGAAGCTCTTGAGGCGTTTGCGCGAGAGGTTAGATCATTAGTTGATTCCGGAATTACACCCGGCATAGTAATCGGCGGAGGAAATTTTTTCAGAGGCGCAAAATCAACTTTACCATCTTTAAAACGCCACAATGCAGATTCAGTCGGAATGCTTGCAACAGTAATGAATTCAATATGTTTTGCCGATCATCTTGAGGCAATCGGAGTAAAGACAGCTGTTTTTTCAGCCATGCCGATTGGCACATTCACAAAAGTTTATGACATAAATTTAGCCCGTTCCTATATGGATGAAAATACTTGTTGCATTTTTTCCGGAGGCACAGGTCATCCTTATTTCAGCACAGATTCAGGTTCAGCTTTAAGAGCTGTCGAAGTTGGTTGCGATGTTTTGATAAAAGCGACAAAAGTCGACGGAATATATGACAGCGACCCGATTAAAAACAAAAATGCGCACAAATTTACGGAAATAACTTTTGAAGAGGTTCTTACAAAGAAGCTTGGGGTAATGGATTTGGTAGCCATTACTCTTTGCCGCGACAATAAATTGCCACTTAAGGTATTGTCTCTCAATGACTCCGGAGTTCTATTAAAAGCTTGTATGGGTGAAAAGATAGGCACGAATGTAATCGAAGATAACAAAAATATATAATCGAAAGGACAATTACTATGTCAATAGAATCAATAATTACAGATTCAAAAAACAAAATGCTTCAATCGATAGAAGTCTTAAAAAAAGATTATTCTACTATGCGTACTTCTCGCGCAACTCCATCGCTTTTAAGCCGCATTACCGTAAATCAGTATGGTTCAGAAGTGCCCTTACAGCACGTTGCTTCTGTTTCTGCGCCTGATCCGAAATCTCTTGTAATTCAGCCCTGGGACAAAACAGTTTTGCCTGAAATTGAAAAGGCTATTTTAAAATCAGATTTAGGTTTAAACCCTCAAAACGACGGCAATTTAATTCGTTTGCCTATTCCCTCTCTCACAGAGGAACGCCGCAATGATTTGGTAAAGAATGCCAAAAAGAAGTCAGAAGAATACAAGGTTGCGTTGAGAAATATCAGAAGAGACGCGAATGACCTGTTTAAGGCCATGGAAAAAAAGAGCGAAATCACTCAAGATGAGAGCAAAAAAGCACAAGATCGCATCCAAAAATTGACTGATGAAAACATTGACCAAATTCAGAAGATTTTCACTGCTAAAGAAAATGAAATAATGGGTAAATAACCCTTTAACGGCATGCTTTGTGCATGCCGTTTAAAAAAACATGTATAAAATATCAAAAAAATGTCTTTCATGCGGCACTTGTGCATCAGTTTGTAAGTTTAACGCTATTAAGATCGGTTTTCCCTACATAATAACCGATAAATGTAAGAGTTGCGGAAAATGCGCAGAAGTTTGCCCTGTTTTTGCAATCAGTAAAGTTTCAGAGGCACCTTGCGAACAGCTTGACATGAGCAAGATTCCGTCACACATCGGGATAATAATGGACGGAAACGGTCGTTGGGCACAAAACCAGGGCAAAAACAGAATATTTGGGCACACTAAAGGTGCGAGCAGAGTAAAAGACATTGTTAAATGTGCTAACGACTTAGGTGTTAAGCACTTGAGCCTTTATGCTTTTTCTGTTGAAAATTGGGCAAGACCGAGTTTTGAGGTCAGTGCTCTGATGAAACTGATTCAATCTTATATCATAAACGAGCGAAATGCTTTACACGCAGAAAATGTTGTGTTTAGGCTTTTAGGGCGAACTGAAGGACTTTCAAAAGACGTTATCAAAGAAATTGATATTTCAACGGAATTGATGAAGAATAACACCGGCTTAACTTTAAACTTATGCATTAATTATGGCGGCAGAGCCGAAATTATAGATGCGATTAAAAAAATAATTGATAAAGGATATAAATCATCCGATATTACGGAAAAGCTGATTGCAGAGAATCTTTATTGCCCCGTATTACCCGACTTAGATTTAATCATAAGAACCAGCGGCGAAATGCGTACAAGCAATTTTCATTTATGGCGAGCAGCTTATTCAGAACTCTATTTTACTTCTGTTTTATGGCCGGATTTTGACAAAAAAGAATTGGTTAAGGCAATTCAAACTTACCAAAATCGTCAAAGAAGATTTGGCAAAACGCAAGAACAAGTTAGCACACAGGAATAGTCATGAATGTTTCTAAAGTTATGGCGCGATTACCGGTTTTGATATTTGGGATTCCCCTCAGTTATGCGATTTTAGTTTTAGCAGACGAATGGGTTCGAGTATCTTTTTTGGGTATTGTTGCTTTGATAGGGCAATTTGAGTTATGCAAATTAATAGATAAAGATTCAAATCGCAAACCCTTCCCTGAATGGATTGGCGGTCTGACAATAATGATGTCTTCTCATCTTTACGGTGAACGAGCACTTTTTATTTCTTTTTCTTTAATGATTTGCGCAGGCATGGTTTTTACGGTATTAAGGGGGCTTCGCGGTGACGGGCGAAGACGCTTTTGTCATATTTCATTCAGCCTATATTATTTACCCTTTTGTTTAAGCTGTTTTGAATTATTTGCCAAATCAACCGGAGGGTTGTCTTTATTCATTATATTAGCATCTATTTGGGCATTAGATATAGGCGCATACGTTTTTGGCATGAGTTTTAGGGGCCCGAAACTAGCCCCCAAGATCAGCCCAAACAAGACTATTTCGGGAGCTATCGGAGGCGCGTTATCCTGCATAGTTTTTTTATATCTTATGAAGCACTGTGAATTTTTAATAATAACTGAAACAAAGTTTTGGGTATTAGGTATTTCGATCGCTTTAATCGGTCAGTTGTCAGATCTTTTTGAATCAATTTTAAAACGAGAATCTGAAGTAAAGGATTCCGGAGCACTTTTAGGCTCACATGGCGGAGTATTAGACAGAATCGACAGTGTTTTGTTTTTAGGCCCTGTGTGTTATGCCATTTTAATTATGTAATATTTATGCGAAAGGTTTACAAATGCTGAGTTTATTGGGTGTTGTCGCAACTACGGTTTTATCAATCTGTTTTGTTTTAGTAAGTATCGCTCTTGTTCATGAGTTTGGTCATTATATTACCGCCAAGCTTTCAGGTATTTGGGTATTAGAATTCGCAATAGGTTTTGGCAATCGTCTAATGAAAACAAAAATCGGCGAAACTCTTTACTCTCTGAGACCCTTTCCGTTGGGCGGATTTGTCAGGCTTGCCGGCATAGATAATGTTGAAGAAGAATCAGACAAAAATGACGGTGAAGAATCCCCCGACGAAGACCCCGATCTTCCAAAAGTTCCGGCTGACCATCCCAAAAGTTATTTAAGCCGCCCTGCCTGGGCAAAGATTCTGGTTTTAGCGGCCGGTTCTATTATGAATATGGTATGGGCCATTGCATTATTCATCTTGATATATGTTATAGCCGGCGGGCCAATCACGAATATCAGCGTTATTGAAGCCATAAAAGATAAGGTTGCTTATAATGCCGGAATTCGCTCAGGCGACATTATTGTTGCGATTGACGGCAAAAAACTTACCGATTGGAGCGAAGGGATTTCAATAATTAACAATTCTCCCGGAAAAGAATTGTTTTTAGAAGTAATTCGCAATCACCCTATAAATAAGCATGGTGCAGAGGGCGGAATTCTTCGTGAAGACGTTTCGGTAAATAATGGAACTTATCAGGTATATGATCAAGAAACGCTTTCGTTTAAAGTTATACCTGAGGGTGTTATGGGTTCGGCAAAAATAGGAATAAGTTTGTCGCCGAACAATTATGATTTTAAAAAGCTTCCTATTGAGAAGGCTGTTTCAAAAGGCGTTTCTGACGGCATTAACGTTATTTATCAAACTGTCGGCGGTCTGGTAAAAATGTTTACTCGAGAAACCCAAGCAGATGTAGCAGGCCCTGTTAAAATCATGAAAATGATTAAAGACCAGTCGTCTAAAGGACTTGTAGATTTGCTTTATTTGACAGCGATTCTAAGCGTCAACATAGGACTGATAAATTTGTTGCCGCTTCCGGTGCTTGACGGAGGTCGCATAGTATTTATTTTGATTGAATTGCTTTTTCAGTTTATGAATAAGATTTTCAAAACTAAGTTGACAGTAAATTCAAAAGTAGAAGAATCAATTCACTTTGTTGGCATGATTTGTTTATTACTTTTGGTTGTATTCGTAACTTATAAAGACATCCTGAGTTTTTTCTGAACAATTGACAGACAATGGCGCTTAGTGTAGTGTAAGCAGATGAAATTTTTCTTACGACTATTGGGTATACTGATCGTTTTTCTGTGTTTTTGGGCTTTAAGCCCTTTCACCGAAGCAGAAGACTACTCACGATTCAGATTCGTTATTTCGGCAGACGGGGCCCTTGCTAAGGGGCAGCTGCAAGATATATTGATTGTTCCGTTTGAGTGTAACGCCGAAGGCGGGTTAAGCAGAGTCAAACCCGATTCGGCTTTTTCTGTTCAAGTAAATGCACATTATTTGCCTGCCGCTTCAAATTCAAAAAGTAAGCTATTGCAATTGCGTAAAACGCTGACAGACGAGTATACCGCTAAGCTTACCGTTCCTCCTGACAGCAACGCAAACCGGGTTAAGATAACAGTTTCTCCATTTGGTAAAGCAGAAATAATATTAGCCGAAGCCCATATAGATATTGGCAACAGTCCGTCGTTGTTGGTTGTTCCAAGTTCTATGAACTTATATTTAGGTGAAGAAGTTACTTTTTCTCTAGCTGTCTTTGAGACAAAATCGACAAAAGGTTTATTCAAACAGCCTATCAGAGTAAAAATCGATTCACCTCAAGATATAACAGTAGTAAATCGCGTATTATTTACAGATTTTAACGGACTGGCCACCTTCACTACCAATATTCACCCAAAATCTCGCGCAGGCAATTACAAGTTTAGTTTTACTTGCAAAGAAAGTGTGCAATCGTTTTTGCTGACTGTAGCCACAAAAAGCGAAGCAGCAAGAAGCTCTGGCAACTACAAACTTTCGACTACATTTTCCCCTGAAAAAGATTATCAAATAATAAAAGACATACAACCTAACCCGCAAAACACTGAGCAGGCGATTATTAATTTTGATAGCAAAGGGTCTTTTTATAGACATGCAGAGATATGGCAAAATGGGATTAACCTTTTTTCATCGCCATTAGAGCAGGATAACGGACTAATTATTTTGCCCTATTTCAGAAATGCTTCGCCGCAGCTTCCTATATGTTTTCGTTTTTGGATGCTGAAAGACAATGAAGTATTATATGAAACCAGATCAGTAATGTATGACCAAGGAAACGAGTCAGAGATAGCGAATTTGATAAAAACCGCTGCATCAGTTATCAGCCCTGCCTATCATTTAGGCTTCACCGGGGTGGTTCTGACTAACAAGGGCTTATTTAAGCAGACATTATTCGAAAAAACGCATAGTTTGACCTCTTTTGAACGGCCTGTTATAAGCAATGTTTACGTGCCTAATAATAAACCTGTTGTAAATTTTGGTTCAGAAGCATGCATAAATTTTTCGGAAAATCGTTTTTTTTATGTAGAAGATGAATTGCAGTTGAGCCGATTCAGATTTAATGCCATACGTGTATGGCAGAACCCCGAAAAGCTTTTAAAGCATTTAATTAGCCTTAACGAGACACATTGCGGCAATATTGAAGGGTTATTAAATCATGCTTACCTTTGCGCGAGATTGTCAGATTATTTGTCGATTCAAGAAAGAATCAAATTTACTGAAACGCTTGAAGGATTAATTGAGCCGTTGTGTTTTTTGAACGATCAATTAAAAAGTGACAATAATTTACGATTAAGCTATGAAAAGAGATTAATTGAGGTCGTTTATATGTTATCCGAGCTGATTTACATCCCACGAGAGCTTATTTCTTTGATTAAGAGTAAAGAAAATTTAAATTCGGATAATATTGCCACACCAAAATTTTTCCAGAAATCACTTTCGCCCTTTGAGCTTAAAAATTCTCTTTCAAAGGGCGGAAAAGCGATTTTAGCGACTGACTTTCAGACTTACACGCTAAATTTGAACGCTGATGAAACCATTTTTAAAACAGAAAATTTAAGTAAAAATAAGTCTGATATAATTAATAAAATTATCAATTCGCGTGTTAATCCTCTGATAATAGAATTACTATTTTAATTTAACGGGAAAATAAATGAACTTAGCCTTGTTTGATTTTGACGGAACAATAACAACTCATGACAGTTTGCGTGACTTTTTACTTTATTCTTTTGGGTTAAAGCGGTGCATAAAAAAGCTTGCGCCGGTAAGTCCTATGATTTTGGCTTATTTATTAGGGATAGCCGATAACCAAAAAGTAAAAACCGAAGTAACCAAAAGTTTTTTTTCGCAAATGCCTGAATCGGAATTTATTTTATTAGCAAAGAAATTTGCAGAAGAAGAATTACCTAAAATAGTAAAAAAATCAGCGACCGAGAAAATAGCTTGGCATAAATCCGGGGGCGACCGAATAATTGTAGTTTCAGCGTCATTTAGTGATTATTTAAAGTATTGGTGCGAAAAAGAAGAGTTAGAGCTAATATCAACTAGGCTGGAGATTAAAAACGGCAGATTAACAGGATATTTCTCTACACCAAATTGTTGGGGCAAAGAGAAAGTAGTGCGCATCAACGCACATTTGAATCTGAGGGATTTTTCTAAGATCTATGCGTACGGCGATTCAAAAGGCGATTTTGAAATGCTTAAGCTGGCAGACGAAAAGGGATACCGTATTTTCAAATAAAGCATGTGATTTTTTTAACAAAATATGCTAGAATTTGCGCATGAAAACGAAAACAATTTTTGACATACCCGAGTTTCCGGCTCAAGAAGACGTCACCACAGCACATAATGATTTAATAATAGAAGCGTGTAATTTGGAAAATGTATGCTCAGCGGAATGCTCGACATACTATTTAATTTCGTGGTTTTACAACAGGCCCGGCATGATAAGCCGCATTGGCGAGAGGCTCATACTTGACGCAGAAGGCAGCCAGGGAGGGCATCTTTTCAGAGGCCCTTTTGGTAAAGGCCCATTAAAGCCGGCATTAGAAAAAATGTTGCATCACATTCAAACGGATTTTGGCGAAGCCCCTACCCTGCATTATTTGCCGGGAAACTTTGCGGACAAACTATGTGCAACCATTGAACCGAAATCGAAGGAAGACCATTCAGATTTTTACGATTACATATATGACAGATCGGAGCTTGCTTCATTAGAAGGCGGCAAGTTTATTAAGCAGCGCAATTTGGTTAATAAGTTTGAGCGCGAGTATAATCCTGAAATAATAGTTTTAAAAGAAGATGATACTGAAAAAGTAATGCGTTGCCTTGATAAATGGTATGAACGATATGGCACTGACGACCATTTTTTAGATATGGAACGAGATTCCGTTGAAATAGGTTTAAAGAACCTCTGGAAGCTTGGTGGCGTTGGTATCAAAATAGCACTAAAAAGTGAAATGTGTGGCCTGAGTTGGGCTGTTCCTGTAAGCCATGACACTTGGATGGTAGTTGTAGAAAAAGCTCCGAGAAATGTAAAAGGCATGTATCAGTATGTTAATAAGTCTTTAGCCAATATTTTACCGGAGAGCGCAAAGTTTTTGAACAGAGAAGCAGACATGGGCATAGAAGGCTTAAGGACGGCAAAACAAAGGTACAATCCGGTTAAGTTTGAGAGAAAAACCACCCTTTACTATTAAGTGTTTTAAAAATGTGGAATAAATACGCTCTACGTGTTAGTATATGCGTTGAATTTTAATTAAACCACAGCCGATTCGTTGTCAAAACCTATCAACACAATGCTATCAAAGGTTAAGACCTAAAAACCGAGCCGGCAAAGGTTGTTATCTTAAGACAAATAGGTGGTCGGCATGAATCATAACAAACACACTTTCGAACCTCTGGCAATCGTTGGCATGAGTTGTTTATTTCCTAAGGCTCAAAGCATATCTGATTACTGGGAAAACATCAAAAAGAAAGTTGACGCAATAAGCGAAGTTCCGGCAACACATTGGAAAGCAGAAGACTATTACGATTCTGACAAAAAGCGTGCAGACCATGTTTACGCAAAGACCGGCGGGTTTTTAGATTCAATAGATTTTAACCCTGCGGAATGGGGTATTGCTCCCTCTGATTTAGATTCAATAGACACATCGCAACTGCTAAGTTTGGTTGTAGCGCGCGGTGCATTAAATGACGCAGGCTATTCAGATAATCGAGAATTTAACAGAGATACGGTCAGCGTTATTTTAGGATTAACCGGTACCATCGAGTTAGTTTTGCCGTTAGGCGCACGGCTTGGTCATCCTCTGTGGCGCAAAGCCATGCTTCATGCCGGAATTTCATCTGAAATAACAGAAGAAGTTATATCAACGTTAGGTAAAGCCTACGTTGGTTGGCAAGAAAACTCATTTCCGGGTTTACTCGGCAACGTAGCGGCCGGCAGAATAGCCAACCGTTTAGACTTAGGCGGCACAAACTGCGTAATCGACGCGGCGTGCGGCAGCTCATTGGGAGCTTTGGAAATGGCTGCCATGCAGCTTTGGACTCACAAGTCCGATATG
>Ga0265294_10002945_pt1 | contig 22095 bp, 13 predicted proteins | sample MunlanPumphouse3_FD_192504 | JGI IMG/M metagenome (GOLD analysis project Ga0265294, IMG submission 192504) | Groundwater microbial communities from a municipal landfill in Southern Ontario, Canada - Pumphouse #3 | ecosystem: Environmental > Aquatic > Deep subsurface > Groundwater | place... | reverse complement strand
CTGATAAATGCCTCCTGGCTGAGAATGAATTGTAGAGACTCTTTGCTTTTCGATCTGATAAAATTGATCTGACACTATGCCATCTTCACTTTAATCTTGACATTTTACAGCTTCTCAAAAAGCTTAGTCAAGATAGCTTTAGAGCCTTCGGGACCGCCTAAAGCTAAACTGGCAAAATGGTCGCAATCTGGATATTTTCAGTGCCATCGACCACAGCCAAAGGAGATCCATTATGAAAAAATACACGGTTTTATTCTTGATGCTTATGCTCTTGGGCATTGTGGCAGCGCAAACTCCTGACTGGCTCTGGGCTCAGAGTGCAGGCGGGACGAATCACGATCACGGCTATGCCATAGCTGTGGACAGCGGTGGAAATACTTATGTGACCGGTTGGTTTGATGGAACAGTCACTTTTGGTAATACCACCCTCAACTGCATTGGAAATCGCGATATCTTTGTAGCAAAGCTGGACAGTGCCGGCAACTGGCTTTGGGCCAAAGGAGCCGGAGGGACAGATGAAGACATAGGCGAAGCCATTGCCGTGGATAGCGAAGGTAATGTCTATGTGACTGGTAGATTTTGGCAGACAGCCTTTTTTGGTGGTATCACCTTAAGCAACAGCGGATGGACTGATCTCTTCGTGGCCAAACTGGACAGCAATGGCAATTGGCTTTGGGCAAAGAGTGCCGGGGGAACAGGTCCTGAATCGGGTGAGGGCATAGCTGTGGATGATTTGTCCAACGTTTATCTTACCGGTAGTTTTCAAGGGATAGCTACCTTCGGCACTATTCAACTGAGCAGTGCAGGAGAAAGTGACATCTTCGCTGCCAAACTGGATACCAACGGAAACTGGCTCTGGGCAAAGCGAGCGGGCGGTGAATGTGGAGCCTATGGCGAAGACATAGCTGTGGATAGTGCTGGCAATGCCTATATTACCGGCTATTTTGGAGATTGGGGAGGAGGCGACATCAGCATCGGCAGCACTACCCTGACCAGCAGTGGATGGTATGACGCCTTTGTTGCCAAGCTGGATAGTGTCGGCAACTGGCTCTGGGCAAAGAAAGGAGGGGCAGAAGGTCGTGATAGTGCCAGCGGCATAGCCGTAGATAGCAGCTCCAATGTCTACTTTACCGGTACCTTTTTTGGCAGCAGCGATTTCGGCAGCTTCCATCTGACCGGCAACGGTCCTGACGTCTTCCTGGTCAAGCTGGACAGCACCGGCAACTGGCTCTGGGCAAAAAGTGCCTGGGGACAAGGCCAGGACATATCCGTGGATAGCGCAGACAATGTCTATCTTGCCGGTTATTTTGGATCGATGCCCGGAGATACCTCCGACTTCGGCACTACTACCCTGACCTGCAGCGGCGAGAGCGATGTCTTTACTGCCAAATTGGATAGCAATGGCAATTGGCTTTGGGCACAAAGAGGCGGCGGCATCAATAGTGAAGAATGCGAAAGCATCGCCGTGGATAATTCTGGCTCGGTCTATCTCACCGGTAGTTTTGGAGATTGGAGTGGAATCGCCTCCACTTTCGGCACGCATGCCCTCACCAGCAACGGAATATCGGACATCTTCGTGGCCAAGCTTGTTTCTGCAGAATCTAATCCCATTCCCAAAATCCCGCAAAACCTGCTGATCCAAAGGAACGGACTTAACGTAATTATTAGCTGGAATCCAGTCACTGAGGACACGAATAACCAGCCCTTCACCCCTGACGCATATAAGATCGAGATCAGCGAGAACAACAGCGATTGGTCGGACCTGGTTACCCTCACAGCTACACAATATTCATACACGGATACAAGCCTGAATCATGACAGCAAGTTTTACCGGGTCATCGCGGTGAAAAACTAAGGTACTTGTGTTTCTTCTATCCCGCAAGGCCTGGCTGTAAGTCCATTTGTAGTCAGGAATGTGAGCAGAGGAAGTGTTAAACCTTCAGCAGGACACTGGAGCCCTTAGTATTTTGGGGTCCAGTGTCCCTTTAAATTATGCATTCTTCACTGAGTCCCCGCAGAATTATCTTGACACAATATGCGAATGTGCATTTTTAAGATTAAACCCAAAAGGGAGGATAATATGAGAAAATACTGCTTGGTATTATTGGTACTTTTGCCCATGTTGATGTGGGCGCAAGGAGTGCAACAGATTATTCCCGGAGATCCTATTTCCGAAGAGGATTATGAGGATTCTGAGGATCTGAATTATGGCATGAGTGGGATGGTGGGAGCTGTCAATATAAATGGTGTTACCTATTCCCAAGTCCGGCTGCGCCCTGAGATCAATCTTGGGAAATTTGGTTTTGGTTTGGATATTGATTTCTTGATTGATGGAGATGGAAATGTGCGCGAGGGTGACTGGGATGATTGGGATGACTATCTCAACAAAGTCTATTTTATTCGCTGGGCAAACCGGCAGGATCCTTTTTATTTCAAAGTGGGCTGCATCCCTTCCTACACCTTGGGACATGGCCTCATCTTTGATCAGTATTCCAATACTTTGCGTTATCCCGAGGAAAAGAATGTGGGGGGATATCTGGGCATCAATACTCCTTTTTCCAAGGCTGGATTTGAGGTCTATACGCACAATATCTACAAAAATGAAGTCATAGCCGCCCGCGCACATGTGAATCCTTTTCACTATGCCCACTTTCCGTTTTTAGAGAATCTTATCTTCGGTGTAAATATCGGTATGGACCGCAATCAGTACGGGAAATATACCGATAGTGACAAGGACGGGGTGCCGGATGCCTATGATAAATTCCCGGATGATCCCTACTCCTGGCTGGATACCGATGGGGATGGCATGCCGGATAATCTGGATTTTGATATTGCTGGCACTGGTCTGATCGACCATCCCAGCATCAACCCCTGGGTGGCAGAAAACTATCCCAATATTGCAGACGGCGCAGACTCTACCAGATTCAATATGGTTGTGGTGCAGGATTCGGTCTTAATCTATGATAGCTGGAAAGATATCAGCGTATATAGTGCGGATTATACCCTGCCTTTGGTGGAGACTCAGTTCTTTCATCTGGATCACTATGGTGAATATGCCATCATCGATAAATATGGCACAGGCATCATCTTCCCCGGCTTTTCCAGTAAATTCTTCATCTTTGATGCGAAGCTGGAAATGCGCAATTTCTCCGATGAATTCCTGCCAGGATATTTTGACCGTCTCTATGAAGAGAAACGCTCCACGGTTTCTATCACTACTGCTGATGGTAGAACAATTTATGGCCTTACTACCAAAGAGGATTTGCTAAAAACAGCCAGCAGATCAGTGGGTTGGTTTGGCTATCTGCGTGCCAATATCCTGGATATCGGCTACATCAAGGCAGCCTACCAGGATATGTATGGCACAGATATGAATACAGGAAAATCGCTCTGGGCCAGTGCCACCGTGCACCCCGCAGTCTTTCCAAAGCTCAAGGAAGCCAGCCTCTCCTACAGCCAGGTTCATGCCCCGTATATCGATTTTCGGAATCTACGGTGCAGCAACGCCACGGTTTCGGGGAAAGTGGTTTACAACCTTTCGGGAAATACAGATTTGGTGGGACGCTATAGCGAAATCTATACGGATGCCAATGGTGATGGTAAGATTCGTGGAGAGAATGAGGTAATCACAGCGTTTGCCTTTGGAGTGGATTTTAGCTTTTAGGGGTTTGGCGTTTTAGCGTTTTAACGTTTTAGCGTTTTAGCGTTTTAGCGTTTTAACGTTTTAACGTTTTAACGTTTAACGATTTAACGATTAACGAAGAGGTGGACATGCAAGTCCACCTCTTTTCATATAATCTGTGTAATCTGCGTGATCTGTGTGAGACTATTTCATCTTCAAGAGCTGATAATCGCCGAAATCAGGTTCTTTTCGTCTAATTGGATCAGCATGATATTAATGGCCGAGGTGATCGGCACAGCCAGCACCATGCCCACTATTCCCCAGACCCAGCCCCAGAAGATCAGGGAGACCAGCACCATGATCGGGCTCAGATTCAGCCTTTGCCCCTGCATTTTGGGTTCGATGACATTGCCGAACAGCATCTGCGTGCCAATCATCAAGAGGGCAAAAGAGATGGTTCTAAGATCCATCCCGCTTTGCAGGAAACTGATCAAAATCGGCACTCCACTGGCGATGATGCTACCGATATTGGGGATGAAATTCATCACAAAGAGCAGGATGCCGCAGACCAGGATAAAATCCACGCCAAAGAGCAGCATCAGGATCATCCCTATCACTGCGGTGCAGAGACTGATCACGGTCTTGGTAAGCAGGTATTTCTGGATCTGATTTTGGATATTGCGCATGGTGCTGATAGTGCGCTGTTGGTTCTCAGGATTCAGCACATCCTTAAGCTTCACAATAAGGCGTCCATCCTGAGCCACGATAAACATCAGGAAGATCACAATCAGCATAAAATTCCAACCCACTCCCACGGTGGTAGTGGCTACATTGGAGATCGCTTTTGAGATCGAAAAACTCCCCGTAGAGAGCATTTGACTGACATCCAATTGGGGATATCTTTCGATACTAATGGCGAATCTTTCTGAAATCTCCGAAAATCTGCCCACCCAATCCTGCATACGCAGCATCAGATTGACCTGGTAGCGGGGAAATCCAGTAACCAATGAATTTGTAGCAGCGGTGAGCAGCAGGGTGGAAGAAACCATCATAAGCACTATGATCACCAACATCAAAGCCATCACCACGCTGATATGCACCTTTTTATGACGCAGGAATTTATTTAAAGGAGCAAAGACGAAGCTGAGGAAGACAGCAAAGACCAAGGGGATAAAGATAGATTTTAAGGTCCTGAAAATAATTACCACTACCGGGATTGCGATAATGGTGAGCAATATGCGTATCCAACGCAGTTCTTTGGTGTTTTCTGGCATAGCTTCCTTCTTTATCAGTGTTATTGGGGATTCACGCTCTGGTAGCGTGTCCGCTTCCGCAGCTTGCTTTAGCTTCGAGTGTGCAAATATATCTTTTAGGGTCAAAATCAATCTGGCCTTTTCATCAATCTTTCTTCTTCCAGATGGTAATCTGGAGCAATCTGCTTTCATAGAGGCGCCTGCTTTGGCGGATATCCTGCCAGATTTCAGTGGGTTCGGCGATTTGCTCAAAATCCTTGTGCAGCATATCATTCAGCCAGGTAATACTGCGGTAGGGCTCTCCATCTTTGCGAATTCCAGCGGGAGGATTCTTGGTTTTCCAAAGATAGCTATCCGCTATTATCAAGAGTCCGCCGGCAACAATGCGCTGGGGAATCGTCTGCAGGAAGGCGGCTGGATTGATGGCTTCTTCCAGGGTATTGACTGCCAGCACCAAGTCATAACCGGTAAATTTTGCCGGAAGATTGGAGGCATCGGCCTGCCAAAATTCCACTTTGTCCGCAAAATCATTCAGTTGCTTGGCCGCTATGCTTTGCTCTTTGATCTGGGTAATCTCCCCTTCTTCCTTTTGCAGATAGCGGATAAAGCATGATTCCTTCATCTTTGTGGCCATCTGGATGATGCGGGTGGTGAAATCCAAACCGGTGACCCTTCCATAAGTTTTGGCCAGTTCAAAGCTGAGCCGTCCGGTTTTACAGCCCACGTTAAGGGCATGTTCCCCACTCAGCTCTACATCCATATTCTGGATAGTCTTGATCAGCTCACGGGCAAAATCACTTTCCCAATCCAGATCGCACCAAGTGATCACATCGGGATTGTCTTCATAGAGATTATCCTCAAATTTTAGCTCGGCCTCACTATGGATATAGCGAAAGCCCGCGTGTTGGTAGAAGTGACGCCGGAAGGCATAGCGAGCAAACCGGGTAGCCTCATTGCCGGTGGAGATAAAGCTGCCACCTTTGATGATGTTGTGCCGGGTATCGAAGGTGGGAACGCTGAAATCATCATAGTAAGGATGGATTTTGAACCCTGGATAAGCGGAAATCGGGGTCTCAGTCCACTGCCAGACGTTGCCGATGATGTCGTAAAACTGGCCAAAGCTAAATTGATCCACCGGACAGGCTGAGGCCCAATATTCCAGATTGATATTACCCGGAGCCTCGTCCCAATAAGGTTGATCGGTATCAAGATTCTGATCCCGCAAGAGCTGCCATTCCGCTTCCGTGGGCATACGGATGCTCTTAGCTGTCAGCTTTGATTTCCAATTGCAAAAGGCCTTGGCTTCCAGATAGTTCACCTCTACAGGATGATTCCAGGGCATAGGAATCTGCTCTGCGATCTGGCGTAAGAGATACTCACCCTGTTCATTGATCAGCCAAAATCTGGGATGCTCCGCTTTCTGATAGCTCTTCCAGGCCCAGCCTTCGGGAGTCCAATACTCCTTCTTCTGATAGCCGCCAGCCTCGATAAAGCCCAAGAATTCCTGATTCGAAACCAGGTAGCGGGAAGCTTCAAAATCCTGGATGTCAGAGATTTGCTGGCCATATTCCAGATCCCAGCCATAGAGGGGATCATCAAAATCCTTACCCAGGATGATCCTGCCTCCCTGTACCGCCAAAAGCTGATTTTCAGGCGCGGTGCCAGAGTGTGGACAAGGCTTCCAGATCTTTATGGGCTTTACCTTATCCAGGGGCAATTGCCGGATCAGCACGGAAGAGGTTTCCAGATGAATGCGCTCGTGCTCGATGCACATCATGATCGCCCACCAGGGACTATCCCAAGTGATGCCGCCTACAGGAGCCGGCAAACTTTGGATAAGCTCTTCCACAAGCTGGCGCACCTGAACCCTATACTCCATTACCCTGGCCACAGGTGGCCAATCGTAATGCGCTTCATTCAGATCATCCCAGCTCATTTCATCCACGCCCACGGCAAACATCGATTCGTATTCGGGATTGATGCGCTGGTGGCTGAGGCCAGCGATATCAAGCTTGTTGATATAAAAAGTTGCGGTGTGTCCCAAATAGAAAATCAAAGGATGGCGTAATGGATCTGGACGCAGATAAAAAGCTGCTTCATCAGCCAACAGCTCGTAAAGTTTCTCATCTATGGTAAAAGTTTGATCAAAGTAATGGCGTATCTTTTGCCTCAGCTCTTCGCCAGAGCCGCGGTTCAAGATCAAGGTCTTGGTTTTATTCAACTGATTGCTCATATCAATCTCCTTCGGACATATATAATACTTCTCAATTTAAATGATAATCCAAACTGCAGGATTTGCGAAAACAGATTGACGGTTTCACCTGCCTCATATAAAGTGTATATTAGATGATATTTATGACTCAAGGAGAGACTGGCAGCAGATGATACGCAGTGGATAGCACTGGTTCAAACAAATTGGCAGAAGGCTCTTTTAGCTCTTCCGCTCCTAAGAAGAGGCCGAGCTGGGCTACTGGAAGAAGTGTAACCTATGTGCCTATGCTAAAGTGCTACCTATGTGCCTATACCGTACAGAATCCAGGTGGCGGTTTCAACCGCCACATTTGCAGGCTACCATCTGCCCAAGAATCCTTCCTGGCCTTTTAAGGCCAGGCACCCGCAGCTCTATCATTATATTTACCCAGATCATCAAGATGGCTTCTATATGAGAAATCAGATTTATCTTAGTCTTTGGGATGCAAATTTCAGATCGCTGCCAAATCAAGACTGTGTATGAGAGTAGGAAATAAAGCTGCGATTTGCCCTGCCTTCAAAGGCAGGGAAGGAGTCTTGGATAGCCGACAACTCGTGGCGTGGTGGTTGAAACCACCACCTGGATTCTTTCAAGGAAGATAGAAATCCGACAATCAGATACCCTAAAGAATGCCGTAGGCATGACATTTCAGATAGCAAACGACAGCTACACAACGAATTGAGTCCCATAGGGACGGCATTTTACATGAAACCTTAGTTAAAGCTGAGGCATAAATCCTTCAAAAGCTCGACGATACGCAGGATGTGGCGTTTCATTACCAGTTGCGAAATCCATTTCATGTGAGTTCAGATAGCAAAGAAAGATATTACAATAATCTAAAGATAGAGCTGTCGGCGGAACGGAGTCCGCCACTACGGTAAGCTCATTCTCTATCCGCCCCCTTTGGTTGTAGTAAATAAGCAGTAAGAATAGCAGGAAAAAATTCCCTCATTTCCACGTCATATCCACCACAAGCTATGCAGAAAGACTACGGCAGGTCATGCTATAAATGCCATAACAACATACGCTAAAACGCTAAAACGATAAAACGCTAAAACGCCAAACCCTCTTTTAATCCAATAAATCCATCCTATCCGCCCGATCTGCGTTCTATTGGAATCAGGAAACATCGCCGTAAAACTCCTTGACACAGAAGGGCATCCGATTATATTGTCTTTTGATCTTTGAAGTATATAGGGGGTGAAATGGTTTCGACAGGGAATCAGTGTGGTAGAGAGGCACGTCGGAGATGCTATCTTCTCCGTTATCAAGTAGCAAAATGCAAATTAACTGCAAACGATAACTTACTCTTAGCTGCCTAAGTGCAGCTAACGTTCAACCCTTCCGTGCCATCGGGAAGGGCTTGGGCGTCGCGACAGTATGGCTGCTCGCGTTTTGACTGCTAATATTAACGCGCTAAGACTATTGGCTTGGCTCTTACGGGTCTGATTGTCTTTTACCGTAAGCGCCGAAATTAAAGACAACTAAGCGTGTAGAATTTCTATGGTGCTGTTCTTTGGACGCGGGTTCGATCCCCGCCACCTCCACCATTTCGGGTACTTGCAGGATAGGATGCGTTTTGCGTCCAGTGAAAGTTAGAAGTTAGAAGTTAGAAGTTAGAAGTTAGAAGTTAGAAGTTAGAAGTTACAAGTTACAAGTTACAAGTGCTGGATTGGATACGTCTCGTGTCCAGTAAGACCGGAGGTCTTAGAGAAAGTTACTCACAAGCTCAAAAAGCTGCTCAAAAGTAGCCCCAAACTCAAAAGCTCCAAGGCTCAAAAGTAGCCCCAAACTCAGTTTGCCGAAAAGCCGCCACAAAAAGAGAACAAGTTCCGTGCTCTGCAGGCGAGACGACTGCAATCCAGCAAGACCCAGATCTTGCTCAAAAGATAAAAAACTGGACAGAATCCAGCCACCCAAATAAATGACATCATAATAGCGGCACAAGCTGATAGAACAAAATATCAGCAGGCCAATCATCAGGCTAAAGCCTGGACAAACCACATCATCTGGGAGGATGAATGCCTTTAACACCTGAGGCCAAATCGGCTATCATGGCAGAGTTTAGACTCCATGAATCAGACACTGGTTCCCCTGAAGTGCAAGTCGCGATGCTGTCCAAACGCATCAAAGACATTACCGAGCACCTCAAACAGCATTCCAAGGATTTCTCTACGCGCCGGGGACTATTGAAACTGATCGGGCAGCGCAGGCGCTTGCTTGATTATATGAAGTCCAAAGACATCAATCGCTACCGCGAAATCATCAAAGCGCTTGGCATCAGAAAGTAATAAACCAGCCAAGATAATATGAATCATGGAAAGTGGATGCCCTGCGCAAAAGGGATCCACTTTCCTTTGTTTTAGGACTAAACAACCTGTAACGGGGAGTAATTAGCAATAAGCATAGGGGCCACAAGGCTTCTACGCCTATTGCTTCTTCTCCCCAGCTACAAAATGCAAGGAGACAAAATGCATAATTTCAACATTATCCGTCGTGAAATTGACTTTCACGGACGCAAACTCATCGCCGAGACCGGAAAGATGGCCAAACAAGCCAACGGCAGCATCTTTCTGCAATTGGGCGAAACCGCAGTTCTGGTAACTGCCACCATGAGCAAGGAAGCATCTGAGAATCAGAGCTTCTTCCCGCTCACAGTAGATTTCATCGAAAAGATGTATGCCGCGGGCAAGATCCCCGGCGGATTCTTCAAACGCGAAGCCAAGCCTTCTACCGATGCCACATTGCAGGCGCGGGTGATTGATCGCTCGATCCGTCCGCTCTTTCCAGAAGGATTTCGCAATCAGGTGCACGTAGTGCTCAATGTGCTGTCCTATGATGGCGAAGTAGATCCGGCCAATCTGGGCGTCCTGGGTGCCTCGCTGGCACTTTCGATCTCGGATATTCCTTTTCATGGCCCCATCGCCAGCCTCACCGTGGGCTATGTCGATGACAAATTTGTAATCAATCCCGATATTGCTGCGATCAAGGGAGAATCCAAGCTGAATCTCACCGTAGCCGGTTCTGCCAATAGCGTGGTGATGATCGAATCCGCAGCCAGTGAACTCTCCGAAGAGATCATGCTGGATGCAGTTTATACCGGTCACGAAGCCGTAAAAACCCTCTGTGCATTGCAAGAGGAATTCATCAAGGAATGTGGCAAAGAAAAGGTAGAAGTCAAGCTGCTGGGCTTCCCGGAAGACATGCTGAGCCAGATGGAAGCCAGCTATGGACAGCGCATCACGGAATCTGCCACGATCCTGGGTAAACAGGAACGCGAAGATGCTTTTGACGCCTTGGAAGAAGAGATGCTCGCTGCTCATCTGGAAAAAGATGGCCAGGAGCTTTATGACGAAACCGAAAAAACTTACAAACAGGCCTACGAAGAATTGATCCGCCGCTATGTGCGCGCTTCGATTTTGGACAAGCATTTCCGGGTGGATGGCCGCGGTTTGGATGATATCCGTGATATCACCTGCGAAATAGACCTTTTACCCCGCGTGCACGGCTCGGCCCTCTTTACCAGAGGCGAAACCCAATCCCTAGGCACTATCACCCTGGGTGGCGGAAGTGACGAGCAGATCATAGACACCCTGGAAGAAGAATATAAAAAGAGCTTTTACCTGCATTACAATTTCCCACCCTTCAGCGTGGGCGAAGCAGGACGCATGGGGCCTACCGGCCGCCGGGAACTGGGTCATGGCAATCTGGCCGAACGCGCGCTCAAAGCCGTGCTTCCAGATAATGAATCCTTCCCCTACACCATGCGCATCGTATCCGATATTTTGGAATCAAACGGCTCTTCATCCATGGCTTCTATCTGTAGCGGTTGCCTGGCCATGATGGCTGGTGGCGTGCCCATCAAGGCTCCCGTAGCCGGAATCGCCAATGGCTTGATCATGGAAGGTGATAAATTTGTGGTGCTCACAGACATCATGGGCTTGGAAGATCACCTGGGCGACATGGATTTCAAGTGCGCCGGAACCAGCGAAGGCATCACTGCCATGCAGATGGATATCAAGATCGAAGGCATCACCAAAGACATCATGCGCATAGCTCTGGATAAAGCCAAAGCTGCCCGCCTGCATATCCTGGGTGAAATGGCCAAATGCATCGGCGAGCCCAGAGAAGATCTGGCTCCCACCGCTCCCAGAATCGAAAGCTTCAAGGTTCCCATCGATAAGATTGGCGAGATCATAGGGCCTGCTGGCAAGATGATCAAATCCATCATCGAAAGCTGTCAGGTGGGTATTGATATTCAAGACGACGGCACCGTGAGAATCCTCTCTCCTGATAAAGAATCGATCGAAAAAGCTAAGGCAATCATCAAAGGCATCGCCATTGATCCTGAACCCGGCCAGGAATTTGAAGGACCCATCACCCGCATCGAGGCCTACGGAGTATTTGTAAAAGTGCTCGGCGGCGCCAAAGAGGGTATGGTTCACGTATCCCAGATGCACACTTCCAGAGTGGGACATCCGGACGATATGGTCAAGCTCGGCGACATCGTAAAAGTCAAGGCTTTGGGCATGGAAAAGGGCAAACTTTCCCTCACCATGAAAGGCATTCCCGGAAATCCAGAACCCGATCCCAATGCCCCTGCCAGGCCTGCTCCTCCCCGCAGAGATGATCGCGGTGGACGTGATGGCGGACGTGATAACAGAGGCGGCAGCAGAGACCGCTTTCGTAGATAGATCATAAATACTAAGAATAAATAGAGGGCGCAGTTCAAGCTTGGACTGCGCTCTAATTTGATAGCCAAGAGGATACAATGGATTACAAAATAAAAGACCTGGCCCTGGCAGCCTTTGGGCACAAGGAAATAGAGCTGGCCGAGATCGAAATGCCCGGACTGATGGCACTGCGTGAACGCTATGCCCAAGCCCAACCTTTGGCCGGAGCCCAGATCACCGGAAGCCTGCACATGACCATCCAAACCGCCGTCTTGATGAAGACCTTAATGGCATTGGGCGCAAAGCTTAGGTGGGCAAGCTGCAATATCTTCAGCACTCAAGATCATGCCGCCGCCGCAATGGTGGAAGATGGCGTCCCCGTCTATGCCTGGAAGGGCGAGAGCCTACAGGAATATTGGGAATGCACTTTTCAGGCCATGAATTGGCCCCAGGGAAGCTGCGATCTCATCGTCGATGATGGTGGAGATGCTACCCTGATGGTGCATGAAGGCTACCGCCTGGAAAAACTTTACCAAAAAGAGGGCAAACTGCCCGTAGCAGAATCCGATAACGAAGAATTCCGCCTCGTGCAAAAGCTCTTGATCTCGCACCTTAAGGAAGATTCTACCAGATGGCAACGCATCGCCAAAAACCTTAAAGGCGCCAGCGAAGAAACCACCACCGGAGTGCACAGACTGTATCAGATGATGCAAAAAGGTGAGCTCCTCTTCCCCGCTATCAACGTGAATGACAGCGTGACAAAAAGCAAATTTGACAATCTCTACGGCTGCCGTGAATCCCTGGCAGATGGCATCAAACGCGGCACCGATGTGATGATCGCCGGCAAGATCGTAATGATCTGTGGCTACGGCGATGTAGGCAAAGGCTGTGCCCAATCCATGCGCAATTTTGGAGCCCGGGTGGTGATCAGCGAAATAGATCCCATCTGCGCCCTGCAAGCCGCCATGGAAGGCTATGAAGTGCGGCCTTTGGACGACATGGTGGAGACCGCGGATATCTTCGTAACCGCCACCGGAAATTGCGATGTGATCCGCGTGGATCACATGATGAAGATGAAAAACAACGCCATCGTCTGTAATATCGGCCATTTTGACAACGAAATCCAGGTGAATAAACTCTATGAACTGGAAGGAGTGGAAAAGGTGAATATCAAGCCGCAGGTGGATCAGATCATGCTGCCCAACGACACAGCCATCATCCTGCTTTCGGAAGGAAGATTGGTGAATCTGGGCAATGCCACTGGGCATCCGTCTTTTGTGATGAGCTGCTCTTTTACAAATCAAGTCCTGGCTCAGATCGAGCTTTGGCAAAATCAGCATGAGACCGGAGTCTATATCCTGCCCAAACATTTGGATGAAGATGTGGCACGCCTGCATCTGCCCAAGCTGGGAGTCCAGCTCACGCATCTCACTGTGCGACAGGCCGAATACATCGGGGTGCCCGTCGAAGGACCCTATAAATCTGATCATTACCGCTATTAAGGCTGGAACACAAGCTTGGCTACACATAAACCTGTGATCATCAATGAACTCTTTGGCGAGCTGATAGTCCCGCCCGAAAACCAGCGCTGGACAGTAGTTCGCACCAAACCCCGGGCCGAGAAGAAGCTGGCGGATTATGCCAGCAAAAGCCTGATCCAGTACTATCTGCCCCAGATCAAACACACCAGGAAGTATCAGAGACGCAAGGTGATGAGCACTGTCCCCATGTTTCCCGGATACGTCTTTATGGTGCTCTCCGCAGACGAAAAGCAGACTATCGCCGTTACCGGCATGGCCGTGCAGTTCCTGTATGTATCGCATCAACAGGAATTGCTGGATGATCTTTCCAGGCTTTTTGGAGTTACCAAGAAGGAAGTGCCGCTGGAAAATGTGATGTGGCTGTCCAAAGGTCTGGAAGTGGAGATCATTTCTGGCCCGTTGATCGGTACCCGCGGCATCATCGAAAGCCATGATAAGGCTTCGGAAGTCCGCTTGCAGGTGGAGATGCTGCGTCAGGCTGTGATGGTCAAGGTCGATCCCAAAGACGTCAAAATAATTGGCGAATATGAAGTGTTAGAGGAAGAATAATGAAGATACTAATCACCGGAGCCGCAGGCTTTATCGCCTCCCATCTGGCAGACGCCTGCATCGCGGCAGGACACGAAGTAGTGATCCTGGACAATCTCAGAACAGGCTACACCCGCAATCTGAATCCCCAGGCAAAGTTTTATGAAATCGATATCTGCGATCCCGCTGTGGAAGAGATCTTTGCAGAGGAAAAGCCGGATATTGTGGATCATCATGCCGCTCAAATCTCGGTGCCGCTTTCGATCGAAGACCCACTTACCGATGCCGAAATCAACGTCAAAGGTCTGATCAACATCCTGCAGGCCGCCAGCAAACATAAAGCCCGGAAAGTGGTTTATATCTCCTCCGGTGGAGCCATGTATGGCGAAGCTGATGAGTATCCCACCTCTGAGACCTACAATCCCCGCCCCTTGTCCGTGTATGCCATCAACAAAATGGTGGGCGAGGATTATCTTTACTTTTACAATCAGCAATATGGTCTGGATTACACAGTGCTGCGCTATGCCAATGTCTATGGCCCCCGTCAGGTCTCTCACGGCGAGGCTGGAGTGGTCTCCATCTTTGTGGAAAAGCTGCTGGCCGGAGAAATACCTATCCTGAATCTCTATCCTGGCGAGCCGGAAGGCATGATCCGGGATTATGTATTTGTGCGTGACGTGATCCAAGCCAATCTCATCGCCTTCACCCAAGGCAGCGGGAAGGCCTTCAATATCGGCACCTGCATTCCCACCACTACCAGAGCTTTATATGATGAGATCGCCCGTCAATTGGGCAAGAAGACCCAGCCCACTGAAGCGCCGGCCCGAAAAGGCGACCTGAAGAGATCCATGCTCAATATAGACAAAGCCAAGCGCGAACTTGGCTGGCAACCTCAGTATGGCCTTGTCGAAGGCATCGCTGAGGTGATAGATTATTACCGGAAGCTCTTGGGAGGCAAGCTATGAACCTCGCTGTAATAGGCTCTGGCTATGTAGGCCTCACCAGTGGTGCCTGTTTCGCAGATATGGGCAACAACGTGATCTGTGTGGACAAGGACCTAACCAAGATCAAGATGCTGAAAGAAGGCAAAGTCCCCATCTTTGAACCCGGCCTTCAGGCTATGGTTTGTCGCAATGTGGAGGAAGGCCGTTTGAGCTTTTCCTCAGACCTGGCCCAGGCCGTAAAAGAATCCCTGATCCTCTTTATCGCCGTAGGCACGCCTCCAGAAGAAGATGGCTCGGCAGATCTCTCCCATGTGCTCACTGCGGCCCGGCAGATCGCCGAACACATCAATGAATACAGGATCATCGTGGACAAATCCACGGTTCCCGTGGGCACTGCAGATCTGGTAAAAGCACAGATTCAGGAAGTCCTGGATACCAGAGGAGTGGATGCAGAATTCGATGTAGTCTCAAATCCTGAATTCCTCAAAGAAGGCGCCGCAATCGCAGACTTTATGAAGCCAGACCGCGTGGTGATCGGAACCGATAGCGAGAAAGCCGCCCAGATCATGCACACCCTTTACGCCCCCTTCTGCCGCACCAACGACCGCGTGATCAAGATGAGCATCCGCTCTGCCGAAATGACCAAGTATGCGGCAAATTCTTTCCTGGCTACCAAGATCTCCTTTATCAACGAAATCTCCCGCCTCTGTGACGCCTATGGCGCTGATGTGGAAGAAGTTCGCAGCGGCATTGGCAGTGACAGCCGCATTGGCTACAAATTCATCTACCCCGGAGTGGGCTATGGTGGGAGCTGTTTCCCCAAAGACATCAAAGCCTTGATCCACATGTCCTCACAAGTGGGCTTTGATAGCCGCATTCTAAAAGCGGTGGAAGCGGTAAATTCAGATCAGAAAAGACTCTTGATCGAAAAGGTGATCTTGCACTTTGGTGCAGACTTGACCGGCCTGAATCTTGCCATCTGGGGCCTGGCTTTCAAACCTCAAACCGATGATATGCGCGAAGCCCCCGCCATCGTGATCATCAATGCTTTATTAGATGCCGGAGCCAGGATCAAAGCCTTTGATCCCATAGCTATGGATCAGGCCCGCATGATCTTTGGTGATAGAGCCGGACTCACCCTCTGCGCCAGCGAATACGACGCCCTCAATGAAAGTGACGCCATGCTTTTGATTACAGAATGGCGGCAATTCCGCTATCCTGATTTTACGCGGATGCTAAAGCTGATGAAACAGTCGGTGATCTTTGATGGACGCAATCAGTATGACCCGCCTCAGGTGAGAGACTTGGGCTTTACTTATTATGGAATAGGCAGGCCGTAGAGACTGTCTTTAACTACTATCGCCGCTTAAAACTCACCCACTGGCCCAAGGCATCGATAGACAGACTGTCTGCCCTGCCCAAAGCTCTGGGATAAAAGAGATATCCCTGCTTGGTGGCCGAAGGGAGCAATTCCCCAAAGCTGAAATAATTCGCCAGCAGCTCATAATATTCGTCCTGCAATTTTTGCCGCTGCTCGGTCGCTGAAGAGCTCTGTTCATGAAAAGGATCTTGCCACTGCTCATAATATAACCTGTCCCGGGCATTATCCAGGATAAAAGCCAGCGGAATATGATCATACTGCCGGCCTTCGGATAAGATGGCAAAAGCGGTGGAAGGAATCTGTAGCTTCCTCGGGCTGATATTCTTTAGCTGCACATAGATGGCAAAGAAATCCGAATTCTGGCCTTGCCGCAAGCCCCGGTAGTATTCCGGACGCAGGGCTATCTGCAGGCTATCCGTTCTCAGCACGATATACCCTTCTTCCAGATAATAATCCCCCGGCACCGGCTGCCAGGCCTTTTGAGCACAGGCAGCCAGAACCAGGACAAACAGACTAATCGTCAGTATCTTCAGAATCGTCTTGAATGTTGTTATCTTCATTGTCTTCATCAAAGTCTCCGATCATATCTTCTTCATAGTCATCATCTTCTTCTTCGACTTCTTTATTATTCTTGTTTTTAGCCAGATCTTTGAGATCTATCTTGGGAGCTTTCTTGATCGCTTCCACTTCTTTGTCCAGAACCTCATCATCGGGCTCTTCCGGAGGAACGCAAGTGATGTCATGCACCCTGTCGCCCTTGGAGAGATTGATCAGGCGCACGCCCTGAGTATTGCGGCTAATGGTAGAGATATCCTTCACGGCTTGGCGGATGATCATGCCATCGTGGGTAATAATCATCAGATCATCCCCATCGGTAACCAAAAGCAGGGAAGCCAGGTGTCCGTTTCGTTTTGAGGTCTTCAGGGTAATCACGCCTTTGGAGCCGCGTTTGGTGGTGGGATAGCTGGCGATATCGGTGCGTTTACCAAAGCCATTTTCACTCACAGCCAGGATGGTGGCGGAGTTTGGCTCCCCATTCTCTATCATCTGTTCTGCGGTTACCAAGGCCATGGAGATCACATAATCCCCTTCTCTTAAACTGATTCCTTTCACGCCGCGGGAGACCCTGCCCAAGCTGCGGATATTCTCTTCGCTAAAGCGATTGCTGTATCCATTGTGGGTGGCCAGAAGGATGTCGTCTGTGCCTTCAGAGATCCTGGCATCGATGAGCTCGTCACCGTCCATGAGCTTAATGGCGCGGATGCCACTTTTGCGGGGACGGGAATAGGCAGAAAGGTCTGTCTTTTTGATCAAGCCGCGTCTGGTGCACATCACGATGTGCTGATCTTCACGGAAGTTTTTCAGGGTTACAAAAGTCCTGATCTTCTCACCTTCCACAAATTTCACCAGATTCACGATCGCTTTACCGCGGGCGGTGCGGCTGGCTTCAGGAATCTCATAGACCTTGATCCAGTGACACATACCGTGATCCGTAAAGAGCAGAATATAGGAATGCGCGGAGGCCACAAAGAGATACTGAATAAAGTCCGCATCCTTGAGGTTTGAGGAGTTCAGCCCTCTTCCACCCCGCATTTGGACCTTGTAAGTATCCACTGGTAGACGCTTTACATAGCCGTCGTGAGTGATGGTAACCACCATCATATCATCGGCAATGAGGTCTTCCATATTAAAGCTGCCGCCCTGGCCTTCCATGATGGTAGTGCGGCGGGCATCACCAAACTTATCCTTGATTTCCTGGGTCTCTTCTTTCACCACGCGCATACGCTCGTCGCGGCTGGCAACCAGGCTTCTGAGATAATCGATGAGCTTCTTAAGCTCATTGTATTCGATTTCGATCTTTTCCAGCTCCATGCCGGTGAGGCGTTGCAGCCTCATATCCAGAATGGCTTTGGCTTGAATCTCGGAGAAGCCGAATTTGGCTTGCAATTGCTCATTTGCTTCCAAAGGAGTCTTGGAAGCGCGGATGGTGGCGATCACTTCATCCAGATGATCCAGAGCGATGCGGAAGCCTTCCAATATGTGCATCCTGGCCTCAGCATTGCGCAGCTCAAATTCTGTGCGTCTGAGCACTACGTCATGGCGGAATTCGATGAAGTTTGTGATCATATCCTTCATGTTCACCACCTGCGGAATCCCGTCTATCAGACAGAGATTGATCACGCCAAAGGTGGATTGCAATTGCGAGTATTTATAGAGCAGATTCAGCACCACGTGAGCAGAGTGATTGCGTTTCACAATGATCACCACGCGCATACCATCCCGTCCGGATTCATCACGAATATCGCTGATGCCTTCGATCTTTTTGTTTTTGACCAGTTCCACCATGCGGGCAATCAGCAGCGAAGTGCTTACCTGATAAGGGATGGAGCGGATGATGATGTGTTCACTTTCGTTAGGCATCACCTCTATTTCTGCCTCACCGCGCACCAGGAGTCTGCCGCGTCCGGTTTCAAAATAGTCGTGGATTCCATCTGTGCCCAGAACTACTCCTCCCATGGGGAAGTCCGGACCCTTGATATATTGCAAGAGCTCCAGAGGCTGCAGCTCTGGATTGTCGATCAGCGCAATGATGGCATCGGAGATCTCAGAGAGATTGTGCGGCGCCATATTGGTAGCCATACCCACCGCGATGCCGGAGGAGCCATTGATCAGCAGATTGGGAATCCGGCTGGGAAACACTGTAGGCTCTTTTCGCGTATCATCATAGTTCTGTTTATAATCTACGGTATCTTTTTCCAGCTCGGCCATCAGCTCCAGGGTCACCTTTTGCATGCGGGCTTCTGTATAACGCATGGCTGCAGGTGGATCGCCATCGATAGAGCCAAAGTTTCCCTGTCCATCGATCAATTGATAGCGCATATTCCAGGGTTGTGCCAAACGCACGAGGGTAGGATACACCACCTGTTCACCGTGGGGGTGATAGTTTCCAGAGGTATCACCGGCGATCTTAGCGCACTTTCTAAAGTGGCCGCCGGGATTGAGATTCAGCTCGTGCATGGCAAATATAATGCGTCTTTGAGAAGGTTTCAGCCCGTCTCTGATATCCGGCAGGGCGCGCGCTACGATCACGCTCATGGAATAGTCCAGATAGGCCTGTTTGAGGTGTTCTTCGATTTGAGTGGGGATTATTCTATTATTATCAGACATTTAATACTCCATTATACATCAAGGTTTTTTACATAGCGGGCATTCGCCTGGATAAATTCACGACGAGGTTCTACTTCATCACCCATCAGGATGGTAAACATGCGGTCTGCTTCGATGGCATCGTCCATTCTCACCGCGATCATTTGCCTGTATTCGGGGTCCATGGTGGTTTCCCACAATTGATCGGCATTCATCTCACCAAGGCCTTTGTAGCGTTGGATGATCACGCCTTTATCGCCAAAATCACGGACGGCTTGATCGCGCTCATCTTCGGTATATACATACTGCTTTTGCTTGCCTTTGCGCACCAGGAAAAGCGGTGGCATGGCGATATACAGATAGCCTCCCTCGATCACCGGACGCATATAGCGGTAGAAGAAAGTCATCAGCAGAGTGCTGATATGAGCGCCGTCCACGTCCGCGTCCGCCATGATGATAACCTTGTGATAGCGCAGCTTGGTCACATCAAAATCCTGACCCACACCGGCTCCCAGAGCCAGGATGATGGGCTGAATCTTGTCGTTATTCAGCACCTTGTCCACGCGGGCTTTTTCGGTATTCAGCATCTTGCCCCAGAGTGCCAGGATGGCTTGATAAGTCCTGTCCCGTCCCTGCTTGGCAGAGCCTCCAGCGGAGTCTCCCTCCACCAGGAAGATCTCGGTCTGAGCGGGATCGCTTATACTGCAATCCGCCAGTTTCCCCGGCAGTGAGCCGCTTTCTAATACGGACTTTCTGCGGGTGAGATCACGCGCCTTGCGAGCGGCTTCCCGGCTGCGGGCTGCCATCACGCTCTTGAGGGCGATGTTCTTGGCCACGGCGGGATTCTCTTCAAAGAACACGGTGAGGTTTTCATACACCGCAGAGTGCACCACTCCTTCCACATCGGAATTTTGCAGCTTGGTCTTGGTCTGTCCCTCAAACTGAGGATTGATCAGCTTTACAGAGATCACAGCGGTGAGTCCCTCGCGGATATCTTCGCCGGAAGGGTTGATCTTCTCATTTTTGAGCAGATCGTGGGCTTTGATATAAGCATTTACCGCCGTGGTAAGGCCCCGCTTGAAGCCCGAGAGATGGGTGCCACCCTCGATGGTATTGATATTATTGGCAAAGCTGAAGATGTTTTCCTGATAGCCTTCATTGTATTGAACGGCTACTTCCACTTCCATGTCCTCTTTGATGGATTCCACATGGATCGGTGTGGGGTAAATAGGCTTTTTGTTCTGATTCAAATATTCTACAAAGCTGCTGATACCACCGTCATATTTAAAATCATGCACGCGGTCTGTCCGCTCGTCTTTCAGCACGATGCGCACTCCCCTATTCAGGAAAGCCAGCTCTCTGAGCCGGGTGGTGAGGTAGTCAAAGCTGAAATTGATGGTCTCAAAGATGCTGGGATCCGGCGAAAAGCTGATCACAGTTCCCCGGCGCTTGGAATCGCCCAAAATCTGGAGTCCGGTAACTGGGATACCCTTTTCAAAACGCATAAAGTATTCTTTACCGTTTATATGCACGCGGGCCTCCAGCCATTCGGCCAGGGCATTTACCACAGACACGCCCACTCCATGCAGACCGCCGGATACCTTGTAAGAATTCTGATCGAATTTACCTCCGGCATGTAGCACGGTGAGCACCACCTGCAAAGCCGGCACCCCCATTTCCTTTTGGATGTCAACGGGGATTCCGCGGCCGTTGTCGTCCACTTCAATATTACCAGCGGCGGTGATGCTCACTTTGATCAGATCGCATTCTCCGGCCAGCGCTTCGTCGATAGAGTTATCAACTACTTCATAGACAAGGTGATGCAGGCCACGCTCACTGGTTCCGCCGATATACATCGCCGGACGTTTGCGAACTGCCTCCAAGCCTTTGAGTACCTTAATATTACTCGCAGTATAAGTGTTGTTTGACATATTCTATTGTCTCCTATATGTTTAAAACCGATATATGTCCAGGGTGATCTCCCCGGTAAATTGGATGCTCATACGAGCCTCCTTATCTTGTTGCCAGTTAAAATCATAAGCCTATCTTGTCAAGAACTTTCTATAAATAATTTGGGCTTGTAACTGCCTATAAAGTCAAGTGATTGCAGATTCAGCTAAAATATACTTTTTGGGCTCTTTCTGAAGCCGCTGCCACTGGCCAATTTTCAGCACTTTATCACGGCTCTCTCATGACGCATTTTTAGCCATAAATCCCGGAGCGCTCCCTCCCCGCACCCTGAAAACCCCCAAAATTCCTCTTTATCCAATTAATTTATCCAATCTGCCCGATCTGCGTTCTGTAAAAAAGCTCGAAAGCTCGAAAGCTCAAAGAGCCGATACTTGACACTTGCCAAATATCCCAGCCCGATTATATTTTGATTAAAAGACGATATAATCTATAGCCTGGAGGAACAATATGGCGAAATATCTTATAGTTGGCGGAGTAGCTGGTGGAGCCACCACCGCTGCCCGGCTTAGACGTTTGGACGAGCATGCTGAAATCATTATGTTCGAGCGCGGCAAATACATCTCTTATGCAAATTGCGGTTTGCCCTATTACATAGGCGGAGTAATCTCAGATCGGGAGCGCCTTTTTGTGCAGACCCCGGAAAGTTTCAAAGCCCGGCTCAAGATCGATGTGCGCACCCAGGAAGAAGTGATGAGCATAGACCGCGGGGCCAAAACGGTCTTGGTCCACAAAGCAGACGGCACAGAGTATTACGAAGACTACGACAAACTGGTGCTTTCCCCTG
>Ga0265294_10002944_pt1 | contig 22099 bp, 18 predicted proteins | sample MunlanPumphouse3_FD_192504 | JGI IMG/M metagenome (GOLD analysis project Ga0265294, IMG submission 192504) | Groundwater microbial communities from a municipal landfill in Southern Ontario, Canada - Pumphouse #3 | ecosystem: Environmental > Aquatic > Deep subsurface > Groundwater | place... | reverse complement strand
CTGAACCACCGGCAGAATCACCTTCCACTAGATAAAGCTCACACAAGGACGCATCTTTGATCGAACAATCGGCCAGTTTACCAGGTAATGTGGTTGTTTCTAAAGCAGATTTTCTCCGGGTCAACTCCCGGGCTTTACGGGCCGCCTCTCTGGCTCGCGCTGCATTGATGGACTTCTCCACAATTTTTTTAGCTACCGCCGGATTTTCTTCTAAAAAAGTAGAAAGCCCTTCACTAACGATATTTTCTGTTAATCCTCTGATCTCACTATTCCCTAATTTGGTTTTCGTTTGACCCTCAAATTGGGGGTCTTTTAATTTCACAGAAATGATCCCCGTGAGCCCTTCTCTAATATCTTCGCCCGAAAGATTATCTTCATTTTCCTTTAACATGTTATTTTTACGGGAATAATCATTGATTGCTCTCGTTAAAGCAGCCTTAAACCCTGCTTCGTGCATTCCACCTTCGGTTGTATGAATATTATTGGCGTAAGAATAAAGATTTTCCACATAAGAGTCATTATATTGCAAGGAAATTTCAAATTGCGTACCTTCTTTTTCACTAGTAAGATAAATCGGCTTTTGATGCAAAACATCTTTATTTTTATTTAAATACTGAACAAAATCGATTAAACCGCCCTCATGGTAAAATTCTTTAACTTCGTCAGTACGTAAATCTTGCAGAATAATCTTTAAGCCTTTATTCAAAAAGGATAGCTCTCGTAAGCGATGACTTAAGGTTTCAAAACTATATACTACCTCATCAAAAATCAAAGCATCCGGTTTAAAAAATATTTTTGTCCCGGTACCCGTACTTTTCCCTTTAATCGTTAATTCGCTAACCGCTTTACCCCGTTCAAATCTTTGTTGATAGATTTTTTCATCACGTTTGACCTCAACCTCTAACCATTCTGACAAGGCATTAACTACTGACGCTCCTACACCATGTAAACCACCGGAGACCTTATATCCCTCTCCACCAAATTTACCGCCGGCATGAAGTACCGTTAAAACTGTCTCCACGGCCGGTTTCCCTGTTTCAGGATGAATTCCTACGGGAATCCCTCTTCCGTTATCATCTACAGAAATTGTATTATCCTCATGAATAATTACTTCAACTTTGTCGCAATAACCAGCCATAGCTTCATCAATACTATTATCGACAATTTCATAAACAATATGATGTAAACCGCGAGGGCCTGTACTACCTATATACATACCGGGACGTAATCTAACCGCTTCTAAATCCTTCAGAATCTGTATTTGTCCTGCATTATAATTTTCCTTGTTATTATTATTCAACCCTTACACTCCTAACCTAAAAAAGCTCTTGATAAAATGCCCTTTATCTTACTCTCTACTTCTGACTCAGCTGATTAAACATTCTTTTCTGCAAAGTAAGTGAAGAAATCGGAGAAAGAAAAACCTTGTTATTTGTCACAATAAAGCTTTTTACTATTTTTCCCTTACTAACTTTTTCTAAAACCTGATCATTATCCATCAGTTCCAAATACTCTTTGGTGGTTTTACTTTTTTTAACTAAATCATAATCGAAAATACCCACAATTTCTTGATTGGAGATTACTTTTTCTTCACCAAGATGTAAATACACTCTTTTGCCTCCTTACTTGACCAGATTTCCATCCACCACATGAAAACTTTGAAAATTATTTTTGTTTTTCCAAAATAAATCAACATCTTCTGTGGTTGTAATAAAACATTGAATTGCTTTACTCTCGATAATATGAAGTAAATGTTCTCTTCTTTCCTGATCTAATTCCGAAAGAACATCATCTAAAAGTAAAAGAGGATATTCCCCAGACTCCCCTTTGAAAAACTCCAGTTCCGCCAATTTAATGGCTAAGACAGCAGTACGATGCTGACCTTGGGAGCCGTACAATTTAAGGTTTATACCATTAACAGTAAGTAAAAAATCATCGCGATGGGGACCCCACAAAGTCATCCCTCTTAAAAACTCTTCTCTTCTCACTTTTCCTATTTCTTGCGTCAAGATTTCTGTGATATCATCTCCATTTTTTATTTCCCTTTTTCGATTAAAAAAATATTTAAATTCCAAATTTTCTCTGCCACCGGTTAACTTTCTCTGCATTAACCTAGTTAAAGGTGTTAATTTTTCTAATACTTCCAATCTTTTTTGAATAATAGCTTCGCCCATATTTTTTAATTGCAGATCCCAAACTTCTAATTCTTCTAAACCTTGTCGTGCATCAGAAAAAGCTAGTTTTTTCAAAAGATGATTGCGTTGTTTTAAGATCTGATTATACTTTTGTAATTTTAAATAATAAACGGGACTAACCTGAGAAATATCATTATCTAATAGTTTCCGCCTTTCTAGGGGAGAACCTTTAATTATATTTAAATTCTCAGGTGCAAATAAAACAGCTGTTAAATTTCCAAAAAAATCAGCCATTTTTCTAATTTTAAGCCCATTAACCTTGATTTCTTTATTTACTTTTTTTGCTTTAACCGAACGAATCTGGCTGTTTTCTTTATTATCCTGAAAAGAAATAGCCAGCTTAAGAAGACCTGCTTTATTTCTAATTTGTCCGTTGATGGAAAAGCGATTATGACCCCATTTAATTAATTGATCTTCCCTAATAGAACGATAAGCTCTTCCTATGGCCAAATAGTAGATAGCTTCAAGCAGATTAGTTTTCCCCTGGGCATTTGAACCTTTGAGCATATTTATTTGCTGACAAAAATTTTGATCTAAACTTTCATAATTACGGTAATTAGTTAAACTAAGTTTTTCCAAATACAAGGGGACGCCCCCTCCTCTTATGACCTAACCGGTAAAATTAAATATAAAAATTTATCGTTTTCTACCGGACGAATAATCCCCGGACTTAATGATCCGGTAAATTCTATGGTAATAAACTCATCATCAATAACCCGAAAAACATCCAACAGATAGCGATAATTAAAAGCAATCTCCACCCCTTCGCCATCACTATCAATATGCACTTGTTCATATCCTTGCCCCACTTCAGACTGAGAGAAAATTGTCAATAAATCATTTTTAATCTTAATTTGCACAGTATTAGTATTATTATTTAAAGAAAATAAAGAAATTCTTTCTACCGCTTCAGCTAATAGTTTCGTTTTTGTTTTAATCTTTAAATTATACTGGGTGGGAATAACTTGTCGATAATTAGGAAATTGACCCTCTAAAAGTCGACAAACCACTAAAATATTCTCAATCGAAAAAGTAGCTAAATTTTTAGCCAGACTAAGAAAACAAATTTCTTCTTCATTTTGAATTAAACGTCCTAATTCAGAAAGAATTTTAGAAGGAATAATAAAACTATGGGCCTTTTCAGAACCCTTAACCATTTTCCCTTCTTTTAAAGCCAAACGGTGTGTATCGGTACTAATCATTCTAAAATTATCCTTTTCTACTTCACAAAGTACACCGGTAAAAAGGGGTCTTCTTTCATCGGCACTGCAGGCAAAGACAATTTGTTTGATCATTACTTTGAGTTCGGCAGCCTTTATCGCTAATTTATATTCACCAGTAATCTCAGGTAAACTAGGAAAATCCTCTATTGATAATGTTTTTAAATTTAATTGTGAGTTTTCATATTTAATGATTATCTCACCCTCATTGATTGTTTCCAGGGTAATTAAAGAATCAGGTAGTTTACGTACTATTTCTGAAAAATATTTAGCCGGAACAACGATAGCACCTTCTTCAATTACTTCTACAGGAACATGACATTGAATCCCAATCTCTAAATCTGTAGCGGAGAAATACAATTTATCTTCCTTGATTTCTAATTTAATACAGGTAAGAATCGGTAAGGTACTTTTGGTACTAACTGCTTTTTGTACAGCTGATACACCAAATAAAAGATTTTCTTTGCTAGCTGTAATTTTCATAAGGGACCTCCCATTAATAATTAATAATATATAACGTAATAATAGTAATAGGGGTTGTGGAAATGTGGAAAACCAAGTTAAGTGTGGATAGTAATAAGCTTTAAAGGATTTAATAAAATGTGGACAAGTAGTTCTGCTTGTCCACATTATTCAGTTAAAAAATCAAGGAAGTAACATATCCACATTTTAAACACAGGTTATCAAGAGAATTATACACGTTTAACCTTTATTGATGGACTCAATTAATTTGGTAATAATGGCTTCTAATTGAGGATCATTTTTAATAGTGCGTGATATTTTTTCATGTGCATGAATAACGGTGGTATGATCTCGACCCCCAAATTCATTGCCAATCTTGGGTAAGGACATATCAGTCAATTCACGACATAGATACATGGCAATCTGACGGGGGAAAGCAATATCTCTTGTTCTTCTTCTGGTTTTAAAATCATCTAATTTTAAATTAAATTGTTCACCCACTACAGTTTTAATTAAATCCGGGGTGATTAGTTTAGGTTGTGCCGCAGGCATAATTTTTTTCAGTGCTTCGATACATAAATCCATGGTAATATCTCTATTACCTAGTGAGGAATAGGCAATAACTCTAATTAAGGCCCCTTCTAATTCACGGATATTTGATTGAATGCGATTAGCGATATAAAGAATTACTTCATCCGGTACTTTAATATGTTCTGATTCTGATTTTTTTCTTAAAATAGCGATTCTTGTTTCTAAATCCGGTGCTTGAATATCAGTGATTAATCCCCATTCAAACCTGGATCTTAATCTATCTTCTAAAGTCGGGATTTCTTTAGGCGGTCGGTCACTGGAAATAATAATTTGTTTATTAGCCTCATGCAGTGTATTAAAAGTATGGAAAAATTCTTCCTGTGTTCTTTCTTTTTCCGCCAGAAATTGAATATCGTCAATTAAAAGTACATCAATACTGCGGTATTTATTCCGGAACTGAACAGTTGTGTTGTTTTGAATGGCATTGATCAGTTCATTGGTAAATTTCTCTGAGGTCACATACATGACATGATAATTTGGATTATGTTCCAAGACGTAATGTCCGATGGCATGCATGAGATGAGTTTTTCCCAGTCCTACTCCTCCATAAATAAAAAGCGGATTATAGGCTTTCGCGATTGATTCTGCAACAGCCAAGGAAGCCGCATGGGCAAAACGGTTACTATTACCCACCACAAAAGTTTCAAACACATATTTTGGATTTAAAGTACTTAAACCATAATCTCCTGAATTATGTAAATTATTTGTAGAATTTTTTTCTATTTTATGCTGATTTGAATTTTGTGTCTTTGTTTCATTATGAGAGGTAATAAAATTAATAGATACATCTGATACCTCTTTATTCAAGATAGCAGCTGTCTTTTCCTTTATCAAGTTGTAATAGTTCTTTTGGAGCCATTCTTGAGCAAAATCATTTGGCACAACAACAGTTAACTGATTATTTTCCATGGAGGATAAATAAGTAGATTTTAACCAGGTATCAAAACTAGGTTTGGATAAATTAGTTTCTAGTTGAGTTAAAATTGCTTGCCATGTTTCGGTTAAATAACCCTTTACCATGAAACAACCCCCTGAAGATCTTAGATTTATCTATTTCTCGTTCTATGTGACAAAAAAAGAAACCAGTTTTCTGGATTCTGATTTTAGTCAAATCTTAGAAATAGTCACAGCTTATCCACAGTCTATCCACAATTTGTGGATAAGTTTATCTATTTATTTCTTTAACACTTAATATATTACCAAAATTAAGAAGAGTTATCAACAACAATTTAATTTATCCACAAGAAAAAAATATCTTGCTTAATGATAACCATAGTAATACCGTGATCTTTCTTGACAAGGAGATTTTCCTGTTTTATAATTCTAGATGTCTTTATTAATGTTAAGGGTTAGTCTGGGGTAAGGGGGGTTAAAATATGAAAAGAACTTATCAACCAAAAAATCGTCGACATAAAAAAATACACGGTTTTTTACAGAGAATGAAAACAAAAGGTGGAAGGTTAGTAATCAAGCGTAGACGCGCACTAAGAAGAAAAAGATTATCTGCATAAGGCCGCTGAAAGTGGCCTTATGCTTGTCTAGGAGGTAATTTTGTTACCGCAAAAATATCGTTTAAAAAGTAAATTTGAATTTGCTAAAGCTTATAAGCGTGGTCAATCAAGGGCTAATTCTTATTTGGTACTTTATTTTTTTGTCAGAGATAAAAAGAAAACTTCTTTAGGAAATCCGAGAATTGGGTTTTCTGTTTCCAAAAGAATCGGGTGTGCTGTAACTCGTAATAAAATCAAAAGAAGATTGAGAGAGGCGATCAAACCTTATCTTCATTTGATTCGACAAGATGTTGATATTATTTTTATTGCCCGTCAAAAAATTAAAGGGATTCCCTTTTCTGATGTGGAAAAGAATATGGTATATCTTTTAAAAAAAACCGGATTATTTGTTTAGTTAATAAGGATCAACTAAAAACAACTAAAGTAGTGGTGCGTTGTGAAAAGAGTTTGCTTAATACTTCTGCGGTTTTATCAGCAATATCTTTCTCCTTTAAAAGGGCCAACATGTAGATTTTATCCTTCCTGTTCACAGTATATGGTAGAAGCCATAGAAAAACATGGGGCTTATAAAGGTTGTATGTTAGGTATTAAAAGAATTAGTAAATGTCATCCTTGGCATCCGGGTGGCTATGACCCTGTTAAGTAAAAGGAGGTGAGCCTGTTACAGCATCTGTTTTGTAACAGGAAATAATTTGTGGCAGTCTTTAATTAATGGAGTTGCACAATTTTTAAGGATTTTGTATGATTTAACGGTTTCGATCGGCTTACCGAGCTATGCCCTAGCCATATTTATCCTGACGATAATTATTCGTCTGATTTTGTATCCTCTGAATAATAAACAGTTGGTTTCTACAAAAAAGATGCAGGAATTACAGCCGGAGATTGCGGAAATTCAGAAAAAGTATAAAAAGAGTCCGGAAAGAGCTAATCAAGAGGTCGTCAAAATATATCAAAAGTATAAAGTAAACCCTATGGCTGGTTGTTTTCCTTTATTAATCCAGATGCCGATTATTATTGCTCTGTTTCAGGCTTTAAGATCATTTGAATATACGGATATAGGGGCCAGTTTTTTATGGGTGCCTCATTTGAAAAATCCTGATCCTTTTTATATTTTGCCTGTTTTGGTGGGAATAGCGACTTATTTTCAATCGAAAGTCTCCATGGCTTCCACTAATACTTCTGGTGCGAACCCCCAGGCTGAGCAGACACAAAAAATGATGCTTTATATGATGCCGGTCATGATTGGTTGGATGAGTACACGGTTTCCGTCAGGACTCTGCCTCTACTGGATTTTTTACAGTCTTACCGGGATTTTTCAACAAATAATGGTTTATCGTCGTCCTGAATCGCGAGAAGGGAAGGTTGGTGGAGCTAAATGAATAATAGTATCGAAATATCAGCCCGTTCTGTTAAGGAGGCGACAGAAATGGCCTTACAAGAGTTAAAATTAACCAAGGAAGATGTAATAGTGGAGATTCTAGATGAACCTAGTAAAGGTTTTCTGGGAATTCTCGGCGGTAAAATGGCTAAAGTTAAAGTAACGCCTAAGACAGACCCGCTTTCGGCAACTAAAACATTTTTACAGGAAGTTACTGAGCAAATGGGTCTTCAGGTAGAAATAAAGAGTTCTCAAGATAATGAATATGTGAAAATGGAATTTATTGGGGAAGACCTAGGAATTTTAATTGGCAGACGTGGTGATACTTTAGATGCCTTACAATATCTAGCTAATTTAGTTGCTAATAGGCAGAATAATTTACAGGATAATTATGAGCGCATCAGAATAATTCTTGATGCCGAAGATTATCGAGAGCGTCGGGAGGAAACCTTAATCAAATTAGCGCAAAAAATGGCAGACAGAGTAAAGAAAACCGGACGCAAGGTAGTACTCGAACCAATGAATCCTCAAGAAAGAAGGATTATTCATACGGCCTTACAGGAAGATGGGGCTGTGCAAACCATCAGTGAAGGGGCAGAACCCTTCCGGAGAATTATTATTAAAGAGGCCTAAGCTTAAGTGCTTATTGCTTAATGGTAATTATGCAAGTTAGCTCGGTTTTTAACTCAGCTAACTTTTTTGCTTTTTTCCTTTGGTAAACTCAAGCTTGTTGGCGAACAATAAAGGATGCGGTATGATTGATTCAGGGTGGTGAAAAGGATGCTAGGTGAAACAATTGCGGCTATTTCCACGGCATATGGACCTGCAGGTGTAGGGATAATCCGTATTTCTGGTGATGAAGCGGTCTCTGTTGCTGATCAGGTCTTTCAGAGCAAGAGTGGGGTAAAGATCAAGGATAAAGAGACATATCGAATTATCTATGGTTATATTTATGATCAGGAAGCCAAGCTGCTCGATGAGGCGTTAGCCTTAATCATGAGGGCTCCTGCTAGTTTTACAGGCGAGGATGTGGTAGAACTCCAATGTCACGGCGGGATCGTCGTTTTAAAAAAAGTCTTAGCCCTAGTTTTGAGTGCCGGAGCTAGGCTTGCTGAGCCCGGGGAATTCAGTAAAAGAGCCTTTTTAAACGGGAGGCTTGATTTAGCCCAGGCGGAAGCAATCATGGAAATGATTAATGCCAAAACGGAAGCGGGGGTTAATTCCGCGGCAGGTCAGCTGCAAGGAAGTCTGTCCCAGGAAGTAAAGGTCTGCCGACAAGAAATCCTGGAAATAATCGCTTTTTTAGAAGCCGATCTGGATTTTCCCGAAGAAGATTTTGCCAGATTGAGCTATGCTGAGCTTGAGCCTCGTTTGTCTACGGTTGCTGCTAAAATAGAGCAGCTTCTCCACTCGTTTTCGCGAGGGAGAATCCTGCGGGAAGGCTTAAAAGTAGCCCTCATCGGCAAACCCAATGTGGGGAAATCCAGTTTATTAAACACGCTCTTAAAATCCCAGCGGGCTATTGTGACTGATATTCCGGGAACGACAAGGGATACTATCGAAGAATATTATAATCTAGGGGGTATCCCCTTATTATTAATTGATACTGCTGGACTTAGGGAATCGGAAGATCCGGTAGAGAAAATTGGTGTGCAAAAAACAAAAGAAATTGTCGAAAAGACGGATCTGGTCTTATACCTCTTTGATTTAGAGACTGGCTTGACTCCCGAAGATCAAGGTTTTCTCCGGAAAATCCCTCCGGAAAAAGTCTTAATTTTGGTCAATAAGATTGATTTGGCTGATGGTCAGGGAAACGAGGCAGAAAGAATAATCAGGGAGGAATTGCCTAATTATAGGGTTCTCTTGATTTCGGCCACAGAACAGATTGGCATTGAAGAAGTCGAAGAGGCAATAAAACAGCTCTTTTTTGCCGAAGGCTTAGAAATAAAGGATGAGACCTTTTTAACTAATATTCGTCATAAAACGGCACTGGATAAAGCCAGGGAGGCTTTAAACGGGGCCCAAAACAGTCTTCAGAACAAGCTACCTTCCGATTTTTTGCTGATAGATTTAAAGTCTGTCTTGGATTTTTTGGGGGAAATCACCGGAGAGACTGTTGATGAGGAGATAATCGATCAGATTTTCGCTCAGTTTTGTTTAGGCAAGTAGAGGCAGGCCAGTAAAATTACACTGGCTATAATTACAGGATCGTTTTTTAGAAAGATAGTTGTTTAGAAGGACAGTTTTTAGAGAGATAGAAGGGTTCGAGATGAATTATCAAGCTGATCATTATGATTGTATTGTTGTTGGCACCGGCCATGCGGGCTGCGAAGCAGCTTTAGCTACCGCACGCTTAGGTTGCCGCACGGTTATTTTTACTTTAAATCTGGATAACATTGCCTTGATGCCTTGTAATCCTTCCCTGGGAGGACCAGCCAAAGGAAACTTGGTGCGGGAGATTGATGCGCTGGGCGGGGAAATGGGGCGCAATATTGATGAGACTTATCTGCAGATGAAAATGCTTAACACGGGAAAAGGTCCGGCTGTATATGGCTTAAGAGCTCAGGCAGATAAAAAAGCCTACCAAAAAAGGATGACCTTTGTCTTACAACACCAAGAGAATTTGGATGTTAAACAAGCGCTGGTGGACAAACTCCTAGTGGGAGAAAATAAAGAAGTACAAGGAATAGTCACGGAAACTGGTGCTATTTATACTGCTCCTTTGGTTATTTTGTGCACCGGAACTTATTTAAAGGGAAAGGTTTTTATCGGGAATCTCTCCTATACCAGCGGACCTAACGGACAACGTGTCGCCGAAAAGCTGGTGGATAGCCTCGAGGAGCTTGGTTTAGAAGTGGGACGGTTTAAAACAGGGACACCGCCCAGAGTGGACAAGAACTCTCTCGATTATGAGGAAACCCAAATCCAGTATGGGGAAGAAGAAGCTGTCTTTTTTTCTTATCTGACGGAAAAAGGCAATGGCTTAAATGTTCCCAGTCATCTGACCTATACGAATGAAGAAACCCACCAGATTTTGCAGGAAAATCTGTCTGATTCCCCCTTATACAGTGGAGCTATTCAGGGAACCGGGCCCAGGTATTGTCCGGCTATTGAGGTGAAAATAGTCCGTTTTCCTGAAAAAGAACGGCATCAGGTCTTTTTGGAACCGGAAGGTCTAAATACCAGTGAAATCTATGTTCTGGGCATGTCCTCTAGTATGCCCGAAAATATTCAGTTAGAGTGTTTACATACTATTGAGGGGATGAAAAGAGCCCAGCTGATGCGACCGGGCTATGCCATCGAATATAATTATCTGCCCCCGACGCAATTAAAACCCAGTTTAGAGACAAAAGCCATTAGCGGTCTCTTTTGTGCAGGACAAATCAATGGAACCTCTGGGTATGAAGAGGCGGCGGCTCAAGGCTTACTGGCCGGTATCAATGCCGTCCAGAAGTTTAAGCAGCAAGAACCCTTGATTTTAAAACGGTCAGAGGCCTATATCGGCGTCTTGATTGATGACCTTGTGACGAAAGGGACAAATGAACCTTATCGGATGCTTACTTCCCGGGCCGAATATCGCCTCTTACTCCGCCATGATAATGCTGATTTACGGCTAACTCCTAAGGGCTGGGAGATAGGGCTTGTTACCCCGGAAAGATATACGCGCTTCTTACAGAAGAAGGAAAAGCTCGAAGCAGCCTTCAGCCAGTTGCAAAAAAACACGGTTAGTGCAACTACGGAAAATATGTCAGAGATGTTGTCTGATAAGGGCTCTGCCGATTTGCGTCAAGGGATTACGCTTTATGATTTATTAAAAAGGCCGGAAATTAAGTATGACGATCTGGTGCAATATGGCTTGGCGGAGAAATTAGAGCGGGAAATCAGTAGAATGATTGATATTCATATTAAATATGAAGGATATATTAAAAAGCAGTTAGCCCAGGTAGCCAGATTCAATAAATTAGAAAACAAGCGCTTACCTCAGGATCTGGATTATCTGCAATTACAGGGGCTTTCGGTAGAAGCTTGTCAGAAGTTAAAGGAAATCAAACCCCTTTCCCTTGGTCAGGCTTCCCGTATTTCCGGCGTATCTCCTGCGGATATTACGGCTTTAATGATTTGTTTAGAAAAGAGAAGGAGAAGTTGATGTCATGAATTACGAAGCTGGACGCTATGACTGCATTGTGATCGGCACAGGTCATGCGGGCTGTGAAGCTGCCTTAGCCACTGCACGCCTGGGCTGTCGTACCGCCATTTTCACCTTAAACATGGAGAATATTGCTTTGATGCCCTGTAATCCTTCGATTGGAGGGCCGGCGAAGGGGAATTTAGTGCGGGAAATTGATGCACTCGGGGGTGAAATGGGGCGGAATATTGATGAGACAGCGATTCATGTGCGTATGCTCAATACGGGCAAAGGCCCTGCTGTTTATGGCTTGAGAGCGCAAGCTGATAAAGAGGCCTATCAAAAAAGGATGACCTCTGTTTTACAAAACCAAAAGAATCTAGATGTTAAACAAGCCCTCGTCGAAAAAATTCTAGTGGGAGAAAACAAAGAGGTACAAGGGATTGTAACGGAAACAGGGGCTATTTATGTTGCCCCCTTGGTTATTTTATGCACCGGAACCTATTTAAAGGGCAAAATCTTCATCGGGGAACTTTCTTATGCTGGTGGTCCCAATGGACAGCGCTCTGCGGATAAACTAGTGGATAGTTTACAAGAGTTAGGTTTGGAAGTTAAACGCTTTAAGACAGATACACCGCCTAGAGTAGACAAACGCACCCTTGACTGTGGGGAAATGTCCCTTCAAGAGGGAGATGGCGCAGGGGCCTTTTTTTCCTTTCTGACCGAAAAAGGTACCGGGTTAAATATCCCTTGTTATCTTACTTATACCAATGAAGAAACCCACCGGATTATCAGGGATAACCTCTCTCACTCCTCCTTTTACAGCGGGGCGATGGAGGGAGTTGGGCCTAGATATTGTCCGGCTATCGAGGATAAGATTTTACGTTTTCCTGATAAAAAACAACACCAAATGTTTTTGGAACCGGAAGGTTTAAACACTGCGGAAGTTTACGTCCAAGGCATGTCTACCAGTCTGCCTGAGGATGTGCAGCTAAGGTTTTTACGGACAATTGACGGGATGAAGCAGGTTAAAATGATGCGGACAGGCTATTCTATTGAATATAGCTATCTCTTGCCGACGCAACTCAAGCCTAGTTTAGAGACCAAAACCATTCGGGGGCTTTTTTGCGCCGGACAGATTAATGGTTCTTCGGGTTATGAGGAGGCTGCGGCCCAAGGCTTGCTGGCCGGAATTAATGCTGCCCTGAAATTTCAGGGGAAGGGGCCCCTTATTTTAAAAAGATCAGAGGCTTATCTTGGGGTTTTAATCGATGATCTAGTGACTAAAGGGACCAATGAACCTTATCGGATGTTGACTTCGCGGGCTGAGTATCGGCTCTTACTGCGGCATGATAATGCGGATTTACGCTTGACTGCCAAGGGTTGGGAGCTTGGGTTGGTCACGCCGGAAAGATTTGCGCGTTTTCAAAAGAAAAAGGAAACATTAGACAAGGCCCTGCAGTTTTTACAAAAAACGAGAGTTAGTATGACAACAGAAAATGTAGCAGAATTATTGGTAGACAAGGGCTCAGCTCTTTTAAGCCAAAGTATTTCTCTGGCTGTTTTGTTAAAAAGACCGGAAATTAACTATCGAGATTTGGTAGCATATCACTTAGCAGAGGAATTAGAGCCGGAAATCAGCCGGCAGATCGATATCCAGATTAAATATGAAGGATATATTCAACAACAGTTTGCCCATGTAGCTAAATTTAATAAATTAGAAAACAAATTATTACCGCAGGATCTTGATTATATGGAGCTGCAAGACCTTTCGCTGGAATCCAGACAGAAATTAAACCAAATCAAGCCTGTTTCTGTGGGGCAAGCTTCGCGTATCTCCGGTGTTTCCCCAGCAGACCTTACGGTATTATTGCTTTATTTGGAGAAAGTACGAAGAAAAAAAGGGAGTGAAAAGCCGCATGAAGACTAGTCTAAAGGATTTACTTCTAACTATGGGGATAAAGCTTACGGAGGAGCAAGTCCGGCAGTTTGCCCAGTATCAGCAGGAACTCCTTGCTTGGAATCAGAAAATCAATCTGACAGCTCTTACTGAAGAAAGAGAAATCCTCATTAAACATTTTTACGATTCGCTCTTGGGTTTAAAGGCGATTAAGTGGTCTGGAGAGGAACGAGTGCTTGATGTAGGCACTGGTGCTGGTTTCCCGGGGCTTCCTTTAAAACTGGTTTATCCATCTCTTTCGGTGGTTTTAGCCGATTCTTTGCAAAAAAGGGTAAAGTTCCTCCGACATCTTAGCGGTGTTTTGGGTTTAACCGGGCTGGAGATAGTCCATGGTCGGGCGGAAGACTTAGGGCGGGAAGAATCTTATCGGGGGAAATTTGAAGTTGTTGTCTCTAGAGCGGTGGCCAAGTTAACGGTCTTGGCCGAATATTGTTTGCCTTTTGTTAGACAGGAGGGGGTCTTCTTAGCCTATAAAGGTGGGGACGGGGCCCAGGAGTATGAGGAAGCGTCTCTAGCAATTGAAAAACTAGGCGGTAAGCTCTGGAAAACCGTGGCCTTTAGTTTACCGGAAGGACTGGGTGAACGCACGATTATTTGTCTTAAGAAGGTCAAACCGACGCCGGCCATCTTTCCGCGTAAGCCTGGCATACCAAGGAAAAGCCCGCTCTAAAGTTAAGACGGACAGGAGAGGGGCATGCTCAGCAAATGGAAATAATGTAAAATCCTTGCAGGACATTTTTAACCGAAAGCGAATTCCTTTCATAGAAGAAAAGGAAGTGGTTAGTTTGGTTAGAAGTTCCTGGTCAAGAATGCGGGATTTTTTTCAGGAAGGGAAAAAAGAACAAGTCAAAGAGCTACGCTTAGATTGGCTCCAACCGAATCCCTACCAACCCAGAAAATATTTTGATTCCTTTCAATTGGAGGAATTGGCCAAATCAATTAAGGAGTTTGGCGTAATTCAGCCGATTATTGTCAGAAGAAAAGAGCACTGTTATGAATTAATTGCCGGTGAGCGCCGGGTTAGAGCTTCCCAAAGCCTTGGTCTTAAAACTATTCCGGCAATCGTCAAAACCCTTTCTGATCAGGAAGTCGCCGAGATCGCCCTAATTGAAAACTTACAGCGCCAAGAATTAAACTATTTTGAAGAGGCCGAAGGCTACCAAAGGCTCATTCAGGAATTCAAGCTTACTCAGGAGGAAGTTGCCAGGAAGGTAGGCAAAAGCCAATCAACAATAGCCAATAAACTCAGACTGTTAAAGCTCCCTTCTGCCGTACGGGCCGGTATCAATCACGATCTAATTTCCGAACGACATGCCCGGGCGCTCTTGAAACTTCCGAGTATGGAATTACAGCAAGTAGTGCTCAGAGAGATCTATGCCCAAGAGCTAAATGTGCGGGAGACGGAGCAGTGCATTGAGACTCAGCTTCTTTTACATGGCGAAACGCTGCCCAAGAGCAAGGAGAAAAAGAGGATTGTCCGAATTTTTACCGACATGAGATTATATTTAAACACGCTTAGGTCAGCGGTGGCCACAATTAAAGAGGCCGGGCTAGAAGTAAAAATGAAGGAAAAAGAAGATGATAATTGCATTGAAGTTTTGATTCAGATCAATAAACCTCGGCAGGAGCAGCAGAGCATGGGAACGCGATAAAAAATGGATAAGAGGACAGTTTTTTGTACGTAGGGGTTGTTTCATGTGAAACAACCCTTTATATGATTATAGAGACGATTTATGACGATTACAGGACGATTTAGCGAATGGTGAGGAGAATTTCTGCATCAAAGGCAGGAAGAAAAATTCCCATGTGGAAATAAAGTAAAGACAGAAGTTTTGCAAATGGGGTGACTAAATGGGTAAAATTATTGCGATTGCCAACCAAAAGGGCGGCGTGGCCAAAACGACGACGGCGATAAACCTGAGTGCTTGTTTAGCAACTTTTGGGCAGAAGGTGCTCTTAGTTGACTCTGATCCTCAGGGCAATGCCACCAGTGGCCTCGGTGTAACTGAACTAGAAGCAGGTCGGTGCATCTATGACTGCTTGATTAATGGACTGCCCTTACGCAATGTGATTCAGGAAACAAAGATCGAAACTTTATTTCTGGTGCCGGCCTCGATTCAATTGGCGGGGGCGGAAGTGGAGTTAGTCCCAGCAGTATCTCGCGAATATAAGTTAAAAAGGGCCTTAGACGCGGTGAAAAATGAATTTGATTATATCATCATTGATTGCCCGCCTTCTCTGGGCCTCTTGACGCTGAACGCCATGACCGCTGCGGATGGATTGTTGATCCCGATTCAATGTGAGTATTATGCGCTCGAGGGTTTAAGCCTGCTGATGAAGACAATCGATCTGGTCAAGGGGCATTTAAATCCTGATTTGGAGATTTCCGGCGCCATCTTAACCATGTTTGACGCTCGCACAAACTTATCAATTGAAGTTGTGGATGAAGTGAAGAACTTTTTTAAAGAGAAGGTCTTTAGTACGATTATTTCCCGCAATGTTAGATTAAGCGAAGCCCCCAGTTATGGCTTGCCTATTATTTTATATGATCCCAAGTCTAAAGGGGCCGAACAATACATGGACTTAGCTAAGGAGGTTTTGGAGCGTGGCTAAAAAAGGGTTAGGGAAGGGCCTGTCTGCCTTGATCCCAGCAACCATGGAAACTGCAGAGTCTGAAGAGTTAATTACAGAGATCGAAGTAAAAGCGATTGTCCCTAATACCTTTCAGCCTCGTCGGGTTTTCGATAACGAGAAATTACAGGAGCTTGCGGCCTCGATTAAGGAGCATGGGGTTGTGCAACCTATTGTGGTACGACGTTTGCCCGATGAGAAATTTGAACTTGTGGTAGGCGAAAGACGTTGGCGGGCTTGTCATCTTTTGGAGTCGGCTAAAATTCCGGCGCTCATTAAGGAATATGATGATGAGCAGATGATGGAAATAGCGCTGGTAGAAAACATTCAACGTCAAGATTTAAATCCCCTAGAAGAAGCCCAAGCCTATAAAAGACTGTTGACAGAGTTTAACTATACCCAGGAACAGGTAGCACAGAAGGTTTCTAAAAGCAGACCTTTTGTTGCTAATATGGTTAGATTATTAAATTTACCGCCAGGTGTTTTGGAACGTATTTCGGCCGGAGAGTTAACTGTTGGACATGCTCGTCCTCTCCTGGCCCTGGATGGTCAGGCGCAGCAGTTGTCCGCCGCCGCAGAAATAATTCGACAAAAGATGACGGTGCGGGATGCGGAAAGATTAGTGCAAGAATTAACCGAGCATAAAAGAAGGAAAAAACTTGCAGGTCAGAAAAAAAGCAAGCTTTCTCCGGAGTTAGTTGATCTAGAATCAAAATTGCGGGAAATTTGTGGCACCAAAGTCCTGATTAAGGATAAGGGGCATAAAGGTAAAATAGAAATTGATTATTATAATCTTGATGATTTAAACAGGATTCTTTCTCTTTTTATCCAAATGGACGGCCCTAAACAATCCTAAAAGTACCAAATTAAGACTGTTGGGGGTAGAAACAACAGTGAATGTAGGAGAATAAGTAGCCTCGCCCCTTGTCGGAGAGGCTACTTATTTGGGCTTGAAAAAAATTTTTCTATTGAAAAGTTTTCTGAAAGTGGTAATGTTAATGAGGAACGTCGCATATGATTCTACAAAATTTGCGCAAAGTCAACAGTTCAGTCTTTTTTTATATTGTATTTATAATGTAGGAAGATGTATAATGGTTTTTGTGGGGTAGTATGGATAAATTTAAATAGTATATGATGAGTAAAATTATTGCTAGGGGAAGTCATAATTTAATTAAATTATTTAAGATAATTGCTAGTAAGGAGGTATAAAAAATGGGTTGTGAATGTCAATGTGGTTCAGGACAAGGAGAAGATAAATTTGAATTTATCGACCGTGTCATTGAAAGGTACAAAGAACAAAAGGGTGCCATGATTCCGATTCTCCATTCAATTCAACAAAAAATTGGCTATTTACCTGAAGATGTGCAGGCCTATGTAGCTGAAAAGCTGGGAGTTCCCTTAAGCGAAATTTATGGCATTGTGTCGTTTTATGCACTGTTTACGACACAGCCTCAAGGGAAGCATAAGATTAGTGTCTGCATGGGGACCGCTTGTTATGTAAGAGGTGCGGGTTTAGTCTTGGATGAATTGGAAAAGAAATTAGGAATCAGAGTTGGGGAGACCACCGAAGACAATATGTTTACGCTGGAAGCCTGCCGCTGTTTAGGTGCATGCGGACTTGCACCGGTTCTAACGGTTGACGGGCATGTTCATGGCAGATTAACGAAAGATGATGTCACGGAACTTATTAATAAGTATAAAGACAATCAGTAGGGAGGAGGTTGTATTAATGCGGTCTTTAGAAGAATTAAAGAATTTAAAGGCTAAGGCTGAGAAAGAAATAGCTTTGAGAGAAGATACAGGGAAGCCTACTATTACTGTGCATATGGGCACATGCGGTATTGCTAATGGAGCCAGAACAGTATTAAATGCCGTATTAAGCGAGTTACAGGCTCGCAATTTAACGGATATTCATGTTACGCAGACAGGATGTCCGGGGCTGTGCCATTTAGAACCCTTGGTAACGGTAACCGAACCTGGGAAAAACCCCTTTGTTTATCAAAAGGTCAGCCCAGAGAACGTCCAGAAAATAATTGTGCAACACATTATTAATGGTCAGCCTGTTACTGAATGGCTGGTTAATCTGGAAAAATAAGAAGCCGGAAAAGGCAAGTATAGGAGGAGTGAGTAAAATGGAATTCTACCGTTCTCATGTACTGGTATGTACTGGTACCGGTTGTACCTCTTCAGACAGCCGGCTTTTGATAAGCGGGTTGAAAAAAGAACTGACAGATAACGGATTGGAGAAAGAAATACAGGTTATCGAAACCGGTTGTTTCGGTTTTTGTAATCTCGGTCCGATTATGGTTGTTTATCCTGAAGGGGTTTTTTACTGCCAAGTAAAACCGGATGATGTCCAGGAAATAGTACAAGAACATTTTATCAAAGGACGTCCCGTACAGCGTTTGTTCCATAAAGAACCTGGTGCTACGGTTAAAACTCAGGAATTTAACGATATTGAATTTTTTAAACATCAAAAGAGAGTAGCTTTAGCTAATTGTGGCATAATCAATCCGGAAAAGATTGAAGAGTATATTGCGCGCGATGGTTATTTTGCCTTAGCTAAAGTTCTGCATGAAATGAAACCGCTGGATGTCATCGAGGAGATGAAAAAGTCTGGGTTAAGAGGACGTGGCGGCGGCGGATTTCCTACTGGGCTAAAATGGCAGTTCGCTTATAATGCCAAGGGTGACCAGAAATACGTTGTTTGTAATGCGGATGAAGGCGACCCTGGTGCGTTTATGGATAGGAGTATCTTGGAAGGTGACCCCCACGCAGTTTTAGAAGCCATGGCCATTGCCGGCTATGCCATCGGGGCTAACCAAGGGTTTATTTATTGTCGTGCCGAGTATCCCATTGCGGTAGAAAGATTAACCCAAGCTATAGAACAGGCTCAGAATTTAGGATTATTAGGGAAAGATATTTTCGGGATGGGTTTTGATTTTGATATCGAAGTTCGGCTAGGTGCCGGTGCTTTCGTCTGTGGTGAAGAAACAGCTCTTTTAACCTCTGTTGAAGGTAAACGAGGTGAACCTAGACCGAGACCGCCTTTCCCGGCTAATTCAGGTTTATGGGGCAAGCCCACGATAGTGAACAACGTGGAAACCTTCGCCAATATCCCGCACATTATCAGAAATGGCGCGGAATGGTTTGCTTTTTTGGGTACGGAAAAGAGCAAAGGCACCAAGGTCTTTGCCTTAGCCGGTAAGATTAAAAACACCGGTTTGATTGAAGTCCCCATGGGCACTACACTTAGAACCATTATTTATGATATCGGAGGCGGCATCCTCAATAATAAGAAATTTAAAGCTGCACAAACCGGTGGCCCTTCCGGTGGTTGTATCCCGGCGGAGCTAATTGATACACCCATTGATTATGATAACCTTATTAAAATCGGAGCGATGATGGGTTCGGGCGGACTTATTGTCATGGACGAAGATACCTGTATGGTAGATATTGCCCGCTTCTTTTTAGAGTTTACCCAGGACGAATCCTGTGGAAAGTGTCCTCCCTGTCGGATCGGGACAAAACGGATGCTGGAAATTTTAACCAGGATTACCGAAGGAAAGGGAAAACCCGAGGATTTAGACAATCTGGAAACCTTAGCTAAGACCATTAATAGCAGTTCCCTTTGTGCTCTTGGGCAAACAGCTCCTAACCCAGTCTTGAGTACTTTAAAATATTTCCGCCACGAATATGAAGCTCATATTTATGACCAAAAATGTCCTGCAGGTGTTTGTAAGGCTTTATTGTCCTATAAGATTGATGCGGATAAATGCCGGGGCTGCGGCTTATGTGCGAAGCATTGTCCGGTAGAGGCGATCAGCGGTAAAATTAAGGAACCTTATGTGATTGATGAGGAAAAATGTATCAAATGTGGTGCCTGCATGGAAAAATGTAAATTCGGAGCTATCTGGAAAGGATAAGCTTATATATCAAATAAAGTAAGGAGGGTGACCGGAAAATGGAAATGGTAAATTTGACTATTGACGGTCAAAAGGTGCAGGTACCAGAAGGGACTACAGTACTGGAAGCTGCGCGTGAGATCGGCATAAAAATACCGACATTGTGTTATTTAAAAGACATTAATCAAATTGGCGCATGTCGTGTCTGTGTTGTAGAAATTGAAAGAGCCAGGGGATTACAGGCATCTTGTGTCTACCCCGTAGCGGAAGGTATGGTTGTGCGGACAAATACACCTGCAATTAGAGAAGCGCGTAAAGCAGTTGTAGAATTAATCCTCTCCAATCATCCGCTGGAATGTTTAACCTGTGAGCGTAATACTAATTGTGAACTGCAAGCATTAGCCAAACAGTTCGGGATAACGGAGGTTCGTTTCCAAGGCGAAAATACGGTATTTCCTAAGGATACTTCCTCTCCTGCTATTGTCAGAAATCCTGATAAATGTATCCTTTGCCGCCGTTGTATTAGCACCTGTAATAATATTCAAGGAGTCGGTGTTTTAGGAACAACGGGGAGAGGGTTCAACAGCATTGTTGCTCCACCCTTTAAGCATGAATTAAATGAAGTAGATTGTGTTTATTGTGGACAGTGTGTTAACGCTTGTCCCGTGGGAGCGCTTACCGAAAAAGACGATACCCAGTTGGTCTGGGATGCTATTAATGACCCGGAAAAGCTTGTGGTAGTTCAGACAGCACCTGCTGTGAGAGCGGCGCTAGGTGAGGAATTCGGCTATCCTATAGGTACTTCTGTAACCGGGAAAATGGTGGCCGCCTTAAAGCGACTAGGCTTTGATAAAGTGTTCGATACAGATTTTACAGCTGATTTAACTATTCTCGAAGAAGGGAATGAACTTCTGGAGAGAATTAAAAACGGTGGCACCTTACCTTTGATTACTTCTTGTAGTCCGGGTTGGGTGAAATTCTGTGAGCATAATTACCCGGAATTCTTAGATAACCTCTCAACAGCTAAATCGCCACAGCAGATGTTTGGCGCTCTGGCCAAAACCTATTATGCGAAAAAAGTCGGCGTTGATCCTGCGAAGATTTTCTCCGTTTCGATCATGCCCTGTACAGCTAAAAAGTTCGAACGGCAACGTCCTGAACTGCGCGACAGTGGCTTTGCTGATGTAGATGCGGTACTAACTACCAGAGAATTGGCGAAAATGATTAAAGTTTCCGGTATGGATTTTGCGGCCCTTCCTGAGGAAAAACATGATGAGCCCATGGGTATTTCTACCGGTGCCGGCTTAATTTTCGGCGCAACTGGTGGAGTCATGGAAGCTGCCTTAAGAACTGTTTATGAAGTGGTGACTGGCAAAACACTGAGAAAGCTAGAGTTTATTGACGTCAGGGGCCTGGAAGGTGTGAAAGAAGCCAGTGTGGATCTACCGCCTTTGGGGACGGTTAAAGTAGCGATTGCACACGGGCTAGGCAATGCCAGAAAGGTCTTGGATAAAGTAAAAGCCGGTGAGGCGGAATACCACTTCATTGAAATTATGGCTTGTCCCGGTGGTTGTGTCGGCGGTGGCGGTCAGCCTTTTGTTAGCGGCCCGGAAAGAATGGACTTAGAAAAGGATTACCGTGCCCTCAGAGCTCAGGCAATCTATGCAGAAGATAAAGGGATGCCTTTGAGAAAATCTCACGAAAATCCGGCAGTGCAAGCACTCTATGAAGAATATCTGGTTAAACCATTAGGCGAAAAATCACACCATCTGCTGCATACGCATTATACTCCCAGAGTTAAATATCAGGCGTTGGCTCCTAAAAAGTAATTTGTGGCAGGGGGGTGGCAAGGGGACGTTTCGTTTGCCACATTTCGGAGAAACTTCTAAATAGGGGGACTCTGTGGCAAGGTTTTTCTAAAAATTATGTGGAACGAAGTCGGTGTTATTCCGTAAGGGAGCACTTAGCTTCGTTCCTTTCTTTATCTATACAGTTATAACCCAAGTTTCTCTATAAAATTCCCCGAAAAAAAGGACATTTTCACGCTTATGACGAAAATTATAATAATATCTATCTTCGTGTCAAAATGCTAATTTTTTCGGTTACAGTCAAGTAATCGT
>Ga0265294_10002943_pt1 | contig 22111 bp, 23 predicted proteins | sample MunlanPumphouse3_FD_192504 | JGI IMG/M metagenome (GOLD analysis project Ga0265294, IMG submission 192504) | Groundwater microbial communities from a municipal landfill in Southern Ontario, Canada - Pumphouse #3 | ecosystem: Environmental > Aquatic > Deep subsurface > Groundwater | place... | reverse complement strand
ACGTCCTGGTAGACCAGGTCGACCGCCTCCATGAACGGGGCATACTCCTCCGGCCGGTTCGCATCGGCCATGATCGGGACGATGTTCTTCCTCCGGCGGGCCACCTCGAGGAGGTCCTGCATCGGCCGGGGCGCAAACTCCACCGCGTAGACGGTCTCAACGTAGTCGGCGACGTGCGAGACCGTGGTCCCGTTCGCTGCACCGAGGTAGAGCACCCTCATCCCGGGGGTGAGGTCCAGCCCGCCGCCGAGGGTATAGAGCGCCGCGAGCTTGCTCCGGTAGGGATCCCAGACCCGGTAGCCGTCGAGCGTCCGTTCCCCGTAGACCCCCCCCTCGCCGGGCGAGACGAGCACGTTCCCGAGCCGGATCATGCCGTGACCCCCGCCTCGTCGATCCGCGCCTGGGCAGCGTTGAGGAACTCCGGCACCGCCTCTCCCCGGTAGTAGTCGAGCCGGGCGGCGATGGCGAGTTTCGCCGCGAGCACCCGGGCCACCCTTCCCCGCACCTCGCGGGGGGCGTTATGGACCCGCCGGTGCTGGAAGATGATCCCGTGCTTCGGCGGCGGCGTTCCGCCCCTGAGGTGCGAAAACAGCGCACGTTCCGACCCAAGGACCTGGATGGTGCTCCCCGGCATCCTCGCGAGCGCGGAAAGCCCCCCGGCCCGGGAGAGGAGACGGGCCGCGACCAGCCCGCCGATGAGGGCGCTCGTATTCGGCAGCACCTCGTCGGCCCGGGCCGAGACCTCCCGCATCAGGCGGCTCCTCGTCCCGGTGAGCCGCTCGATCTCGCCGGAGACATCGAGGAGACCCCCCCGGGCCCCCCGCCGGATGAGGTCGAGCATCTTTCTGGCCGGGAGCGACCGGTACTTCCGGGAGAACGACGGGTTCGTGACCTGGTACCACTCTGCGGCGCGTTCCTGGAGGAGATTGATGACGTTGTCGAGTTCGTCGAGCATCCTGACCATCTGGAGGAGCTCGACGTCTCTCGCCTGGTATGAACGGGCGATCTTCTCCCGGGCAAGGGTGGTGCAGACGGACCGGAGCAGGTCGACGTACTCCGCCCGCGTCCGGACAACGCCGCAGTCCCGGGCAATCTCCCAGTCGATGGGGACGTAGGACTCCATACCGGTGCGGAGCGTGGTAGCCCGTAGAGCGAGCGCGGCCGGATCGGTGCCGGCGGCCCGACACCCCTGCTCATCGACATCTCCGAACCAGTAGCGCTGTAGCATGGTACGGTATTGGAACTCTGTCGATATAACCCGGGCGGTCAGGCGATGCCGAACGAGTAGACCATCACCGGAACCATGATCGCCCCCATGCAGTAGACCCGGCGGATGTTGACCAGGGACGGAACGTAGCCGACCGCCGTCGCGAGCAGGAGGACGAGCCCTCCGAAAGGGCCGCAGAGGAAGAGGGAGAGGAGGGCGACGAAGATGATGACACCGTGGTTGATCTTCGTGATGTTGATACCGCCAAACCACCAGGCCGTACGCGAGAAGAGAATGGTCAGGAGGTAGGCGCCGACCGCGGCGATGGCACCGGCAAGAAGGATGGCGGTTGCCGGCGGAACCTCTTCGAGCGCCCCGATCGCCGCCATCACCCCGCTCCGCGTCCGGGCTATGGCGTAGAAGGCCGCAAGCCCGAGGAAGGCATTCACGGTGTTTGCGGCGCTGGTCGCAAGGATGTATTCGCGCGGGTTGGAGTCGTAGCCGATGACCGACGTCAGGAGGGCGTTTGCCGTGGCGCTCGAGAGGCCCGGAAGCCAGCCGACGAGAGCGCCCGCGGCGGAGCCGAGGACGGAACCCCGCCGGACCGCACCGGCCGAGAGGTCGATCCCCGTAAAACTCTGTTCGGGCATGACCCCGTGCGACGCCTTGAGGAGGACCGCGATCCCGAAGAGCCCGGAGAGGAGGGGCATCAGCACCCCGGACTCACCGCCCGCCGGCCAGGCAAGGAAGGAATAGCCGAGGGAGAAGAGGCCGAGGAGACCCGAGACCGAGAAGACGGCGAGCGCCCATCCCGGCGACTCGGAGACGACGATGAGGTAGCCGGCGACAGCGAGGATGACAAGCCCGATGCCCCAGTCGATCGCCGGCTGAAGTGCCGGAAGAGCCAGGACGAACACGAGCGCGAGCGGGAGAGAGAGGGCGACGCCGGCGGCGCTCCCGAGAGCCGATATGCGGACGGCCTCCTCTCCCCGCCCTTCGAGACAGAGGGCGTGCGCGGGAAGGACCGCGAGGGATGTGTCGGCATCGGGGATACCGAGGAACGTGCTCGGGACGTTGTCGAGGAACGTATGCGTGACCAGAGTGGAGAACATCGCGGAGGCGATGACCACCGGGTCGAACCAGGCGAGGAGGAGCGCCTGGAGCGAAAGAAGGACGCCGGCCACGGTGTTGGCATGGATGCCGGGAACGAGGCCGCTCACGACGCCGCAGCCGATACCGACGACGGCCCCGAGCACGATACTTGCGAGCACGCAGATCTACGGTCGAAGCCGGCGGGGATAAACCAACCGAATCGTGCCCGGCAGGGGCGAGGAGGAGGCATCCCGACAGATACAGTCATATTCCACCGGGACGAACGTTGTGGCAATGAAGATTGCCATCACCCGGCTCGAAAACAAGGCGGCGGGAGACCGCGCTCTCTGCACCTCCTGCGGCCACGACTGCTACACGGTCTCACCCCTCCGGGCGGAGGTGCGGATGGAGCGGGTTGCCGCGTTCGTCGAGGCCGTCCACCGCGGCGAGTTCGACTGCCTCTTCTTCTCGAGCGCCCTCCCGGCCGCGATCGTCGGGCCGAGGCTGAAACGATGGCCACGGGTGATCGCCATCGGGCCGAAGACTGCCGAGACTCTCCGGGAGTCCGGGATCGAGGCAGAGATCCTCCCTTCGTTCTACTCCCGGGACTTCGTTCCCTACCTCGGGGAGTGGCTCCGGGGGCGGACGGTCGGGATCCCGCGGGCCGACGTCCCGAACCCGGGCCTCCTCAACGCGATCGCCGCCGCAGGCGGGACGGTCCGGGAGGAGCGGGTCTACGCCCTTGCCCCCACGGGGACCGAACTCGCTCTCGACGCCGCCGACGCCGTCCTTTTCACGAGCGCCATGTCCTACCGGGAGGCCCGGTGGCGGCCCCGGGACGGTCTCCTCCTCGTCGCCATCGGCGATATCACCGCCGATGCCATGCGGGCCGGCGGGCACCCCCCGGCAGTCGTCGGAGACGGGTCGCTTGCGGGAACCCTTCAAGCGCTGAACCGGTTGAAAATATGACACCGAATATGAACGGTCCAGAGAACCCCTGCGGCGGGGCTCTCCCCGCGTCGGGGATCGTCGTCATCGACAAGCCCCGGGGGCCGAGCAGCCACCAGGTAACCGCCTGGGTCGGTGAGATCCTCGGGCGGCGGGTGGGCCACGCCGGGACGCTCGACCCGCAGGTCTCCGGGGTGCTCATTGTCATGTTCGGCGGCGCCGTCCGGCTCGCCCCGGTCCTCCTCTCGCACAACAAAGAATATATCTGCTTGATGAGGCTCCACGCCGATGCGCCGCGGGAGGCCGTGGACCGGGTGGCGGCTGAGTTCACCGGCCGGATCTACCAGCGGCCCCCGAGGAAGAGCGCGGTGAAAAGGAGCCTCCGGATCCGGAAGATCCAGGAGATCGAGATCCTGGATATGGCCGGCAGGCTCGTCCTCTTCCGGGTCAGGTGCGACGCCGGGACCTACATCCGGACGCTCTGCATCCACATGGGCTACGCGATCGGGGTCTGCGCCCACATGGAGGAACTCCGGCGGATACGCTCGGGCACGTTCGACGAGACAGCGGCGGTCTCGCTTCATGACCTCGTCGATGCCTGCGCGGCGGCCCGGGACGGCGATCCTGAGCCCCTCCGGGGGATGATCCTTGCCCCGGACGCCGCCGTCGGCGACCTCCCGAAGGTCGTCATCCGCGACACCGCGGTCGATGCCGTCTGCCACGGCGCGGTCCTCGCCGCGGTGGGGGTCACGGCAAAGGTGGGCGGATTCGGGAAAGGCGAGACGGTCGCGATCGTGACGGAACGCGGCGAACTGGTGGGGCTCGGGAAGGCCCTCGTCGGTTCGCCAGCGTTGAAACCGGGAGAACCCGGGTTCGTCGTCGCACCCACCACCGTCCTGATGCAGCCCGGCACCTACCCCCGGGGCTGGAAGACGCACGCCGGGGCGCAGGAACACTCATGATCTCATTGGCCCCGTGGCGAGAACCCCGCCGGGAGGATATTATTAATAGACTGTCCCGCCAACTAATGATGCACATTCTCTGCTGAGGTAGTCTAGACCGGTAAGGCGCGGGCCTGGAAAGCCCGTGGGGCGTTGAGCCCCTCGGGAGTTCAAATCTCCCCCTCAGCGTTTCTTTTCAAACGATTTTTGCGAGCTTTTTGCCTGACGTTTTCGGTCTGCTTGCCCATGGCATCGTCATACTGGGAATTTAGCAATTTAATCGCGTTCAATGTTTCCATATCGGTGACGGAAAGAGGCCCAAATTATTTATCCCGCATTCGTGATAGTTCCGGGAACGCCCATCACCCCTCCATAACGAGAGAATACCTGTGGCGATCACAAAAAAAAGGGGAAACGACATCATGAAGATCCAGGTGAGCAAGCATGGTCCATACATTGTGACCGGGGGTGTCCCGCTCATGGTGATGGAGATCTCCTACGATGACGGGGGCGACTGCCGGTCGTGGAAGAAGGTACGGGAGTACCCGCTGCAGGAACGGTATGCCTTATGCCGCTGCGGACGGTCGAGGAACAAACCCTTCTGTGACGGGACGCATGCGAAGGTCCGCTTTGACGGTACCGAGACAGCCGGAAACGAACCGTATCTCCAGAGCCCGACCATCATCAGCGGACCGGAGTTGGAACTGATCGATTATGAAGGGCTCTGTGTGCACGCACGGTTCTGCATGCGGGCCGGAGGAATCTGGAACCTCACGGAACGGTCCAGTATCCCGGAGGCACGGAACACGGCAATAGAGGAAGCATGCAACTGCCCTTCCGGCCGGCTCGTTCTCCGCGACCGGAAGACCGGTGAGACGATCGAGCCTTTTCTTGATAAGTCCATCGTCGTGGTCGAAGATCCTGTCAGGGATGAACATGGGCCGCTCTGGGTCCGCGGCGGGATCCCGGTCGAGTCCGCCGAGGGAGGGACCTATACGATCAGGAACCGGATTACCCTCTGCCGGTGCGGGAGATCGTGGAATAAACCGTTCTGCGACGGGAGCCATGTCGGGCAATGAGCGACTCGACTCCTCGTCCGGCGCAGGCAACCGGGAGAGGCAACGTCGTATCGAAACCTCGAGGACGATCGTAACGATGATATTCAATAGGCCGCTATAGATCATAGCATGTCCCGGACGACAACAGTGTGGGTATCTCAGGAGACAAAGGAACGGCTGGCAGCGATGAAGCGGTATCCCCGCGAAACCTTCGACGACGTCATCAGGCGCCTTATGGATACTACCGAGGACGACGAGCCCCTGAGCGACGAGGCTATCCGGGGAATCGAGGAGTCACTTGAAGACATTAAGGCCGGTCGCCTGTATACCCTGGAGGAAGCACGCGCCGAGTTGCAGGCGGCATGGCGTACACGGTAAGACTCACGACGGCGGTGGTGCGCGACCTCGCGAAGATGCCCGCGAGTGTCGGAACCCGGATCCTTGATGAGGTGGAGGCCCTCGCTCAGGAGCCGGATCCCGCCCGGCACGTGAAGAAACTGAAAGGGAGAAGTCAGAGTCCCTTTTACTCGCTCCGAATAGGGAGATACCGTGTTATTTTGAACATCTTTGACGACATGCTTGTGATTGTCGTGGTGGAAGTCGGTCACCGGTCGAAGGTGTACCGCAAGCACTGACATCCTCCCGGGAAAAAGGGGTTTCGCCCGTCAGAACGATACTCCCACCATAAGCATGGCAAAGAGTACCAGGTCGTAGACGGTATGCGTGACCGCCGACGTTGTGGTGTTCGAGTACCTCCGGATGCAGGCAAAGACGAGCCCCGCAAGGAAGACCGAGATGAGGCCGTCCCAGCTGTACTGGAACGCGTGGAGCGATGCGAAGAGGAGCGCCGGGAGGAGGATGCCGAACCGGGGCTGGAGCAGACCGCGGATGCTCACCTCCTCGCCGAACCCCGCCGCGATGGACGCCACGATGATCCCGGGCAGGGTGAGCGAACCGGCAAAGAGCAGGTTGACAGCCTCAACATCGGTGACGGGGAGGCCGAGCCAGCCCACCAGCGCGGCGAGCGCCGGGTCGATGAAGTGGAACGCGATCACGAGCGCGAAGGCTACAGCAACAGCAAGAGCAATTTCTCTTCCGGTCGGCCGGACGAGCCCGAGCCGCTTCAGGACCTGACGGGGCGTCCGCCGGACGCATGCCCCGGCGATGAAGAACGAGCCGATGAGCGTCCAGAAGAGGGTGTAGGCGTTCAACGTGACCGTATCCGCGAGGAGGTCCCCGGACTCGAGCAGGGGATCGAGGAACTGCGGCGAGAGGAAGGGCGGACCCCCTGTCGCCAGGAGCGGTATGGTCGGGATGAGGATCAGGGCGAGGATGACGACGAGCGCAACCGTATGGAGGAGCGAGTCCGGGTCGAACGGAAGGTACCGGGCGAGCCGGACCCTGAACCGGCGGGAGAGCCCGACGAGACTTGCAAGTGCCGCGGCAAGGACGCCGAGCAGGAGGAGAGCCACCTCTCCGGCCAGGGCGAGGTCGACGGTCTCCGGATCGAACTCCGCGCCCTCAAGCACCTCCGCCGGCAGGATCGCTATGACACCGACGCCGGCTGCAGCGGCCGCAACCCCCCCGACGAGAGCGAGGAGCCAGAAGACGGCGGCCCACCGGTACGCGGGGTGCCGGTCATCGGCGAGGTAGACGAGCATCGCGAGGACGACGAAGAACGCCACGTCGAGCGAGGCGACAAGGAATGATCCCGCCTCGCCGCCGACGGTCCCGGAGACCGCCGCGAGGAAGATGAGGCCGAAGGCGGCGATCAGCAGTTCGGGGGTGTGGCGGCGAAAGGATTCCAGCGACATGATCTCCTCGGTTCAACACCAGACAGTGCAGTATCTGTTGGCCCGGCGGCACGATGAACGTAGCGCACGCTTCACTGCCAACGCAGCTTCCCGATGACCACCCAGCCAAGCGCCCCTGCAACCGCGAGGACCGCCGACGTCGCGAGGAAGAACGCCGGCAGCGGCCACCGGCTCGTGAAGAACGCTCCGGCGAACGGTCCGGCCGCGAGCCCCAGCGAGTAGAAGGTGTTGTAGATGCCGTAAGCGGCGCCCTGCGAACTCCGGTCGCGGTAGATCTCGGCCATGATCGGCATCACCGGCACCAGGGCGCAGGAGAGCGTGACCCCCAGCACGAAGACGGCAGCGATGACGAGCACGAGGGTCGGCGCCTGCATGGCAGCAACGATCGCAACCCCCGAGAGGAGGAGCCCGCCGCCGATGAGGGAGCGGCTCCCCCCGTACCGGTCATAGATCCTTCCTGCGGCCGGCTGGGCGGCGGCGGCGGCGACCGCCAGCACCGCAAAGACGAGCCCGATCGTCGCCGGGGAGGCCGCGAAGGTAGCGTGCAGGTAGACCGGAAGGTAGGGGTCCACGACCCCGTAGGTCCCGGAGACCGCGACGACCGCGGCCCCGCAGGCGGCGAGCGGGAAGAGACTCCCCCGGGGCAGCATACCCGACCGTTCCTGCCTGCAGGTGCGCACCGGGACGGCGAGGACCGCGAAACCGACCGAAGCCACCAGCACCGCCGGGATGAGGAAGGTCGCGGTGTAGCCCAGGTACTCGAAGAGCAGCCCCCCGACGACCGGCCCGAGGACGGTCCCGAGCCCGACCGCCGAGAGGGTGATACCCATCCTCTCCCCGAGCCGGGCGGGGTCGCAGGTATCGGCGAGGAGCGCAAGCCCCGCAGACCAGGTGGCCGCGGCCGACACCCCCTGGACCGTCCGGGCGACGATCAGGTGCGTGACCGTGGTCGAGAAGCCGAAGAGGGCAGTCGCAAGGGCAAGAAGGAGCATCCCGGCGATGATGAGGGGGCGGCGCCCCACCCGGTCGGAGAGGAGGCCCATCGGGATGGAGAAGAGGAGGAGCATGGCGGCGTAAACCCCGAAGACGATCCCGACGACCGATTCGTCGACACCGAGCCGGGGGGCGTACTGAGGGAAGACCGGGATAAGGAGCCCGTAGATCGTCATATCCATGAAGATGACGAGCACGACCAGAACGAGGATCGCGTCCGGCGATGCGGCGATGCGATCCCGGAGTCGTTGCGGTTCCCGGGTTCTCATGACAGTATCTCTCCACGCGACCACCGTCGTCTCCGCGGTGCCGCTCCTCTATCCCGTAGGTTGGCGCCGCGGGCATATATCGGTAGCAGGATCGTGGCCCTCCTCACCATACTCCCCGGTAGTAGGCGAGCTCGCGGGCGTAGGGGCGGAACGCCTCGACGAGGGCCGTCGTCTCGTCGTCGGGCAGGGGGCCGCTCCTCCCGGCAGCGGCAAGCGCCTGCACCTCCGTGGGCGTAGAACAACCGACGATCGCGACGGAGATATCCTGGGCAAGGGCGTAGCGGACGAGGGTCTCCGGCGTCACCCCCGTGCCGGGGGCGGTGTAGTTCGACCCGCCGAGCACCTTCATCCCGATGACGGCGACACCCTGCTCCTTCGCGGCCGCAAGCGTCGTATCGAGGAATCCTCCGGGTGCGCCTTCCACCGGGTTTGCGGGCATCATCACGGCGTCGACCGGCCAGTTCTCCACCGCGTGCGAGAGGACGTCGGGGTCGTGATGGCCCGTCACCGCGATATACCGGACGATGCCCATCTCCTTCGCTTCGATAAACGCTGCGAGGGCGCCGCTCACCCCCTCGATCTCCCGGATCTCGGCAAACGTCCGGACGTCGTGGATCTGCCAGAGGTCGAGGGTCTCGATGCCCATCCGCTGGAGGGTCGCCTGGAGGTCCATCTCGGCATCCGCGTGAAGCCGGCTCGCCGATTTGCTGGCCTGGAAGATCCGTTCCCGGAGGTCAGGGCGGCTCCGCCAGACCTCGCCGTAGTAGTCCTCGCTCCCCGCGTAGGCCTTTGCCGAGTCGAAGTAGGTGATCCCCTGGTTGAGGGCCTCCATGATGACGGCCGCTGCCTCCGCATGTCGCCCGTATGTCCTGAGGACCCCCTCGCCGCCGAGCCCAACGAGGGTGACCTCCCGCCCGGTCTTTCCGAACCTGCGCGTCTCCAGTCCCGCCATGGACCACTCCTATCCGCTCCCGGTTATAAAAATGTTCAGCCGGGGAACGGGTCATCCGTGGAGGTCCCCCCGGGCGCGCATGCCAAAAATGAAAGAGGAGCGGGGTCCTTCACTCCACCGCCCGGATCACCGCCACCCGCCACTCGGTCCCGTGGAGGCCGGTCGTCGTCCAGGTAATCTCCTTCCGCACCGCCTCTCCGTCGATCTCAAACCCGTAGGTCGCGGTGCCGTAGCGTTCGGCGGCAGTCCGGCGGGCCACGTCGAGCAGGTCCGGGTAGTCCGCGTAGTGTGGGTCATCGAACGTCATCCGCCCGACCTGGGTAGTGTCGGTGTCGTAGAGCACCCGCCCGTCCGTCTGGACGACCATCACCTGGAAGGGAGTGCCGTTCGCCGCCGGGCCGACGGCGTTGCCGATCAGGACTTCCGGCCGGAAGACAACAGAGACAAACCCGGCAAACCGATCCTCGCCGGTAAAGATCGGCGTGGACATGACCGCCGCCGGGATACCTTCCGCGACCGTGATCACCTCGCTCATGATCGGTCGCTTCGATGCCAGAACGTGCCGGACGTTGGGCTGGTCCCGGAGATCCGCGCCCTCGACGCCATGGTACGCCGCCGGTTCGGCGGCGAGGAGCGTGCCTCCCGCATCGGTGACCGTGCAGTCGACGATAGCAGGGTCAACATCACTCAGGTTCAGAAGGATCCCGCGGGCGGCGGTGTCGTTGAGGCCAGTACCCCTGAGGTCAGACGCCGCGTGGCTCAAGCGGCCGTCAACAGCCTCAAGCGCCACAGCGATATCCGACTGCAGGCGAACAAGGAGTTCTCTCGCGTCTTCATTGGTTCCGGAAGCAGGCAGCACTATCGGCTGATTCAATGCCGTAAAACCGGCGACGACAGCGACGAGGACCGCTACGACCGCGATGATCCATGGGTATGATTGAGAACTCATCTGCTCCCTCGTTTGGAAGAAAATTGAGGTCAAGAGATTTAAGGCCTGCGAAATCGTCTTCGTCGAAAAATCAGCGTTATCCGAAGGAATTTTTCCACCGAAATCGGAGAGGGGCGTATCAAGGGGAAACGGCCATTGGATTTTCCCGTCACGGCGACGGGAGGCTCATCGCCGTCGTTTACGGCATCCAGCCGGCGTCCGCCTCCTCTTCCCGACCCCTGCCGTCGGAACACCCGTGAAATCCACCCACTGCGGGATCGACCGGGTCCGGATCACCCGGGCGTCCGCTCCCGGAGCCGCTTCTTGTACACCCGCCATCCCACGACCCCGGCCACGACCCCAACGATGATCGCGACCAGGATGCCAATCCCGAGCGCCGGGTTCTGCCGGTAGACATCCAGAAGCACATCGGCCCCGAGGGAGAAGGCAAGGCAGGAGAAGATTGACCCGATACAGACGCAGCCAAAGACCCGGCGTTTCTCCAGCCCGAGCAGTCTCCCCAGGATCGCCCCGTTCATCGCCCCGGTCCCCTGGAGCGGGAAGAAGACGAAGAGGATGAGCCCGACCGTCGAGAACCGCCGGAGCCAGGGCTGGGCCTCGGTGTAGTTCCGGCCCGCCGTCATCCCGCTCTCGATCAGCCGACCGATGAGAGGGAGTTTCAGTGCCAGATCCAGGTTCCAGACGACGAAGAGTGAGACGGCCACGTCGAGGAGGAAGATCATGAGCGTGATGAGCCACCAGGGGTAGCCCAGGACGACCGCGAGCGGGATGATCGTCTCCTTCCCGGCCGGGGGGACGAAATAGGCGACGAGCAGTCCTGATATGATGAGGAACTGCTCGTAAGGCTCGGTCAGGTAGAGCACCAGAAAGACGACCGGGATGATGGCGAGCGGGAGGATGAACTTCACGGAGCCGGCGAGGTAGGGGCTCTGAAGTATTGCCTTCCACCGATCCGGCCCGGGGGTTTCAGTTATATGGTCCATGGTGATTGAATAGAAGTTCCTCTGTTCTGATTTGAGACGACGGAATAATACGTTATCGAAAGTGGGTACCAGCAGGTTCAAGGGTATGCACCGCGAGGATACAGAATATGACCTCTCCCCCTGCCATACGGCCGCCCCGCACCCTCCCCGCCGTCGAGAGCGGCACCCGGGAGAGCGCCCTCTGCACGATCGCAAACGTCGGGACCGCGCTCGAAACCCTGCACGAGGTGAGAAAGCACGTCCGCGGCGATCACAAGCGCCGCCTCGACGAGGTCGCGGTCATCCTTCGGGTGGTCGCGCTCGATGCCCAGGCGACCTACGCGATCACCGACGACGAGGCTCGGGCGTTCATCCGGGACTGCCGCTCGCGGTGAGAACGGCGTTCCCCACCCGACCGGGGCCGATCCGGTCCTACCTCCTCCGCCTACAGAGAGTTTAACCGGTCCCACGCCAACATCCGGTATGATGAACGAGTCGCTCCGGCAGGTCGTCCACCTCGTCTTCGGCCTCGGGATATCGGGGTTTGTCCTCCTCTTCGACCGGGGCCTCACCCTCTCCGTCCTGGTGCTCGCTCTCTTCGCGGGGTTCCTCCTCTCCGACGCTGTCTCCCGGGGCTACACCATCCCGATCGTCTCGTGGGTCATTGCCGGCCTTGAACGGCGGGACGCCGCCCCGGGAAAGGGAGCGCTCTTCTTCGCGCTCGGTGCCCTCTTCTGTCTCGTCTTCTTTGAAAAAGAGATCGCTTTCATCGGGCTCGTAGTGCTCTCGCTCCTCGACAGCGTCACCACCCTCGTCGGCGTCCGGTTCGGCAGGACCCGGATCTACAACCACAAGTCCCTCGAAGGCACGCTCGCCGGGGTCGCGGTGACGGGGGCCGCCCTCTGCTTCCTCGTCCCGTCGGCCGTCGCCCTCGCGACGGCCGCGGTCACGGCCCTCGCCGAACTGATAAGCCCCGTGGACGACAACCTCGTCATCCCGGTCGTGGCCTGCCTCACTCTTGCGGCGTTGCTCTGAAAGAGCCCGGAGACCTCCGTTCTATCTCCCGGGCGGCGCTTCGTGGTGAAACGCGAACCGGTCGCACTCCGGGCAGGTGGAAAAGACCCCGCAGGCGGAACAGTCCTCGCCGGTGCAGGGCTGGACCCTGATCGTGACGCTCGTGCGGGGGAATTCCCCTTTGACGTCGGTCTCCACGTGCTTCACGATACCGTAAGCCTCCTCAAGGGTCGCGGTCTTCGGGACGACCAGGTGGAGGTCCACGAACCGGTTCGGCCCCGACCGACGGGTCCGGAGCCGGTGAAAATTGATGACGTCCGTGCAGTGCTCATTGATAATCTCCCGGATCCGGGCCTCCTCCTCCGGGGGGAGGCTCCGGTCGACAAGGTCCTCGAACGAACGCCGGATGAGGTCGAATGCCGCCCGGAGGATGATCCCGGCAACCACGAGCGCGATGAGGGCGTCGAGGACGACAAGGCCCGTCAGCCGGATCAGGACAAGCCCGAGCACGACCCCGGCGGAGGTGTAGACGTCTGTGCGGAGATGCCAGGCGTCGCTCTCAAGCGCGATCGACTCCGTCTTCTTCGCCACCGCCATCAGTCGGGAGGAGACGTAGAAGTTCACCCCGGCCGAGAACAGCATGACGGCGATCCCGAGCCCGAGCCCCTCGACGTTCAGCGTCTCCTCTCCGCCGAGGAGGTTTCTCAACGCCTCGTTGACGATCAGGACGGCGGCCACCAGGATCAGGACCGCCTCAAGGAGCCCGGATATGCTCTCGTACTTCCCGTGCCCGAAGGTATGGCACTCGTCAGGAGGCCGGGCCGACTGCCTGACCGAGAAGTAGGCGACGACCGCGGCCACCAGGTCGATCCCGGAGTGTATCGCCTCGGATATGATGCCAACCGAGCCTATCGCGATGCCGACGACCAGTTTTGCCACGACGAGAAGCATGTTCGAGACGACCGAGAGGCGCGCGGTCTGCTCCTTCAGCGCGCTATCCTGACCCCGATCATCCCGCTCGCCCGAAACGATCACGTCCATGGTTGATGAGTGTTCGCCCTCCGCCGGGATAGGGTTTGCGTCCCCCGAAGGGGTGCCGGAGGCGGCCGAACGAAGAAGGGTGTGCCGGCAGACCCCTCTCAGTCCACCGTGAGGATGATGAGCGAATCGGTCCCTTCGCGTCCGGGGGAGACACCTTCGGTGAGGACCACGCGCTCTCCGGGCTTGATGATGCCGGAATCGCGTATCGAGTCGAGGATTGCCCCATGCCAGTACTCCTTCTCGCTCCGGATCAGGTACGGGCAGACCCCGTAGGAGAATGCCAGGAACTTGAAAGTGCTCGGGTTCCGGGTGAAGGCGAGGATCCAGGCCCCCGGCTTGAATCGGGAGATGTTCCGCGGGGTGCTCCCGGAACGGGTAGGCGTCAGCACGAACCGGATGCCGAGCGCATCTATCGCCTCGATGACGTTTAAAGAGACGACGTCGTTGACGGTGATCTTCTCCCGGCCCTTCCCCTGCCGGAAGTAGGCGAGCGGGCTGCACCCCGCCCCGACACTTGTGCGTTTCTCCTCGGTCGACCGGGCGATCTTCGCCATCATCGCGACCGTCTCGACCGGATATTTCCCGATGGATGTCTCCTCGGAGAGCATGATCGCGTCTGTCCCATCGAGGATAGCGTTTGCGACGTCGGTCACCTCCGCCCGGGTAGGCCGGATATTGTCGGTCATCGACATCAGCATCTGGGTGGCGGTGATCACCGGCCGGCCGAGGATGTTTGCCTTCTGAATGATGCGCTTCTGCACCGTGGGGACCTCCTCGATGGGGGTCTGGACCCCGAGGTCGCCCCGGGCGATCATGACCCCGTCAGTCTCCCGGAGGATCCCGTCGAGATTTGCGAGCGCCTCCTGCCGCTCGATCTTCGAGATCACCCGGATGGACTTTCCGGACCGGGCCGCATACTCCCGGGCCTTCAGGATATCCTCCGCCCGCTCAATGAAGGATATGCTGAAGGTGTCGAGCCCCTCGGCGAGCCCGAACTCGATGCACTCGAGGTCCCGGTCGGTCACGGCGCTGAGGGCAACGATTCCCCCACCCCCGACGAGGCTCATCCCCTTGCGCGAGAGGAGCAGGCCACCGATAACCACTGTCGCCCTGACATCGCTCTCTTCGACCTCGTCGACCCGGAGCTGGAGGAACCCGTCGTTGAGGAAGATGGTGCTCCCCTCCGCGACCAGCTGCGGAAACTGCTCGAAGTCGACGGGAATCCGGGAGGGATCACCCGGCGCCGGAGCGGTCGTGAGGGTGACGGTCTCGCCCTTGTGGAGTTCCAGGGGCTCGTGGGCGAGATCGCCGATCCTGATCTTCGGTCCCGGGAGATCGAGCAGGATCGTGACGGGAAGACCGGTATCCTCGACCACGGTCCGGATGTTCCTGATGTTCTCCCGATGCTCGTCGAACGTTCCATGAGAGAGGTTGAGCCGGGCGACGTTCATGCCGGCCCGGACCATCCGGGCAAGGACCTCCCGGGACCGAGATGCGGGCCCGATGGTACAGACGATCTTGGTCTTCTGCTCGGGCAGGGTCATTCGCTTCCGTTTTGCCTGCTCGGATATTCGTTGCAGCACCTCTTCGAGCATCATGAAGTATCGTCAGGTGCCGGCACCGGATTAACCTTCGCAAAGCGGGGTAGGGGTCCCGGAAAAAGAGAGAATAGAGAGGAGTTACGCACCTGTTCCCGGTGGTGCGAGAGGGATCACTCCAGGACGCCCTCCCGGTCGGGTCTTGGTTCCACCAGGTCCCGCACCGGGGTCGCCTCGAGTGCCCGCCCGCTCTCGGCACTGTATTCACCGATGCGACGGTGGACGTGCTCGACCATGCCCCCGGTGGTGATGATGAGTGAGTTCTCCCCGATCAGGGCTTTTAAGATGCACTTGTCGATGACACCGTAGGTGTAGTCCAGGAGGATCCGCTCCCGGTTGGCGAACTCCTTGGCCCGGGTGCCCATCGCCCCGATGTGCTCGACCGCGCCCTGCTCCACGAGCGCTCGCAACTCGTCGCCGCCGATCCGGTCGGCGTTGCAGAGGTAGATCGTCCCGACTTCGTCACGGGTCGGGGTGTGGCCGCGCAGTTCTCGCTCGATCCGGTCGGTGAACTCGAGCACGTTCTTTGGAGGAACGCCACGGTCGATGACGCCCCGGAGACCGAGCTCGTTGTAGAGGTCGAGAAGAGCAGGTGGTTTCAGCCTGGCGGCAGCGAGGAGACTGTGATCAGAGAAGACCTCTTCCGGCGGCCCGCGGGCGAGGACACGCCCCCGTTCCATCAGGATGACCGAGTCGGCCCAGCGGTAGGCGAGTTCGACGTCGTGCGTGGATATCAGCACCGTCCGGCCCCCGGAGGCGAGCTCGTCGAGGAGTTCCATCACCTCCTCGGAACTTGCCGGGTCGAGGGTATTGGTCGGTTCATCGAAGACCAGGACCGCCGGCTCCATTGCGAGGATGCCGGCGATGGCGACTCGTTTCTTCTCGCCGCCGGAGAGGTGGTGGGGCGGCCGTTTCTCGTAGCCGTGGAGCCCGACGTACCCGAGCGCGTCCCGGACCGCTCGCCGGACGGCGTCGGGAGAAAGACCGAGGTTCACCGGACCGAACGCCACGTCCGCTTCAACGGTCGGGGCGATGATCTGGACGTCGGGGTTCTGGAAGACGAACCCGACCCGGCGGCGGAGGTCCCGGAGGCTCCGGTTGTCGTAGGCGAGCGGCCGGTCATTGAAGCGGACCTCGCCTGAGGCCGGCCGGAGCATGCCGTTGAGCATCAGGAGGAGGGTCGACTTTCCGGCGCCGTTCGGGCCGACGATGGCGGTCTTTGATCCCGCGGCGATACGGACGCTCACCCCGGTGAGGGCGGCAGGACCGTTCGGGTAGGTGTAGGTGATCGCGTCGGTCTCAAGCAGCGGTATCATACGAGTACCAGACCTCCGGTGAAGAGCGAGACGCCGAAGACGGCCCCGACGTAGAACAGGGCCGTTGCGAGCGCAGAGGATGAGACGGGGCGTGTTTCACCGGGGATGCCGAGTTTGCCGTCGTAGCAACGCGCGTCCATGGCGAGCACCAGGGCTTCGCCGCTCTCCCAGGTCCGGAGGAAGAGCGCGCCGGTGAGCATCCCGAATGACTGCACCGACTCCCGGAACCGGCCATACCCGAGCCGCATCACCTGAGATCGATAGATCTGGCCGGCCTCCTCGATGAAGATGAAGATGAACCGGTAGGTGAGCATGGCGAGGTCGATGAAGACGGCGGGCACCCGGAGCCGCCGGAGGATATCAAGGATCTCGGTCATCGGCGTCGTGAGTGCGATGAAGTAGAGCGAGCACATTCCGCCGAAGACCCGGGCGAGGAGAAGAACGGCAAGGTTCGCGCCGCCGACCGTGACCGCGAGGGGGAGACCGGGGACCTGGATGAGCACCGCCCCGCCGCCGGTGATGAAGAGGACCACGGCGATGCTCGTCGCCGCAAAGAGAACCGGGACCAGGAGGAGTCGGACGTAGAACCGCGCCGGGATGCGCGCGAGGACGAGGAGGGCGGCGCTCATCGAGGCCGCAACCAGCAGAGGGGCGACGGGACCGGGCGACGAGACCGAGATGAGGATGCTTGATAGCCCGATGAAGAGTTTGAGGCCTGAGCTCGTCTCACGCAGACCGTTTGTCTGGGCAACGTCTTCGAGGATATTATGCATTGCAGTCCCGTTCCCTTATCTGGTTAGCCGGATCACCAAAAAAATCAGGCGGTTTTCCTGCTGCCCTGCCAGTAGCCGAAGACGTAACCGATGATCACCGCGCCGATGGCCGCCTGCAGGGCAAAGAAGAGCGACTCGATCTCGCCGCTCGGGGGTGCCCAGAAGGACTCGAACCAGGGTTCGTAGCCGGAGGCTTCGATGAGGTCGGCGGCCTCGCCGTCGGCCCCACCCCAGGCCTCCTCACCGGAAGCCCGGATCGCGGCGTCCTGGACGAGGAAGACGGCGGCAAAGACGATGATGATCACGGCAACCGTGATCTCCAGACCGTGCTTCATGCGGCGGCCTCCCGGAGTTTCGTGATGGTACTCTCGGAGAGGAGGTTTAAGCGGGTGAGGATCTCGGGTTTGATCTGGACGATGTACTTGAAGACCAGCGCGATGACCGCGCCCTCGATGATGGCGAGTGGGATCTGGGTGACGGCGAAGATCGCGGCAAACGCAGAGAAAGCCCCGAGGAACCCGACGCTTCCGGGGAACGCGAGCGCGAGCTGGACCGAGGTGACGACGTAGGTGACGAGGTCGGCGAGGGCCGCGGCAAGAAAGACCGTCGCGTAAGTGTTTGCGCCTGCCCGGGTCCCGGCCTTGTAGATGATGTAGGCGACGACGGGCCCCGCGATCCCCATCGAGAAGACGTTCGCCCCGAGGGTAGTGATCCCGCCGTGTGCGAGGAAGACCGCCTGAAATACAAGGACGATCAGGCCGAGGACGGCGGCGATGCAGGGGCCGAAGAGGACGCCGCCAAGTCCCGTCCCCGTGGGATGGGAACAGCTCCCGTTGAACGAGGGGAGTTTAAGCGAGGAGAGGACGAAGACGAAAGCGCCTGCGACGGCAAGGAGCGGCAGGGCATCCCTTTTTTCCTGTACAAGCCTGTTGAGCTGGTAGATTCCGATAACGATGAAGGGTAGGGAGACAATGAACCAGATCTCCCACCAGGGACTCGGTAAGAATCCTTCCATAATGTGCATGATATCACCTGCAATATGCCTGACGGGGTTAAATCAGATAGACTTGTTTTAATGAAACATTATTTGGTATATGCTGGTTATCCCAGGTCATATTTATCTTCTGCGATATTCAACACTACAGGAACGTTATGCGTCCAATTCCACGGATCGTCGTCGCCGGAACTCATAGCGGCTGCGGCAAGACCACGCTCGCAAGCGGCCTGATGGCGGCGCTCACCGCCCGGGGGCTCGCCGTCCAGCCCTTCAAGGTGGGCCCGGACTTCATCGATCCCACGCACCACACAGCTATCTGCGATCGCGCGTCGCGCAACCTCGACCCGTTCATGATGGGGGAGACCGGGGTGCGGGAGACATTTTTCCGCGCATCCGCCGGGGCCGATATCGCCGTCATCGAGGGCGTGATGGGGCTCTACGACGGGGTTGACGGGACCGATGCCGCGAGCACGGCCCACGTCGCGAAGATCCTCGACGCCCCGGTCCTCCTTGTTGTGGACGCAAAGGGGGCGTCACGAAGCGTTCACGCAACGGTCCGGGGGTATGCGGGGTTCGACCCGGAGGTCCGGGTCGCCGGGGTCGTCTTCAACCGGGTCGGGAGCCCTCGCCACCGGGCACTGATCGAGGCCACGCAGAGCCTCCCGGCCTACGGGTGGGTCCCGCGACAGGACGACCTTGTGGTCACGAGCCGGCACCTCGGGCTCGCGATGGCAGCAGAGACCGGAGCGATGGCAGGATTCGGGCCGGTGGTGGAGGCATCCTGTGATCTCGCCGGGATCCTGGACCTCGCCCGGACAGCCCCACCTCGCCCGGCGCCGGTGAATATCCCCGACCGGCCGGAGGCAGAGGCCCGGGTTGGCGTCGCAAACGATGCGGCATTCTGTTTTTACTACCAGGACAACCTCGACCGGCTCGCCCGGGCCGGGGCGCACCTGGTCTTCTTCTCACCGATGACGGACCGGCTCCCGGAGGTGGACGCCATCTACCTTGGGGGCGGTTACCCGGAGCTCCATGCGGCGGCGCTCGCGTCATCACGATGCCGGGAGGATATCCGCCGGGCAGTCGACGACGGGGTGCCGGTCTACGCGGAGTGTGGCGGGCTTGCCTACCTCACGGAGCAACTCGTCACCGGTGACGGCGAGTACGCGATGGTGGGCGTCCTCCCGGCGACGGCCGCGATGACGAACCGCATCCAGGGACTCGGCTACGTCGAAGCCCGGGTGATCGGTGGGGCGCCGGTCCTTGCACCGGGCTCCACCGTCCGGGGCCACGAGTTCCACTACTCGCGCCTCGACTGTGCTCCCGATGCCCGGTTCGCCCTGGAACTCCTCCGCGGCCGGGGAATCGCCGGCGGCCGGGACGGGCTCGTCGTGCAGGACACGGTCGGGCAGTATACCCACGCCTACTTTACGGAAGGGTTTGCCGGAAGACTGGTCCGGGCCGCCGGGGCATACCGGCGGGCGTAGGGAGGCCCCTGGTCCCCGCGCTCGCCGATACCGGGAAAAAGAGGGTTAAGTGGATGTGTTTGCGGTGACGATGACCACCCCGCTGGATCCGGACGTCTGTGAGGTGTAGGTGTAGTTGCCCGTGCCCCTGAAGTTGTACGTGAACGAGTCACCCGGCTGGAGGAGTCCGGAGTCGAAGAAGCCGTTAGCCCCGGTCCCCGTGACGGTCTGATTCATCTCGCCGTCATTGGTCCATCCCACTGTGGTGCCCGTGGGAACGGTGATCGTGCTCGGCACAAACCCGCTGTCGGTGATGGAGACGAGCTCGTCAGCGAGGACTGCCGCCGGCGGTCTGGGCGGGGTCTCCGTCGCGTTCGCGGCGGGGGTTGTTGGCGTGGTCCCGGTCTCTGCGGTCGTCACCGTTCCCATCGGGGTCCCGGTCTCTGCGGTCGTCACCGTTCCCATCGGGGTCCCGGTCTCTGCGGTCGTCACCGTTCCCATCGGGGTCCCGGTGGCCTCCGGTGTTGTCCCGGGGGTCACCGTTTCGTTACCCGCTGGCTGCACACACCCTGCGATCATGATGCTCGCGATCACCATGAGAGCAAGGATACCAAACATTCTCTTCATAGGGTGGACGATACTTTTTGGGGTAAATAAACTTTACCCCCTGCCGGAAAACTGAAATACGGGGGGGAAACCACCGGGATCAGCACGAAACCCGGGCATCCTGCAATCAGGTTGACCACGATGACCCTTCTGCAGGTAAACGTCGATACCGGTCACGAGCACCATAATAACAGGCGATGCGCCCGGATCGAAGAGCCCCGGTTGTGTCGCCTGCCCACCGTATCCGGGCGGGACCGGTGACGGACGCGGGCAAGATCACCATCCGGTTCGTCGCAAGGTGTTCGGCCAGAGTGGGCGCCGCACCTGGGGGGTGGCTGTCATGGAACGTTCCCTCACCCGGTGCGGTGACACCCCGGCCGCCCCGGACCCCGTCCTCCCAGTAAATGCTCGATCCGCAGGAATAGCAGCGGACGGCATCAACTTCACCGGACGAGCCCGGCGGTAAGGATTATTCCGGGGCCTGCAGGACCAAAAAAAAGTGACGGGATTACTTCCGCATCATGAAGAAGTATCCGGCCGCTGCAATGATGACGACGACGGCGAAGATCACGAGGATCATCGTCATGGGCAGGCCTTCAGAGGGCTGGTCCCCGGGGGTCGTCGTGGTCGTTGTCGTGGTCGTTGTCGTGGTTGGGGTCTCGGTCGGGGTGACCGGCGTCGACCCGGGCTCGGTAAAGAGCGCGTAGATGCTGAAGTGCGTCACTGTCGCCGTCACGGTCCGGGTGCCGGAGTTGACGGTTACTGCTACGTCCTCCCAGAGGCCGGCCTCCGCGTTGTACCACTTCACCGTGAACTGTTCGCTGGCGGGGTCGAGCGTCTTCCAAACATCGTCGGGGATCGCAAACGTCAGGGTAATGCCCGGGTTGAAGGTAGCGCCCGCAGGCGTGGCCTCGTAGGCATAGCCGGCAAACTGGAAGACGGAACCGGTCGGGACCGTGGGAACCTCGGTGAGGGGCTCGATGCTGATGCTGGAAAGCGGCTTGCCGTCGACGTCGAGCGCTGCCGTGCCGATCGGGATGAGCAGGCTCCCGACACCGTCATCGGCGTTGACCCTGACGGATTTGAGGACCGTGCCCGCGTTGTTGACCTTCAGGGTACCTGTCCCGGTGTAGGTAGTCGGGGCACTGCTGCCGCCGCCACCGCCGCCACGGTAGTAGGGCGTGGGGCCGGGCGTGGGCGGAGTCACGGTCGTGAGGGTGATGGTAGCCTCGTTATACGACGTCACGTTGCCCTTATCCTCAAGGAACATGTAGACGCGATAGGTGCCGGGGAGCAGATCGAACGTGGGGATGCTGACGCTATTTGCGTTCTTCTTTGCGCTCGCGTTGCCGTAGCCTTTCGTCAGCCAGACGTTTGCCTGGCCGAAGGGCTTCACAACGGTCTGGTTGCCGTTCGCAAGGAGGTATGCAGACTTGAACGTATCCTTCCCGAGCGTGGAGAAGTCCAGCGTCACGTTACCGGTGTAGGTCGCGGCGCTGTTGAGCACCACTGCCGAGAGGATCTCTCCCGACTTTGCCGAGTTCACAACCACGGGCTCGCCGATGGTGTAGGTTCCGGCGCTCGTCGAGAGCAGCCCTGCCTTTTCGGTTACCGTGAAGGCCGTCGCCGCGATGATCGCAAAGCGGTCGTCGTCCATGCAGACCGCGAGAAGGGCGTACTCTCCCTGGCCGAGGTCGCTGATCTGGAGCGGGGTTGACCCATACGGCATATTCTTGGTGTTGAATCCGGTGCTCGTGCTCAGGTCAACGTAGTTGATGCGGATGGTCTCTGACATATCGTCCAGATTCACCGTGATAGATCCACCTTTGTTGACTTTAACATCCTTCGTGTCGACGTTGACAATAGCATAGCCCTCTTTACCGTAGAGCACTATCTTCTTCGAATCAAGAAGATCCTTGAGCATACCAGGCGCTAGTGCGTCTTTCGACGGGTTGCTGATCAACTGGTCGATAAGCGTGCTGTTTGCCCTCGCAATCATCAGGGTTGCGTTGGTGACGTTCGGCACGCTGACGGCGAAGTCAAGGGTGCCGGCGGGCGTCGTGTAGATGCCGATAGATGACGGCAGGGTGCCCGCGGGGATCGGATCGTTCTTGC
>Ga0265294_10002942_pt1 | contig 22114 bp, 34 predicted proteins | sample MunlanPumphouse3_FD_192504 | JGI IMG/M metagenome (GOLD analysis project Ga0265294, IMG submission 192504) | Groundwater microbial communities from a municipal landfill in Southern Ontario, Canada - Pumphouse #3 | ecosystem: Environmental > Aquatic > Deep subsurface > Groundwater | place... | reverse complement strand
CACCGTGGTTTAATTGATAACCATTGGGACTAAAATAATATCTTTTACCAGCTTGTCTAAACTGGACTTCGCATACTTGCATAATTAAAACTCCTAACTTATATTTAAAATCATTTGATTAAATGCTATATCACTATTAATATTATAATTGATTCTTACTAAAAGTGAATGTATCTCATCTAGATTTGCTTGAATTTTATTCTTATTGATCTGTTTGAATGAAGCATATTTCACTTTGAAACTTTTTATAGAGACTGCTTCATTATTGACTAATTTATATAAATCTAAATAAAATATTAATAGCATTTGTAAAAAATAGATCATTAAGTTTTTATCTGATTTAATAATCGTTAATTCTTTATCTGTGTAAATCCATAAATTTTTCTTATCAATCATGGCGTCAACAAACTTATCGAAGGCATCGATTACTGTTTCAATGGTTGGATCTTTAGACATTTCTAGTAAAGCAACAATATCTTTGTTTAAAAAAGGTAATAATTCACTTTTTAGAGGTGAAACGCCTTGTTCAAGTAATTGGTCTGTTAACCGTTCTTCTCTTAAACCAGGTAAATTAATGATTTGACTTCTTGAAACAATCGTTTTAATAACTTGTTCAATATTGTCTGTTAATAGTAATCCGATCGTCAAGTTTGATACCGGTTCTTCTAAAAATTTCAACAAACTATTTGAAGCCTCATTGGTCATCGTTTCAACATGGTCAATAATATAAACTCTTTTACCACTAACCAGTGATGTTTTGGAAAATTCTTCTTGAAGATCTTCAATTTGTTTTTTCTTAATACTTTGTCCTTGAGGTTCAATAAAAAACAGATTCATATGACCTTTTGTTAAGGCTTCTTCAGTTGTTTTTAACAGGATTGCTGAAATCTTATAACTTAAAGCTTTTTTTCCTGTTCCTTTAGGACCATTGATTAAATAAAGGTGACTTAAACGATTATTTTTAATGGCCTTTTGAAACAACTCAATAATTTCAGTCGCTTTGTTTTCTACCATTTTAAAACATCCTTTAATTTCGTGATGGTTCTTTCAACTAAAGTCTTCATATCACAATTGCCATCAACGATAATAAAACGTTCTTTATACGTTTGGCTAATCAATAAATAACCTTCTCTTACCTTTTGATGAAAGGCCAAAGTTTCATTATCTAATCTGTTAGCCATCCCTCTAGAATGGGCTCTATTCAATCCAATTTTTGGGTCTACATCAATATAAACCGTGTAATTAGGCATGTGTCCTAAAACAAAGTTATTCGCTTTCAAAATCGCTTCTAAACCTAATCCTCTGGCATAACCTTGGTAAGCTAAACTTGAATCGATATAGCGGTCACACAAAACAATTTTATTATCATTTAAAGCAGGTAAAATGATCTCTTCTAAGTGTTGAATTCTTGATGCTGCGAATAATAAGGCTTCTGTTTTAGGACTCATATCGACATTTTTATTATCTAAGATTACCTTTCTTATTTGCTCAGCAATAAAAGAACCCCCTGGTTCTCTTGTGGTTAGGGTTTCCTTCCCATTTTCAATCATCCATTTAGACACTTCTTTTATAAGAGAGGTTTTTCCTGATCCTTCTCCACCTTCAAATGTGATAAACATTGTTAATCCTCCTAATAATAAACTTTAATTAAATATAACCCTTCTGGGCTTGCGGTTTTACCGCATAAACTACTGTTTTGGGTTGAAAAAATTTCATCAATCACATCTAATGCTATTCTCTTTAATCCGATTTCAATGATGGTTCCGACCATTCTTCTAACCATATACTTTAAAAATCCATTGCCTGTAAACGTTAAATAGATTTGATCTTCTTTTTCTTCAAGGGTTGCTTCATAAATTTCTTTAATTGTCGGTTTATCTTTTACATAACCGGAAAAACCCTTAAAATCATGTGTCCCAATAAACTTTTTGGTTGCTTGATTCATTAAATCAATGTCTAATGGATACTTAATATAAGCTTCATGATTTCGATTAAATAGATTATATTCTCTCCCTATGACATATTGATAAGTTTTTTTAACCGCACTATGTCTGGCATGAAAATCGGTATCCACTTTTTCTATTTCAACTGCTTTAATATCATTGGGTAGAAAACTGTTAATGGCACTTAAATAATTATAAGCGGGGATATTTAGGGGGCTATCAAAATGAACCACTTGACCTTTGGCGTGAACGCCTTTATCCGTTCTACCAGAACCAACCACTTTTACTGGTTTACGGATTAATTTTGTTAAAGCTTTATTCAATTCAGCTTCAATCGAATTTCCATTAATCTGCGATTGAAAACCATGATAATTCGTTCCATCATAAGAAACCGTCAACTTATAACGCAATGGCAATCACACCTGTTCTTAATAGAATTGAGAGACTTAGTAACCCAAAACAAACCACGATGGCGACTAAATCAATCATCCTAAATTTCATGAGGTCTATTTTTGTTCTCTTTCCCCCAACAATATAACCTCTCGCTTCCATGGCGTTGGCTAAATCTTCAGCACGTTTAAATGAGACTACAAAAATAGGAATTAATAGAGAGATGACTTGAGAGACTTTATCTTTAAATTTAGACTCATTAAAATCTACGCCTCTAGAAGCTTGAGCCTTCATAATTTTACCGGTTTCTTCTAATAATGTGGGAATAAATCTTAACGTCAAACTTAACATCATCGCAAGTTCACTAACGGGGAAGCGGATAACTTTTAATGGTTTTAACAAAGATTCTAAACCGTTTGTGATATCGGTAGGCATCGTTGTAAAAGTTAATAAACTTGATAAAATGACAACGATTATAATCCTAAATAAGAAAAATCCAGTTTGAGATAAGCCACCTTCATAGATTTGGAAAGTATACTCAGAAATTGGTCCGTATGGCAATAATGCTTGAACAACGAAGGCCAATAAAACCATTAATAAAAAGTAAGTTACTCTAAACCTTGTAAAACGTTTTAACCCAAAATATAATACGATAATCCCGGCAATTGCCCCTAAACTTGAATAACTAATATACATTTGTTGTTCAAATAATAATTTACCGGTTCGGACACTGAATATTTGAATAAAGAATGTAAATGTTAATAAGAACATTAAAGGTTTTAAACCTCTAATCATTTTCATAAAGGGAACACTTGATGATAAAAACATGATAATCATTAAAACAAACATCATACTCATTAATAAAAATGAATTAAGTAAAAAAGTTGTCACCAATAAAATGACCAAGGCAGACAATTTAATCCGTGGATCTATTTTGTATATCCAACTATCACCGGGAATATATTGACCAATAACAATATTATTCATGGTAAACCTCCTTTAAATGTTCTAGAAGTTCACCTTTTGTATAAACAGGTTTAAAAGGGATATTCAATTGTTGAGATAAATGAATCATTTGTTCATAGGCGTGTGGTCTTGCTAAATGAAACGCATCAAATTGAGGGTGATTAAATAGATCATCTCTTTTGCCATCAAACACAACATGACCACTGTCCATTACCAATATCCTTGATGCATACTGGCTTACAATGTTCATATCGTGACTAATTAAAACAATTGTTTTATGATGGTTTACATGTAACTCTTTAAATAGTGCCATGATTTCTTTTGATCCTTGTGGATCAAGGCCCCTGGTTGGTTCATCAAGGACTAAGATATCTGGTTCCATCGCAAGAATACCCGCAATCGCAACCCTTCTCATTTGTCCCCCACTAATTCTAAAAGGACTTTTACTTAAAATTTCTTCCGTTAAACCAACTAATTGAGCCGCTTCTCTAGCTTTTACTTCGGCTTCTTCATTGGTTAGTCCAAAGTTTTTAGGTCCAAACATAATATCTTTTAAAACAGTCTCTTCAAATAATTGATACTCAGGAAATTGAAAAACGAGCCCCACACATTTTCGAATCGGACCTACTTTTTCTTTCTTCTTTTTTGGTAATCGATAGTTAAAAATTTGCACTTCCCCTTTAGTCGGTTCTAACAGTGCATTCATATGTTGAACAAGGGTTGTCTTACCACTCCCTGTATGACCAATTATCGCGACAAATTCCCCATCTTTAATTTCAAGATTAATATTTAGGATGGCTTCATAACGTTCATTTTTAACGCCTCTATAGGCATAACTTACTTGTTTAAACTGTATTCCCATAGCGCTTCAACCAATTCCTTTTGTTTATTTAAGGTTTCATCCTCTTTGGCAGATTCATAAACTTGAAGTCCAAAAGGAATGTCCAAATCAATTTCTTTTAATATCTTAGAGTTTTCAAAAATAATGTTAGGTGTACCTAAAAACATCACTTCTCCTTCATTCATAACAATAATTTCATCTGCTTTTCTTGCAAATTCTAAATCATGTGTGATCGTGAGAATCGTTTTATTAAAATCTTTATTAAGTCTTATAATAAAGTCAGTAATGTCTTTTGTTCCTTCGGGATCTAACATTGAGGTTGCTTCATCAAAAATCATAATATCTTGATTCATTGCGAGTGCTCCGGCAATAGCGACTCTTTGTTTTTGCCCGCCAGAAAGTTGATGAGGTTCCTTATTTAAATAGGCAGACATCCCCACGACTTCAGAATATTCTTCTATTAACTTAACCATTTCGGGTTGGGGAACTTGTTGGTTTTCTAAACCAAAGGCAATATCATGTTTAACCGTTACACCAACAAACTGATTATCAGGGTTTTGAAAGACAATCCCAATTCTTTTTCTTATTTCCTGGATATTTTCTTCGTTCATTAAAAGACCGTCTATATATATACTGCCTTTGTCAGGAACTAATAAACCTACCAGTAACTTAGCTAATGTGCTTTTCCCAGAACCATTATGGCCCACAACGGCAATCCATTTCCCTGATTTAATAGTCAAGTCTAAATTTTTTATGGCTTCATTTTTCTTATCATAAGAAAAACTTAAATTTTCGATTTTGATTTTTTCCATTATTTCACCTACGATACAACTTTTATTATAACATATTTCAAAATCATTTTATTATAAATATGTTGGTTCAAGTATCAACACAACTGTAATTCATAAAGTATTTGTATAATACCTTCTTTTTATATTTACCATTTTTGAATTGATGCCGTTTTTTTTACTGTGTTTTAATCAAAGTTATTTCATTATAAAAGAAAATAGACAGAAATTTATGCCAAATTTATGTCTATCTAATTTGAATTATTCAATAATATTGTTGTACTTAAAAATCAAAAAAACAATTCATTTCATCCTTTTCATATAATCAAATTGTATGTTGAGTCTTTTTTTGTATAAAATATGTTGAGTGTTGAAAAAACTATCGTAATAATGATCATAATTAGTAAAAAAATAAAACCAATAATAAGCGGTATCCAAATAAAATAACCATATTTAATATAAACTAACAATGTCAATAAACCATAGAATATTAAGGGGATAACGAACGACTTTAATATAATCAAAAATGCGCTTAAAAACGAAATCATAAAAGTTTTCATATTAGTTGCGTAAAACCTAGTATTTATCAATAATATTGGCCTTATCTCTATGAAAAATCTATAGAGAACCATTATACTAATCAATAAGGACATTGAAATTAATACAATGATTAAATTTATTATAATGTCATAAAAAATTTTAGTGAAAATATGAGTTTCTTGTTTTTGAGTTAACGCAAGAATAGGTTCATCATACAACTGATTAATCAGTCCTAAATCTTTTTCTTTAATCGGATAAGTAGTCAAAACTAAATATGAAATAGAGTTCGATTTTATTTGTAATGGAAAAGATTTGTTATCTATCACAAGATAATTATTAATATAGTCTTCATCTTGATAAAATAATTGTGCTTGTTTCTTTTTTATATTATATACACCATTTATTGGTAATTTAAATATTGCCTTATTAATTTCAATATCTATTTGTATAGGAGACTCTAGTTTTCGATAAACTTCCTCACTTATATAAACTCCGCCCTCTAATGGTTTTTGAAATAGCCAATCGATTGTGCCAACAATTTGATTTTCCGTGTACATGAATGTTTCTGCAACGTGAATACTTACATATTCACTAATATAGTTAGATTTTACATAACCAGAGGTTGTAAAAATTGTTTCATCATGTTGCACTAAAATACCATTTTTATTTAAAGTATCTATTTTACTGTCAAGGTCTTTCTGGTAATCAGGCGTATTGTTAACTTCACCCAAAATCAAATTATCATCCTGTTTGAGAAAATAAGCTTTTGTGTCTTCATCAAATAGACTAAAACCAAATACAATAACTATTAAAACTAGATTAATGAATATTAGATACTTTAATAATGATTTAACAAGAACGGTATTTATGTTTTGAATTTTAATAGCGTCACTAATCATACAATAACCTTCTCTTTAATAGTAAATGTATGAGTGAAATATGAGTCTAGCTGATTATCATGAGTTACCATAATGATAGTTCGATTAAAATCTTTATTAATCTTTGAAAGTAATTTCATTACTATCGATTTATTTTCAAAATCCAAACTACCTGTTGGTTCATCAGCTAAAATTATTGGTCTTTTAGTCGCTAGTGCCCTTAGAATTGCCACTCTTTGTTGCTCTCCACCAGATAATAAACCTGCTTTTTTCTCTAAAATTTCATAAATTCCCAAACTATGTGCTGATTCATATATTTCTTCATAATTTATAGGTTCTTTTAAGTTCTTCAAGGGCATAATAATATTATTTATAACCGTTTCATATGGGATTAACTTTGATGTTTGAAATACATAAGTAACATATTTTCGGCGGAAAGTCTCATATTGTTTTTTATTTAAAACTTCTCCCCTAATATAGTAGTCTCCAGAAAAAGGTTCCAAAAATCCTATCATATTGATTAAAGTAGTTTTTCCACTTCCGGAAAGACCTTTTATTCCTACAAATGCACCTTTTTCTATTTCAATACTAGTATTTTCAAAAATAATTAAATCACCATATGTTTTTTTGTTAATAACTAATTTAACCATCATGTCCTCCTGTGTTTAAATCATTTTTTATTGCTACATTCACAATCTTAAGCGAAGAAATTGCTATCACAAAAACAATAATAATAAAAGCAATTACTAGATATTTTATTGTATCTAAATAAAGATTGAAAGCAATGGAGAATAAGCCGATAACGATTAAATACGCAAATAAATATATTACCAAATTAAATATGAAATTTTGTATCCAAATTTTTCCCTTTTTTAAATAAAAAATATTTTTAATTTTCATAATTTTTAATTCATTAGATAAAAAAATCTTATAGGTATAGTAGAATACAAAAAATATTAAAATAACTGGCATCAAATACAAGATATAAAAAAAAGTAATAAATCCCTTAAAAATTCCTATAGTTTGATTATATATAACGTTGCCAAACACATAAAATTTACTTTGATCTATCGGTATTGTATTAGACGGATAACCAAACTGTTCAATAAATGAACGAAAACTGTCACTACTTTTCTTAATCACTATTAACATTACATCATCCTCTATAAAATTATTCTTATCTTGAAACATATAAAGAAATGAATCTAAATTTTGGTTATCAAAAATAAGAGCATTTTGCTTTAAATCTTTTTTAATGATTCCTTCTATTGACTGTTTATGCTGATAAATAGTATTTGCTTCCACTTCAGTGTTTGAAGAATATTTCATCCAACGGTATGATTGAAAATATAAATCACTTTTATTTGACGATAGATATACGCTGTATACAGTATTATCGAATTCAACCATTTTATTCCCGTAGAAATTAACATCATCATCTTGATTAATAGAAAACAAATATTGCTCCGTTGTTGGTGAATATATAAATGCGTAATCTTCATTAAAGTCTTTATTCATGTTATAAAGAGATTGAGATAAATTACCTAAATTGCACATCAGATATATGAGACCGCTACTAATTAAAACAAAAATAATGAACATAGTAATGTTTGTTTTTACCCTCATCTAATTTCCTCCAAACTATAAAATAATAAAAACAATAAAATATCCAACTATAATTCAACTATAAACTATTGAAGTTCTATTTTTCCAAAAGGGAAATAACCAATATCTTTGGTCCCAGTTCCTTTTTGGTAAATAAAAGATGTTACTGTGTTAAAGTGATAATCAATATCATAATTTTTTAGTTTTGTACTTGATAACATTTTCCATTTTCCAAACAAGTTTTGTTCCTCAGTATAACTATTAAGTACATTAAATCTAGCAATTAATACTACTTCTCCAACAGCGACTGTAGTTTGATTCGGACATACTTTTGTAAAATCATACTCTATTTCTACTTTTTTCGAACTTAATTCTCTCTCTGCATAAACAGTTTCATATTCAAAATCAACAGCTGTAGTTTTAGTACTAGATGTTCCTACACTTGCAACATCACCAAAGGATAGAGCAGCACTCATAATTTGAGTAAACCCACTTGCTATGCTAAATGAGGTAGTAACCGTCTTACTAGATTCATAAACATCTATTTCTTCCACTTTCATCCCACCAATAATACCAATTTGATATTCAGTTCCTTGAGTTAGACGTTCATATCTAAGTTCAATCAATTCACCTAATTCAACAACTCTACGATGTCCCATCATACCTACTTTGTAATATTTTCCAATTTGTCTAGTGTTTTCTAAACTCTTTATTTCATGTACTAAATTTTGCAAATCGCTAGTAATAAACATGTCGTATTCAGTCTCATTGTAATTAAATGCACGAATATTTAAATCAGTAGTATTAAGCACTAAAAAGAATGCTAAAATAACTAAAACCGATAATACTTTTTTCATATATATCACAACCTCCTTTTATATTTAGTTGAATACTTTATTGTTAATGTTATTATATCACAATTACAAGAAAATTAAGTATTTTTTATGTATTCTTTTACTATTAAAGTTTTTCTTATTATAAGAAAAACTTAAATTTTCTATTTTAATTATTTCCATTATTTCACCTACGATACAACTTTTACTATAACATAATTAGGTATTTATTAATGCAAATGATTAGATATTATCCTTAGATGTTAGTATAATATTAGTTGAATTTATATTAGGAGGATTTTTAATCATGGCAATAACCATAACAAAAGAAAATTTCAAAGAAGTCGTTTTAAAAAGTGATAAACCAGTTTTAGTTGATTTCTGGGCAACCTGGTGCCGTCCTTGTCAAATGCAAGGTCCGATTGTAGACCAATTAGCGAGCGAAGTTAAAGATTTAGCTGTAGTCGCTAAACTTAACGTTGATGACCAACAAGAATTAGCCGCTGAATACAAAGTAATGTCCATTCCAACCCTAGTGGTATTTAAAAATGGCAAAATAGTTGATCACGCAGTGGGCGTTCATTCTAAAGAAGATCTAAGGAAAATGCTTGGCGTTTAGTAATAATGATTGATACAATTATTATTGGCAAAGGGGCTGCTGGAATTACAGCAGCCATTTATTTAAAACGTTATAACAAAAATGTATTAGTCATTGGTAAGGATTTAGGGGCTTTAGAAAAAACTGTAAAAATAGAAAATTATTATGGATTTCCTACAGGAATCGATGGTAAAGAGCTTATTCAAAACGGGATTACTCAAGCAAAACATCTGGGAATTGATGTTTATGATGAAGAAGTTGTTCAAATTGATAATACATTAGAATACTTTTTAGTGACGACACCAAACCATGAATATAAAGCCAAAACTGTCTTAATTGCGACTGGTAAAAAACGGAGCCCAATTAATGTAAAAGGATTTAAACATCTTCAAGGTAAAGGGATTAGTTTCTGTGTTACTTGTGATGGATTTTTCTTTAGAAATAAACGTTTAGCGCTCGTTGGTTATAATGATTTTATGCTTCATGAACTGAGTGATATGGAATTGTTGACAAAAGATATTACAGTATTTACTGAAGGTAACGAGCTTACCGCTCCAGTCAAACATAAAGTGGTCACTGATAAAATCATTGAATTTGTTGGAGATGACGTCCTAACAGGTGTTAAAACCGAAAATGGTTCTTACGATTTTGATGGTGTCTTTATCGCTTTAGGAACACCAAGTGCTGCCGATTTTGCGTTAAGAGTAGGCGCAATTTTAGATAACAATAACCTAGTTGTTAATGCGTCTTATCAAACTAATATTGAGGGTTTATATGCTGCAGGTGACGCCATTGGCGGTACCCTTCAATTAACAAAAGCCTCATACGATGGGATGATGGCCGCGATGCATATTAAGAATAAACTAAATGATTTAAAACGATTATCTAAATAAAAAAACCTTGAAACTAAATGATTTCAAGTTTTTTTTTATTAATATCTTACTTATAATTTTGTATCGTCAATGGTGTCTAAGAATGCCATTAAAGGTTTAATTGTTCTTGAGATAGTTCCATCGATGAACGGGCTATCAAGTTTTGCTGCTTCGATTAAACCTACAAATCCTTTTGTTCCACCTAATGTACATAAATGGTAATAAGATTTCCAGGCCATTTCATGATTTTCTCGATTTTTAATCCAGTATTGGAAGGCACAAACTTGAGCTAATGTGTAATCTATATAATAGAATGGAGAACCAAAAATATGTCCTTGTCTATACCAATAAGTTCCCTTTTCCATAAAATGATCATCGTCATAATCTTTAGAAGGTAAATAAACTTTTTCTAATCTTCTCCAAGTCGCTTTTCTTTCATCTGGAGTCATATCAGGTTTTTTGTATACTTCGTGCTGAAATTCATCCACAAGTGCTCCATATGGTAAGAATGAGATAGCGCTTGATAGGTGTGTAAAGTAATATTTCTCTGTATCTTCTTTAAAGAAATCTTTAACCCATGGCCACGCAAAAAACTCCATACTCATGGAATGAATTTCTGCGCCTTCCATCCCTGGCCATCTTTGAGAAGGAATATGATGACGTGAAGAAAATATTTGGAAAGCATGTCCTGCTTCATGGGTTAAAACATCAACGTCATGTGAGGTTCCATTAAAATTCGCAAAGATAAAAGGTGATTCATATTTAGGTATGTAGGTACAATACCCCCCGCCTTGTTTGCCAGGCTTGCTATCTAAATCAAATAAATCATGGTTTAACATGAATGTAAAGAATTTATCTGTTTCTTCGCTCATTTCTTGATACATGTTTTTCGCGACATCCACTAAATGGTCTTTAGATCCTTTAGGGGTTGGGTTACCACTTAAAAATGCGATGGTATCGTAGCTTTTTAAATCTTTGATACCCAATCTTTTCGCTTTACGTTCAGTGAGTTTGCTGACAGCTGGAACCACAGAAGCTTTGATTTGTTCACGATAGTTATTGACTTCTTTTTCTCCGTAATCGGTTCTGCCCATTCGATAATAGCCAAGTTCAATATAATTTTTATAGCCCATCGCTTTAGCCATATCATCTCTTAAGTGAACTAATTTATCATAAATATCATCAATGGCTTTTTCATTTTCTTCAAAAAAGCCGCTTACTTTAAGTTGCGCTTGATGTCTTGTCTTGCGATTTACACTCTGGGTAAATGGTGACATTTGACTCAAGTTATAAACGCCGCCCTCAAATTCAATTTGAGCACCAGCTATCAACTTAGAATATTCTCTTGATAATTTAGATTCTTCGATAATAAATGGTATTAGCTTTTCATCAAACGCTTTTAAAGAGACTTCAATTTGATTAAAGAAATGATCCCCAAAATGAACTTTTAATTCATCTTTAAAAGGACTTTTTACAATCGATTTGTCCAATATATTTGAATAGTTCGAAATGAGGGGCATATTTTCATCCATAAATTCAGATTCATTTTCATAAAATTCATCTTTAGTATTAATTGAATTACGGATTGAAACTAAAGTTGCCATAGAATCAATCTCATCAAACATCTTAAATGCCTTTTCAATTAATTGTATTTGTTCTTGTCCACTTTTTGATGCCTTAAATGTTTCAATTATACTTTCAAATTCTTTTTTAACCTGTTCAAAATCAGGTCTTTCATATTTAAAATCATTAAATTTCATAATAACCTCCAACTAAAAATATTATACTCTAAAAATATCCAAAATAATCATAATCCTGCAAATATAGTAAGAATTATGTTGTAATTCGGATAAAAAAACAGAAGGTTTTTGCCTTCTGTAATATTTTATTAATTATTCAACGAATTGAATGATAGCCATCGGTGCGTTATCGCCACGTCTAGCAATTGTTTTTAATACTCTAGTGTAGCCGCCTTCTCTATCTTGGAAACGTTCTGCTAATGGACCAAATAATTTTTGTAAAGCTGTTTCAGTTTCACTAACATTTTCAGGTCTAACCAGTCTAGCTGCTTGTCTTCTTGCTGCTAAGGTGCCTTTTTTTCCTAATGTAACCATTCTATCAGCCAATTTTCTTAATTCTTTAGCTTTTGCTTCGGTAGTTTCAATTTGTTCATGAATTATTAAATCCGTTACAAGGTCTCTCATTAAAGCTTTTCTTTGATCACTTGTACGTCTTAATCTTGAATATGCCATAAGATTTATCTCCTTAATCTTCTACAGAAGAATCGTCTTGTTTTCTACCAATAAAGCTTGGCGAGAATGATAATCCTAATTCTTCTAATTTGTCTTTAACTTCTTTTAATGACTTGCGTCCTAAGTTTCTAACGCGCATCATTTCTTCTTCAGTCTTCTTAGTTAACTCAGCTAACGTATTGATTCCTGCTCTTTTCAAACAGTTAAATGAACGAACACTTAAATCTAGTTCTTCAATCGGTTTTTCTAGTTTTTGATTGTCAGTGTCTACTAGTTTATCTGTCATGAATGATAATTCATGGGTCGATAAATCCAAATCGACAATAACATTTAGGTAATCGATCATCATTTTAGCTGCAAGCGAAACGGCTTCATATGGTTTGATTGCACCGTTAGTTTCAACATCCATGTGTAATTCATCATAGTTGGCATTTTTGTCAACTCTGGTTTTTTCGACATTGTATGAAACACGTGTTACAGGGGTAAATAGTGAGTCAATCGCGATGGTTCCAATTGCCGTCGTGAAAATCTTATTTTCATCAGATCCGACATAACCAATTCCTCGTCTCACGGTCAAAAACATCGATAACTTCCCACCTTCAACAACGGTTGCGATAACTTGGTCAGGGTTAACCACTTTTAATTCAGTATCTGTATTAATATCGCCAGCTGTAACTACGCCAGCCCCAACTTGGTGAATCTCAACATGTTTTTCAAAGTTTGATTCTGTAGAATCGGTTGTAAATATGACCTTTTTCAAGTTTAAAACAATCGTCATCACATCTTCCATGACGCCTTCAATCGTTTGAAACTCGTGTTCTACACCATCAATTTGTACATTTACAATTGCTGTTCCAGGCAGAGAAGAAAGTAGGATTCTTCTTAATGCATTACCAATGGTAATTCCGTAGCCTCTTTCAAGTGGGCTAATGGTAAATGTTGCCTTATTTGGTTCACCGGCAAAAGGTTCAGCCTTTACTACTGGTTTTGAAAATTTAAGTTCTTGCAAAATGATTCCCTCCCAATCTGTATTTTATTCTATTAACCACGTGGTCGTTTTGGAGGACGACATCCGTTATGTGGTATTGGTGTAACATCTCTAATGGATGTAATTTCTAAGCCTGTTGCTTGAAGTGAACGTACCGCTGCTTCTCTTCCAGGTCCTGGACCTTTAATAGAAACATCTACTTTGATCATGCCTTGGTCAATGGCTGCTTTAGCTGCTGCTTCAGCACTCATTTGAGCGGCAAATGGGGTAGATTTCTTGGATCCTTTGAATCCTAGTGCACCAGCACTGCTCCATGCAATCGCGTTACCAGCTTTATCAGTTATGGTAACAATTGTGTTGTTAAATGTTGTATGAATATGAGCCATTCCAAGAGCGATATTCTTTTTTACGCGACGTTTTGTTGGTCTTTTAGTTGCCATGGTGATGCCTCCTATTTCTTCTTATTCGCAATCGTTCTAGCTTTACCTTTTCTAGTACGTGCGTTATTCTTAGTGTTTTGGCCTCTTACTGGTAGACCTTTTCTATGTCTAATTCCTCTGTAAGAACCAATTTCCATTAGTCGTTTAATGTTTAAAGTGACTTCTCTGCGTAAGTCTCCTTCAACTTGATATTTCGTTACTTCTGTACGAATTCTATTTAATTCATCTTCATTTAAATCTTTAACGCGTGTATCTTCAGATACGCCTGCATCTTGTAAGATTTTAACTGCCGTTGAATCACCTATTCCATAAATATAGGTTAATGATATTACTACACGCTTCTCACGTGGAATATCGATACCTGCTATACGTGCCATATATTAGCTCTCCTTTTATCCTTGTCGTTGTTTGTGTTTTGGATTTTCACAAATAACCATTACTTTACCTTTGCGTTTGATCACTTTACATTTATCGCAAATAGGTTTTACTGATGCTCTTACTTTCATTTTAATTACCTCCTACGGTATGTAATTCTGCCTCTTGACAGATCGTATGGTGATAACTCTACTGTAACGCTATCACCAGGTAAGATGCGTATGTTATGCATACGGATTTTACCAGATACATGTGCAAGTACTATGTGTCCATTTTCAAGCTGAACCTTAAACTTGGTATTTGGTAATACTTCGATTACTTTTGCTTGTACTTCTATTAAGTCTTCTCTAGCCATAATGCCTCCTTTAAAGTTCTGTTAAAACTTCATAGCCATCTTCTGTGATGGCAATCATGTGCTCAAAATGGGCACTTTTCTTTTTATCTCTTGTTACGGTTGTCCAGTTGTCTTTTAGAATTCTAACTGATTTTGTTCCTAAGTTAATCATCGGTTCTACACAAAATGTCATGCCCTTTTTAAGGACTGGACCGAAGCCTTTCGGGCCAAAATTTGGGATATAGGGATCTTCGTGTAAACTTGATCCAATTCCGTGTCCTGTAAACTCTTCAACGATGCCATATCGATATGGTTTTACATATGATTCAATCGCGTGAGAAATATCAGAAACACGATTACCAGGCTTAGCTTGTTTTAAGCCTTCAAATAGACTATTTAATGTCACATCTAGAAGTTGTTGGTCTTCATTACTAATCTTACCAACCCCATATGTCCAGGCAGAATCGCCATGATACCCTTTATATTGAACGCCAATATCTAAAGTAACAATGTCGCCTTCTTTTAAGATTACCTTTTTTGAAGGAATCCCGTGAACGACAACCTCATTAACACTTACACAAATTGAACCTGGAAAGCCATTATAATTCTTAAATGAGGGTATTCCACCTAAAGATAAGATATAAGCTTCTGCCAATTCATCTAACTGTTTGGTTGACACACCGACAGCGATGTGATCTTTTAGATAATCACGCGTCAAGGCCACCATTCGGCCGGCCTCGCGCATGAGTACTATTTCTCTTTTTGATTTAATGGTAATCACTTTTTATCACCAATTTTGTTAATTATTTGGTCAAATGTATGTGCTGCATCTAAGAGCCCACCATCTGCCAGTATCAAATTACCTTTATTTTTATAATAATTGATTAAAGGCTCAGTTGATTGATAATAAATCTCTAGCCGCTTTTTTGCAATTTCAACCGTATCATCCGCTCGACGGATCAATAAAGTTCCATCCACATCACAAATACCGTCAACACTTGGTTTTGAGAAGTAAATATTATAAATCTTTCCGCATTTTGGACACATTCTACGTCCTGTTATACGTTTAATTGCAATTTCGTCATCGCAGAATAAATCAATCGCATAATCTAGTTTAAGTCCGGCCTCATTTAGCATCTCATCTAAGTATTTTGCTTGATTAAGCGTTCTTGGATAACCATCTAATAAGAAGCCATTCTTAGCATCAGGCATACTTAACCTATCTTTAACCATTAAATTAGTGGTTTCATCATCGATTAGATGCCCTTTATCTAAAAGCTGTTTAATTTTTAAACCTAGTTTAGTATCTTTTTTGGTTTCTTCTCTAAACATTGCCCCTGTAGATATATGCGGAATATTGAATTTTTCAGTGAAAAACGGTGCCTGTGTTCCTTTGCCAGAAGCAGGCGGACCAAATATAATTAGTCTCATTACGTTACCTCCACCAATTAAAGGTTAAAACAAACCTTTGTATTCTTGCTCTGTGGCTTGTGTAATAATTTGGTTGGTTGTTTCTAGCGCGACCCCAACGACGATCAATAATGAAGTCCCCCCTAGTGAAACGACTTGAGCTTCAGCTGCGGTGAACCCGAATATCATTGATGTAACAATTGGTGTAGCGGCCAGTGCCATTAAGTAAACTGTCCCCAATAAGGTAATTTTGAACAGTAGTCTTGATACATAGTTTTCCGTATCTTGACCAGGTCTTACCCCTGGAATATAAGCGTTACTCTTTGACAAGTTATCCGCAACCTTTTCTGGACTCATCATAATAAATGAATAGAAGAATGAGAATATCAAAATCAATATCATGTATAAGACAAACCCGATTGGTTGTTGATAGTTAAATATTTGATTAATCCAATATGAAGCCCCACTGGTTGCCGACCCACCAAATGACCCGACAATGGAAAGTGGAATTGATAATATGGTTGAGGCGAAAATAACTGGAATAACCCCTGATGTGTTTAACTTAATTGGTAAGTTAGAATCCGTTCTACCTTGACCAGCTCTTCTGTTCGCATACTGAATAGGTATCTTTCTTCTGGCCAGTTCTAGATAGGTTACCCCAATTAGAATTAGCGCATATAATAAGATAATTAAACAGAATAAGAAGATGCCTAATGCTGATCCATCACTAACGATATATTTGCTCCAAAGGGTTGTAATCATTGCTGGTAAGGAAGTAATAATCCCTGCCACAATTAACATACTACCGCCGTTACCAATACCATAACGTGTAATTAAATCAGCAATCCACATTGCAAGTGCTGTACCTGCAGTTACGATTAATGCCATGTAAATATAGTAGAAGGCATTTGGTTCTAAGATGTCCGGAATAAATTCCGCACCACCAACAGATAACCCTAGTAAGAATACTGAAGCTTGAACAAATGATAAAACTAACCCTAAAATTCTTGTTAAACGGTTTAATTTACGTTTACCGGCTTCTCCTTGTTCGCTCCATTCTTTTAAAACTGGGATAATATCCATTTGGAGTAATTGAACCACGATGCTGGCTGTAATATATGGGCTAATCCCCATCGCCATAATTGAAAATCTACCTAAAGCATTACCTGAAAAGTTATTTAAGATTGCCAAAAAACTATTGTTTTTAACAAACGCTTGAATCCCTTCTGTATCAAGTAATGGGATTGGTACCCATGTTAATATTCTAAAGATGAATAATATAAAGATAGTAATTCCAATTTTCTTTAGTAATTTTGGATTCGTAAAAACTGCTTTAAGTTTGTACAACACCTTAAATCACCTCAGCCGTTCCGCCCGCCTCTGTTATTGCTATTAGGGCTTGTTTGGAAAACGCGTGAGCTTTAACCGTTAATGATTTTTCAAGCGTTCCGCTGGCTAACACCTTAACGCCGTCGTTTAATTTACGAATAATTCTTTTTTCTAGAAGAACTTCAGGTGTTACAACCGCACCGTTTTCAAATACATTTAAATCTTTTAGATTAATATTTGCGTATTCAACGTGATTCACATTATTAAATCCGCGTTTTGGTAAACTTTGGAATAAAGGAAGTTGTCCCCCTTCAAATCCTGGACGTGGTCCTCCACCTGATCGTGATAATTGTCCTTTTTGACCTCTACCTGATGTTTTACCAAGACCTGATCCCGGACCTCTACCTTTACGTTTGCGTGACTTCAATGCTGATTCATTAGGTTTTAATTCATTTAACATGTTCTTAACCTCCTTTACGCAACTTCTACTACATTAACCAAATGTTGGATAGTTTTAATCATCCCTACTATCGCTTCATTTGATTCTTTAACGACAACACTATTAATTTTTCTAAGTCCTAGTGCGTGTGCTGTTTTTACTTGATTTGGTTTTTGGCCAATTAGACTTTTAACTAATGTAATTTCTAATTTCATGACCTAACCCAATTTGTCTACAGAAATACCACGTAATTCTGCGACATCTTCCTTTGTCTTTAATAATTCTAAGCCAGCGAAAGTTGCTCTGACTGTATTAATTGGGGACTTAGAACCCAATGATTTAGATAAAATATCGTTGATACCAGCAAGTTCACAGATTGTACGAACCGCACCACCTGCAATCACCCCAGTACCTTCTGAAGCTGGGCGTAATAATACGCTACTTGCGCCATATTTACCAACTACACCATGTGGAATTGTAGCGCCAACTAAGCTAACTTTAATGGTACTGTTTTTAGCAGCTTGAATCGCTTTTTTAATCGCATCTGGTACTTCTTGGGCTTTACCCGTCCCAAATCCAACCGTCCCATTTTTATCACCGACAATAACGAGCGCGGAGAAACGAATTCTTCTACCACCTTTAACAACCTTAGTTACACGGTTAATTGAGACCACGCGATCTTCAAATATGTCGATTTCTTTTTCTCTTCTTTGTTGTTTCGCCATGATACCCTCCTAAAATTCTAGGCCAGCTGCTCTTGCAGCTTCTGCCAAGGTTTTAACTCTACCGTGATAAAGATAACCAGAACGGTCAAATACCACTTTTGTAATGCCTTTTTCTAAGGCTCTTTCAGCAATTAATTTACCAACTGCTTCTGCACTTTTCATATTCACACCAGGCACGACTTCACTTGAATGTGCGAATGCTAATGTTACTTGTGCTTCATCATCAATTAATTGAACATAAAATTGCTTATTAGAACGGTACACACTTAGACGTGGTCTATCGGCTGAGCCATGTAAATGAGCTCTAATACGTAAATGACGTTTTTGACGCATTTCGTTACTTGATAATTTTTTAATCATTCATATACCCTCCTATTTAGCTGCTGTCTTACCTTCCTTACGTCTAACATGTTCGTCAATATAGCGAATCCCTTTACCTTTATAAGGTTCTGGTTTTCTAACTTCACGAATATTAGCCGCAAGTTCACCTACTACCTGTTTATCAATACCTTCAATAATAATTAGGGTATTCTTAGGTACAGTGACGGTAATGCCTTGTGGAATTTCAAATTCAAAGTTGTGTGAATACCCTGCGTTAACAACAAGTGTTTTACCTTGAAGTTGGGCTCTGTATCCGACACCATTGATTTCTAATTCTTTTTTAAATTTAGTGTGTACACCATGGACCATATTGGCCAATAGCGCTCTTGTTGTGCCATGAATCTTCTTTTCAGGATCTGTATTACCTGAACGTTTAATCACAATCTTACCTGGTTCTTGTTCAATTGTTATTAAATCAGAAAATTGTCTTTCTAACGTTCCATGGGAACCTTTAACAGTCACGAAGTTATTCTCAATTTTTACTTCTACGCCTGCAGGAACGATAATTTCTTTATTGCCTATACGACTCATATTATCCTCCTTACCATACGTAGGCGAGTACTTCGCCACCAATTTGTTGTGTTCTAGCATCTCTGTCAGTCATAATGCCTTTAGATGTAGAAATAATCGCGATACCTAAGCCGTTAAGAACTTTTGGTAATTGGTCTACTCTAGCATAAACACGTAGACCTGGTTTCGATATCCTTTTTAATCCTTTAATAACACGTTCGTTGCCATTGTACTTTAAGTTAACAACTAAGACTTCGAACTTGTTTTCAGATTCTTCTTTTTTATAGTCAACAATGAACCCTTCTTCTTTTAATACTTGAAGCACGTCGGCTTTAAGTCTTGAAGCAGGCATTTCCACTGTTTCATGATGCATTTGATTAGCATTTCTAATACGCGTTAGCATATCAGCAATTGGATCAGTCATAACCATTTTATTGTCCTCCTTACCAGCTTGATTTTCTTACACCAGGTAGTTCACCTTTGTAAGCCATTTCTCTTAAACAAATACGGCATAAACCGAATTTTTTATATACAGCGTGTGGTCTTCCACATACGCTGCAACGTGTATAAGCTCTAGTTGAAAACTTAGCTTGACGTTGTTGTCTAACAATTTGTGATTTTTTAGCCATAGGTCCTCCTATTTCTTGAACGGCATGCCTAATGATTTAAGTAGTGCTCTACCTTCATCATCTGTTTTAGCCGTTGTTACGATAACGATGTCCATACCTCTTACCTTTTTAACTTTATCAAAGTTAATTTCAGGGAAAATCAATTGTTCTTTAACCCCAAGTGTGTAGTTACCTCTACCATCAAACGCTTCTTTAGAAGTCCCTCTAAAGTCACGAACACGTGGTAGGGCGATAGTCACTAGCTTATCTAAGAAGTAGTACATTCTTTCACCTCTTAAAGTTACTTTACAACCAATTGGCATATCTTCTCTTAATTTGAAGTTAGCGATGGATTTTTTGGCTTTGGTAATTACTGGTTTTTGACCAGTAATGATTGTCAACTCTTCAAAAGCATCATCTAATGCCTTTGGATTTGCAACTGCATCACCGACCCCCATATTAACAACTATTTTTTCAACGACTGGAACTTCCATCACTGAATCATAGTTAAATTGTTTCATGAGTTCTGGCTTTGTAGTTTGATTATAATGTTCTTTTAATCTGCTCATTGTGCCCTCCTACTTATCCAAAACTTCGCCGGAAACTTTTGCATAGCGAACTTTTTTGCCATTAACTTCTTTATAACCAACTCGTGTTGGTACATTTTTCTTTGGGTCTAAAATCATCACATTGGAAACATGGATTGGTGCTTCAATACTTAAAATCTGACCAGATTCATTTTGTTGTGTTGCGCGTTCATGTTTTTTTACGATGTTTACACCTTGAACCACTACTTTATTAATTTTTGGGTAAGCTTTAAGGACAGTGCCTGTGGTTCTTACTTGATTGCCTTTTTTATCGGTAGTGAATTTGTTTTTACCCGCAATTATGATTACGGTATCTCCTGCTTTAATTCGCATAAGTGACCTCCTATAGTACTTCTGGAGCAAGGGAAATAATCTTCATGAAATTACTTTCTCTCAACTCTCTAGCCACTGGACCAAAAATACGCGTGCCACGTGGGTTTAGATCTTCTTTTAAGATAACAACTGCGTTATCATCAAATTTAATATAGGAACCATCTTTTCTTCTTAAACCAGTTTTAGTTCTTACGATAACTGCCTTAACAACATCACCTTTTTTTACGGCTGCGCCAGGTGCTGATTTCTTGACAGTCACAGTAACAATATCACCAATGTTTGCGTATCTTCTGCCAGTTCCGCCTAATACTTTAATGACTAGGACTTCTCTAGCGCCACTATTATCAGCAACGTTTAATCTACTTTCTTGTTGAATCATAATAGCCTCCTATATTACGACGGCTTTAGAAACAACCTTGGTTAATCTAAAACTCTTAGTCTTAGAAATTGGACGGCATTCTGTAAAAATTACTACATCGCCCTCCGTAGCCTGATTGTCTTCGTCATGCACGTGGAATTTTTTGGAAACTTTTACCCGTTTCCCATAGATTGCAGCTTTTTTATATGTGTCAACGACAACTGTAATCGTCTTATCAGATTTCGCAGATACCACAGTACCAGTGAAACTCTTTCTTGTATTTCTTTCCATAGTATCCTCCTTATTTCGCGCGTTCAGTGATGATGGTTTTCATCTGCGCAATTAATTTTCTAACTTGAGGGATTCTAGCTGTGTTTTCTAATTGACCAACTGCAGCTTGGAATCTTAAGTTAAAAAGTTCAATTTTTAATTCTTCGACTCTTTTTTCTAAGTCTTGAGTAGATAGTTTTCTAACTTCATTAGCTTTCATTATTGGTCACCAACCTTTTGAACAATTTTGGTTTTGATTGGTAGTTTGTGTGAGGCAAGGCGAAGAGCTTCTTTAGCTATATCTTCAGATACGCCACCAATTTCAAACATTACTTTGCCAGTCTTAACCACCGCAACCCAGCTGTCTGGTGCTCCTTTACCGGAACCCATACGCACTTCAAGCGGTTTTTTTGTTTTTGCTAAATGTGGGAAAATATTAATCCACACATTCCCTACACGTTTCATATGTCTTGTCATTGCGATACGAGCAGCTTCAATTTGAGCGTTTGTAATCCAAGCGC
>Ga0265294_10002941_pt1 | contig 22118 bp, 20 predicted proteins | sample MunlanPumphouse3_FD_192504 | JGI IMG/M metagenome (GOLD analysis project Ga0265294, IMG submission 192504) | Groundwater microbial communities from a municipal landfill in Southern Ontario, Canada - Pumphouse #3 | ecosystem: Environmental > Aquatic > Deep subsurface > Groundwater | place... | reverse complement strand
TAGAATAGATTTATTGAATCCAAAGAAGTTTGTACTCTCTGATTTATCTGTTCATTCAAATTAGTCAAAGAATCAATGTTACTCTCTAATTTTGAATAGTTTTCTAATTTCTCTTTATTGTCATAAATATATTTAATCGAAAATGCAGAAATACCAAGGCTTAATATCAGTATACCACTGAAAATTAATATAAGATTTCTTGTGACATTGTATTTTTTTTTCATTTATTAAGTTCTCATACTTTTATTTTTTCTCATTTCTAGCACAATTATATTAACAGTCAATCAGGTCAAGTTTTTTTTGTAATTATAAGTTTCTGTATGATTAATTTAAATAATTTTATCTTCAGGCATACCAAAAATAAATAAAGAATATCATTGATAATTATATAATAGCTAACAAGTTGACGTATGATTCTTTCTTGTCTTAAATACAGACAAACATGACATTTTCTTTAATTGATACATCTTTTTTAGCTAGTTCAAAACCACGAATAAGTGCTTTATTTATTGTATCAGCTGATTTTTAAGATTTTTCTTGAGGTTTTTTTGTTAAATAGTTTTAATTTTTCTTGACACTTTATTCTCTTTATAAAGACTTTAAATATCAATAAAAATTGGAGATTTAAAATGAAAAAACTTTTCTTTGTATTAGTAATTTTTGCTTTATTGTTAGTTGCATGTGGAAAGAAAGAAGAAGCTCAAATCCCTGAAACACCAGTAGATGAAGTTGTAACCACTGTTTCAATGAATTTCAAAGTACTTGGTGAAAGCGAAACAGCTAAAAAATTAATCGAAGCAGCTGCCCTTTCTGTAAAAGGCGTAACAGAAGCTAACTGGAACATGGATAAGAAAACTATTAATCTTAAAGGTACCCAAGAAGTTGTTTGGGAAGATGTTCATAGTGCAATTGCAGGTGCTGGTTTTGATACTGATATTATGAAAGCCACCAAAGAAGCTTTCAATAACCTTCCAGAAGAAGCCAAATATATGAGAGAAAGAAATGCTACTTTAAGAGATGAAGAACAATCAAATTCAAATAAGAAAAACAAAACAGAAGCTAAAAGTAGCAATGGAAGAAGAAAAGCTACAAGACAAAAAGCTGAATAACTTAACATCTAAAAAAAAAGCGTTGGTATCAACGCTTTTTTTTTATCAAAACAATATTACCTTACTAACAGGGCATAGTTTTCTATATGATAAGTATGGGGAAACATGTCATAAGGAATCATTTTAATTATCTTAAAACCTGCATTGATAAAATCATGAACATCTCTTTTCTGAGTAGCAGGATTACAACTTAAATAGATAATCTTCCTAACATTACTAGTTTTAATCAAGTTTCGAATGTTTGCGTTTAAACCTTTGCGAGGAGGATCAAATACAATTGTATCAATTCTATACTTTTCGATCAATTCTTCAAACTTGTCCTCTAAGTTTGCTTTAATCACCCCAATATTATTACAGTTATTAAGCTTAATATTATATTGAGCATCTTTAACAGCCCATTCGTTACTTTCCACAGAGACGACCAGGTTAGCTCGATCTGCAAGATATAACCCAATCGTACTCACTCCACTATAAGCATCTAAAACATTACTATTTAAATCAACATCAGCCCTAATTTGCTTGTAAATGAGTTCAGTTAACTTGCGATTTACTTGAAAGAATGATTGATAATTGACCTTATATTGCTTGTCCTCTATCTCATCAATAAAATACGTTTTGCCATAAAGAACTTTCTCATGATCCCCTAAAATATTATTAGTATCAAATTTATTAATGTTCTGAACAATTGAAACAACTTGAGGATATTTCATAGTCAATGTCTTCATTAATGTGTTAGTGAAAGCTAATTTGCTCTTATTAGTTACTATTATTACCATCACCTCTTGCTTAGAGTTTATTCTTAACCCGATATGCCTTATGTTCCCCTTAAGACTTTTCTCATCATAAACAACTTCATTTACTTGATTTAGATGATTACACACTTCTTGAGCAATTTCAAGTAAACGGGGAGAAACTAACTTGCACTGAGCAGCAGATACAACAGTATGGGATAGATTCTTGAACATTCCAAAGACAATTTGATTATCTCTTTTAGTTACTGGAAAGAAAACTTTGTTTCTATAGCAGTCTTTTTGAGGTGAAGCTACTGTATTATTTATCAGTTGTTTATATTCAGGATAGATATCTTCAATAACTTGTTTTTTTAACTTGCACTGTTGAAAATATTCAACATCTAACATATTACATCCACCGCATTGCTTAAACACAGAACACGGAGATGGAATCCTTTTAATCTTAAAATCATGAAGTTTAACAGGTAGAGCTTTGTAGTAGTCTTTTTTCTCTGATAGAAGTTGTCCATCGACAATATCACCAGGATAGGTATAAGGAATAAACACCTTTTTACCTTGATATGTTCCCAACCCATTACCTTTATAAATTATCTTATCAATCTTAATTTTTTTCAGAATCATAGTCTGCCCATAATTGCCATAAATCTTAATCTCCATACCATGCCAATAGCTTCCCAAACAATTTGTTTAGACATCTTTGATTGGCCATCTGTTCTCTCATAAAATATAATTGGAATCTCTTTAACCCTTAGTCCCTTAGTATAAACACGATAGTTCATTTCAACCTGGAATGAATATCCATCTGACATTATGGTATCTAAATCAATTTGTTCTAAAACGCTTCTGCGAAAGCATTTAAATCCACCTGTGGGGTCATCAATTCTCATTCCTGTGATAATCTTCACATAAAATGAAGCAAAATAACTTAATAGTAATCTTGACATAGGCCAATTTACGACATTAACACCATCAACGTAGCGAGAGCCAATGACTAAATCATTACCCTGTATGGCTTCAATCAAGCGTGGCAAATCATTTGGATTGTGCGAGAAATCTGCATCCATCTCAATAACATAATCATATTTGTTATTAATTGCATACTTGAAACCTTCGACATAAGCTGAGCCTAAACCTAATTTACCGCTTCTTTCAATGAGATGAACTCGGTCTGTCTCTTTCATAATTTCTAAGACAATTTTTCCAGTTCCATCAGGTGAGTTATCATCAACAATCAAAATTTCTATTGAGTCATGTTGAGGTAATACCTGCTCAATAATTTTCTTAATATTATCAATTTCATTGTATGTTGGGATTATTACTAAACTTTTCACAGCTTCCTCTAACTTCATTATTTATCTAAATTATTCTTTAATTTTTGTGTTTCAGGAACATCTCGAAACCTTTTAGCTGGAGAGCCAGCAAACACAGCAGCCTCAGTTAAATCTTTAGTAACTAAAGCTCCAGCTGCAACCGTAGCATCAGTGCTAATTACTTTTCCTGGTAATATGGTAACATTCACTCCGAGCCTAGAACCTGTTTTAAGGGTAACACCTTTAAAATGATTAAATCTTTCTTTATCGCGTGCCATGTAATTATCATTACTGGTCGCGACGCATGGTGCCACAAAACAATAGTCTTCAACTTCTGAATAAGCGGTAATATAAGCATTAGTTTCAAACTTGTTCTTATTACCTATTTTAGTAAGGTTTTCGATAGTAACATTTCTACCAATTATGTTTAAATCACCTATAGATACATTTTCACGTATAGTAGCTAAGTCGGCAATTAGATTATTATTACCTATTTTGGCTTGAGCATAAATCACAACATTAGCTCCAATTTGACACATGTCTCCAATAACCGCAGGTTCCATATTTTCTTGAACTTTAAAAATACTACGTGGTGAAGATAGTGGTCTTTTTCCAATAATAACATTATCATCAATCCTCACATGATTTCCAATTTTAGTGCCAGGATAAATAACTACATTATTAGCTATCTGACACCCTTCCCCGATAGTCACATTATCCATAACAATGACATTATATCCTAATTTAACACTTTTACCTAGCTGAGCAGTTTCTGCTATATGTTGATTCATACTATACCTCATGACGTTTTTTGTTACTATTTAGACTCTCGCTTTTCTGGCAAGTAAAAATGTAACTTATTACTAATTATTTGACCAATTTAGAAATTTCTTTAAACTTTGGATGTTGAGAATTGTTCAATAATTCAAAAAGAATCATCTCTGTTGTTAGAATTTGAATACCTAGATTTCCTAAACGAGTAAGAGCATAAAGTTTATTATCTACATGACGAGAAGATACTGCATCTGCAACTATTCCAACATTATACCCCATTGCTTTAAGATCTAAAGCAGTTTGAGTTAAGCAAACATGTGTTTCAACTCCATAAATAACAATATGATTTTTCTGTCTTTTCTCAATAATCTCTGATACCTCACTAGTAAATGAAGAAAATTTAGTTTTCTCGATTATTGGTGTATTTTTTGGAATATACATTTTTTCGCTAGTATATCCTAAACCTTTAGGATATTGTTCTGTAACAATCAAGGGAATCTCTAATATTTCAGAAGCTTTGTTAAGAATATTAGTATTTTGGGTTACTTCTTCCATTCCAAAAATAATATCTTCAAACTTCTCCTGCATATCAATCATTATAAATAATACATTTTTTTGTTTAAAAATCATAATTCCTCCATAATTTTTATTGACTTTTATTTAGGCAGCTTTATCTTGACAACGAAAAGTGACAAGCTTTTTTTTTAAAAAAGATATATGGGGTAATAAATGTATCAGTTAAGCGATAATGAAAAAATTAACAGTGTGTTGAATGATGTAGTTAATCGAGTTAATAAATTAGCAGAAGAACAATTAGATCATATCAGTAGACTGTCTAACATTGGGCTTGCCCTCTCTCAAGAGAGAGATGCTGATAAGATATTTGATTTGATAATTGAAGAGGCACTGGCTTATACAAATGCTGATGCAGCTACAATCTATTCAGTTTCAGAAGATAAAAAATTTCTGAATTTTGAAGTCATGCGAACAAAATCAAAAAATTTTAGAGCCGGTGGTTCCTTTGGTCCAATTAAATTACCTCCAGTAACTCTTTACAAACAAGATAACACTCCAAATCTATCTAATATGGCATCATGTGTCTATCACACCAAAGAGATGCTAAATTTAGATGATTGTTACAATTCTTCAAGATTTGATTTTTCAGGTACAAAGTACTTTGATAAAACAAATAATTATCGATCTAAATCAATGCTTGCTATACCTTTAAGAAATTATGAAGATGACATTCTCGGAGTGATTCAAATTATTAATGCTCTTGATGTGGAGACTCACGAAATTATATCTTTCAACAAAGAATCTATTGCTATGGTTCAATCTTTAGCTTCTCAAGCTGCTATTACCTTGACTAATCGAGAACTAATCAAATCATTAGAAGGACTTTTTAAGCAATTTATTAAAGCAATTGCTTTAGCAATTGACCGTAAATCCAAAGATACAGGTGGTCATATAGCTCGTGTTGCAATTATCTCTAAGCTAATGGCTCAGAAAATAAACGAAATTGATCGGGGACATTTCAAAGATTTTACCCTTACCGAAGAGGAGTTAGATGAGCTTTCTATTGCTTCCTGGCTCCACGATGTAGGTAAAATTGCAACACCAGACACAATTATGAATAAAGCCACAAAATTAGAGAGAATTACCAATGGGCTTGAGATTATTGAGTTAAGAATTGATACAATAAAAGTTCTAATGTTAAATGATACTTATGCAAAAGATTGTTTTAAAGAGAAATTAAATTTTGATTATCTGTTAACTAATCCTAGGACTTGGGATGAGTATAAAAATAATATATTAGAACAAATAGATATTGATTATGTTTTTTTAAAAACCCTAAATACAGGTGGTGAGTTCCTTACAGATGACAAATTATCTAATATTGATAGAATAGCTAAATTCTCATATAAAGTTGGAAAACAGGTCAAATTCTTGATTAATGATGAAGAAAAAGAGAATTTGAAGATTAAACGCGGTACTCTAAATGATGCCGAACGCCAAATAATGAATAACCATGTTAAGTATACTTATGAAATACTTAATCAACTAACATATCCAAAGAAATTTAAAAACGTAACACTTTACGCTTCCTCCCATCATGAGAAACTCGACGGTTCAGGTCATCCTTGGGGATTTACAGCTGACCAACTTCCTATTCAATCAAGAATCTTAGCCGTTGCAGATATTTTTGAAGCACTTACAGCTCCTGACCGACCTTACAAAAAAGGGAAAAAACTCTCAGAAGCAATGAAAATCCTTACATTCAATGTATTAGACAATCATATTGATAAAGACTTGTTTGAGCTTCTTTTAGATTCAGGTTTATATAAAGAGTATTCTGAAAAATATGTTCCTGTTATTCAAATTGATGAAGTTGATGTTGATGCCATAAAGAAAAAGATAAATCATGCTAAGTAAAAATAGATTAAAAGAAATTAAGAAATTAACTCAAAAAAAAAATAGAATCAACTCACCAGAGATTCTAGTCGAAGGAAAGAGAATTATTGAACAAATTATCAGTAACGGTTATTTCCCAGAGCTGTTGTTCATAAATGAAACTAAAAAAGAAGCAAAAGCTATTATAGAAAAAAGTAAAAGACACATAATTGAATATGTTTCATCCCAGACCATTGCTCAATTGACAGAAACTAAATCTCCCCAAGACATTGTAGGACTTTTTCGGAAACCAAAGTTGAATTTTCCAGATCAAGGCAACTTTCTTTATCTTGATAGCTTAAGAGATCCTGGAAATATGGGAACCATTTTCAGAACAGCAGCTGCCTTTAATATCGACGGCATCTTCATCTCTTCAGATTCTTGTGAAGTATTTAGTCCAAAAGTGATTAGGTCTTCATTAGGAGCTATTTATACAGTTCCTTTTAAGGAAATTGAACTGGCAGATATTAGTTTACCAAACTGTGATATCTTCTCTACTGAGTTAGGTGGGATTCCTATCACAGAAGTTACTACTTTTAAACAAAATATGATTATTGTTATCGGTAATGAAGCTAATGGCGTATCAGAAAAAAATAGCAAATTAGCTAGCCAAAAGGTAACGATTCCAATTTCCGATAAAATGGAATCCTTAAATGCATCTGTTGCTACAAGTATCAGTGTCTTTAATCTAATGTGGAATAAATATGGAAATCAGTTCTTTAACAGACAATAAGTTATGGCTAGCCCCATTAGCTGGTTACACCGATAATACCTTCCGCACAATTGCCAAAAAGTGTGGTGTTGATGTCTTAGTCTCTGAAATGGTATCAGCAGACGGATTATATTATAATTTAGAAAATTCATTACAATATGCTTCTTTTGATGAGTATCAGCGCCCTTTCGGAGTCCAGTTGTTTGGTTCAGACCCCGATATGATGGCAAAAGGTGCTGAAATTGTTTCCAGATTAAATCCAGATTTTATAGACATCAATATGGGCTGTCCAGTAAAGAAAGTCATTAACAGAATGGCTGGTTCTGCTTTAATGAAAGATATAGACTTAGCATGTAGGATAACTGAAGCTGTCAAAAAAGTTGTGCAAAGGCATAATTCCTTAGTAACTACTAAATTCCGTTCCGGTTGGGACTTAGAGAGCATAAACTATCTTCCTTTTGGAAAGGCTTTAGAAAACTCAGGTTCAGATGCTTTGATTCTCCACCCACGCACAAGATCACAGATGTTCACAGGACGAAGTAATTGGGAACACATAAAAACACTCAAAGAAAATGTTAAGATTCCAGTGGTGGGTAATGGCGATATTAAAGATGTTTCTGGTGCAGAGAAAATATATAACTTCTCTCTTTGTGATAGTATTATGATAGGTAGAGGAGCTTTAGGTAAACCTTGGATATTTCAAGAGATAAAGAACCACTTTTTAAATCAAGATAAACACATCAATAAACTTCAGATAGTTCTTGAGCATTATGAATTAGCTCTTAAGAATTCCAAGTCTGATGATAAACTTCATGCTGTTAGAGAAATGAGGTCTCACTTTACCCACTATTCAAAAGGAATAAGAGGCGGAGCTCAACTCAGAGATGAAATCAATCACACTAATGATCCTGACACGATCTACAAAATAATCAATAAATTAGAATTTAATTATTAATAAAGGAGTTTGCATGCGTTGTAAACATTGTAACTACCAAATTAAGAACAGTGATCTCTACTGTCCAAAATGTCGAAAAAAGACACAGAGTATAAAAGAAAATTTTTTAATATGGGATACTTTTAAACAAAGCTATAAAGAGATAAAAGAATCTAAGAACTATAGTTTTACTTTTAATCTCTTCTATGCAATTATTACTTTAATATTTTTAGCATTATTAGGATTTCATTACTTTAGTTCAAACTATTCTTCTGATTTGACTAGGTACTTATACGAAAATGCAATTTTCCTTGTTTTTGTACCTATCCTACTTGTCCCTTTTGGAATTCAAAATGTTATCATGGAAATTGGTTATGGTAAAGAATTGAATAGTCATATTTTTAAGATTATTCCCAAATACATTCTTTTCGTACTAGTAAATATCGTTATCTTTGCCCTTTTCAGATTCTTATGTACTGGAGACCATGTTCTAAGATTAGTAAGAGTTATTTTAGTCCTTTGGTGGCTTGCCGTATTGCTCCCAATTCCTGTTATGCTAACTAAATATAAAATGAATTTATACAAACTCATAAGACTTTCTCTCAGAGCTTTTGAAGACTTAAGATGGCAGATGTTCTTTGGCTATATTCTTATTGCAGTGCTTAATATTGCTATGATTATCCCGCTGTTCTTAGGATATCTAAGATTTGGCTCTCTTCCCTATTATGCTTTAACTAAATATGTTGATAAAATTGATGATAATGGCTTGTTGAAGCTTTCAGATAAAAAAAAATAGATACAGAATAAAAAAAGAGCACCATAAAATATGGTACTCTTTGAAAAAATCTGGCGGAGAGTTAGGGATTCGAACCCTAGGTAAGCTTACACCTACAACGGTTTTCGAGACCGTCCCATTCAACCAGCTCTGGCAACTCTCCCCTATCTTTTAGTTTTAAAAAATCTTTTTAACAAGTCTTGTGAATCTTTAGCAAGAATTCCGCAAGTCAGTTTTGGATTATGATTAAAGTGTTTATCTAACAAGGCGTTGTAAACAGACCCTGCAGCACCAGCTTTCTTATCATAAGCAGCAAAAACAACTCTTCCTACTCTTGACCATATAATCATCCCTGCACACATTAAACATGGCTCTAACGTGATATAGAGAGTATAATCATACAGATACTTCTCAGGTGCATTATCTAAAATAAGTTTTTCAGCATGTGCTAAGGGATCTTGGTTAAGTCGTGTTCTATTGTGCTCTAGAGCAACAATAACATTATCTTTTACTAAAACTGCTCCGATAGGAACTTCATCATCAAGAAAAGCCTGTTCAGCTTTTTGCAAAGCAACTTGCATGAAATACTCATCATTGGGATTTGTTGAATGCACTTTCTATCTTCCTATGCTGTAATAGATAAAGCCTAATTCTTTTAATTCTTTTGGTTTATATTGATTTCTACCATCAAAGATAATAGGATTCTTTAATCTTTCCTTAATTGCTTGGAAATCAGGATTCCTAAACTGATTCCACTCTGTAACTAAGAGAAGTGCATCAGCACCCTTCAAGGCTTCATAATTACCATCTGCATAACTGATAGCAGGATTATCCCCAAAGATCCTTTTTGCTTCATCCATTGCTACCGGGTCGTAAGCTACAATTTTAGCACCAGCCTCAATTAGCATTTTAATAATAACCCGAGCTGGAGCTTCACGCATATCATCAGTTTTAGGTTTAAATGATAAACCCCAGATGGCAAAAGTTTTGCCTGTCAAATCTTTACCAAAATGGCTTATAACCTTTTCAGCAAGAACTTTCTTTTGATCTTCATTAACATCTTCAACAGCTGTTAACACACGGGCTGTCATCCCCTCTTTTTCAGCAATTTTAATTAGTGCTTTCACATCTTTGGGAAAACATGAACCACCATAACCAACACCTGGGTAAATAAACTGATAACCAATTCGAGAATCTGAACCAATTCCATGTCTAACTTCTGAAATATCTGCACCAACCAATTCACATAGTCTGGCAATATCATTCATAAAAGAGATTTTTGTTGCCAACATGCAGTTTGCTGCATACTTAGTCATTTCAGCACTTCTGATAGACATAATAATCACCTTCTCTCGAGACCGGGCAAATGGTTGATATAGCTCGTGCATAATTTCGGCACACTTAGGATTATCTGTCCCTACAACAACTCTGTCTGGTTTCATGCTATCTGCAATAGCATCACCCTCTTTAAGAAATTCAGGATTGGAAACAACATCAAAAGTAAAATCAACCTGTCTGGCATCTAAAATCTTTTGCACTGTAGTCCTAACTATATCAGCGGTACCGATAGGGACAGTTGATTTATCTACAATAATCTTATGACTATCCATATGAGTAGCAATATCTTTTGCGACAGAAAGAACGTATTGTAAATCAGCCGATCCATCTTCATCTGGAGGAGTTCCAACAGCAATAAAGCATATCTCTGACTTTTTTACTGCATCAGCAATATCTGTTGTGAAGCTAAGTCTTCCTTCTTTTTTGTTGCTCCTGACCATATCTTCTAAACCAGGCTCCCAAATTGGGATTCCACCTTCGTTTAAAAGGTCAATCTTACTTTTATCATTATCCACACAAATTACTCTATTACCCATTTCAGCAAAACATGTCCCGGTTACTAAACCGACATAACCTGTTCCAATAACTGTCAATTTCATTATTTACCTCTTCAATTAAATCTTATAACCACTTGGGTTTTTACTTTGCCAATTCCATGCATCTTTACATATATCTTTGAGTCCATATTCAGCTTTCCAATTTAATTCAGAATTAGCTTTAGCTGGGTCTGCGTAGCAGGCTGCAACATCACCCTCACGCCTTCCAACTATTTGATAATCAATCTTGACCTTGTTAACTTTACTAAAGGCATTCACCATCTCTAAAACACTATATCCTCGACCAGTGCCTAAGTTGTAGATGCTCAGACCTGAGCCTATCTTAAGCTTCTGCAAAGCAGCCACATGCCCCTTAGCTAAATCAACCACATGAATATAATCTCGAATTCCTGTTCCATCTGGTGTGTTATAATCATCACCAAAAATACTTAACTTATCTAATTTGCCAGCAGCGACTTGACTAATAAAAGGAAGTAAATTATTTGGAATTCCATTGGGATCCTCACCAATAAGTCCACTTGGATGAGCACCAACAGGATTAAAATACCTTAAGAGAACAATATTCCAGTTATATTTTGCTTTAAATACATCTCTTAATATATCTTCTATTATTAATTTAGTGCGTCCGTATGGATTAGTAACAGAGAGTGGAAAATCCTCTGTAATTGGTAACTTATCTGGATTACCATAAACAGTTGCAGATGAGCTAAAGATTAAATTTTTGCAATTAAACTCTTCCATAACCTGCAAGAGTGTAATTGTACTATTAAGATTATTATCATAGTATCTCAATGGTATTTCATTAGATTCACCAACAGCTTTTAAGCCTGCGAAGTGAATTACCCCATCAATATCACCTTCCTTGAAAATACTACGTAACACCTCCTTGTCCCTAACATCAGCTTCTACAAATGTAATTTCTTTATTAGTTATACTTTTAACTCTTTCTAAAGCACGATATGAACTATTAGATAAGTTATCTATTACAACAACATCTATATCTAACTTCAAGAGTTCAACACAAGTATGACTACCAATATATCCAGCACCTCCAGTAAGTAATAGTTTCATAATTTACTCCTCAACTATTTGAAGATCATCATTCTTCAATGTTACTTCAACAGCCTGATTAATAATGTTAGCAGTGATAATAATCTTTTTTGGATTATCTCCTTCAATAACAAAACCTAAGGTACCCTTTAAGGCTCCACTAACAATTTTAACCTTTGTACCTTTTTCTAAAGTATTGCCTGGAAGTAGTGTGTATCCCTTTTCTTTAATAAAATAGAATCTTTTTAATTCTTCCAGAAGAACATCTTGATGTTTAACAGATATGATTTTTACAATATATCCGGGACGTAGAAGAATTATTCTCTGATCAAAGTTCATTTTAATGAAAATATATCCTGAGAATAGAGGTTTAGTAGTTTCGATCTTTCTGTATTTGTATTTAGTAGTTTTAATGTATTGCGGTAAATAGTATTCAATAGTATTCTCCTTAGCCCACTTAGCTAATTTCTTCTCACTTTGATATTTAGTTTTGATAACATACCATTTAAGTGTGCCTGTAGGGTCATGGTCTAGTGTCCCATAAAGCTCATCTACGTAAACAGGTTTATGTGTTGCCATCGATTAAGTTACCTCAATAATATTCATGCTAAGAAATTGAAGGGTTGAGTTTGTCCCCAATCCATTTCTCTAAGTAATGTTAAAAATATATATACCAATATTAGATACAACCATCCCTTGGGGATTTAAAAGTTATCTCTACAAAAATTAATAAATTTATTCAGTGTTATCAGTGGTTAATATTTTTAGTCATTATCAACCACCGATACCACATTTTTCAATTCATCTTTTCAGTACTTTTTCATTAGTAACGATAATGATCAGGCTTATATGGACCCTCTTTTTTGACTCCAATATACTTTGCCTGAGCATCAGTTAATTTTGTTAGTTTTACACCAATTTTGTTAATGTGAAGTCTAGCAACTTCTTCGTCAAGAACTTTTGATAAACGATAAACTCCTAAATCATAGTTGTTGCTCCATAAATCTAATTGAGCCAAAACTTGATTAGTAAATGAGTTACTCATCACAAAAGATGGATGCCCAGTTGCATTACCTAAGTTCACTAAACGACCTTCTGAAAGCAAAATAATACTATGCCCGTCTGGGAAATTAATCTTATCGACTTGAGGTTTGATATTTGTTTTTGTAACCCCATCTAGTTCATAGAGAGCTTCAACTTGTATTTCATTATCAAAATGACCAATATTACAGACTATTGCATTGTTTTTCATTGCTTGCATGTGTTCTGTTCTAATAACATCGCAATTTCCTGTAGCAGTAACGAAAATATCTCCTGAAGAAATTGCATCTTCTAAAGTTGTTACTTCAAAGCCTTCCATAGCTGCTTGATAAGCACATATAGGGTCAATCTCAGTAACAATTACCCGAGCACCAAAGCCTCTCATAGACTGAGCACAACCTTTGCCCACATCACCATAACCACAAACAACTACCACCTTCCCGGCTACCATAATATCAGTACCGCGTTTAATGCCGTCAGCTAAAGATTCTCTGCAACCATAGAGGTTATCAAATTTTGATTTAGTAACAGAATCATTAACATTAATAGCTGGAAATCTAAGTTCGTTAAGCTCTAACATTTGATAAAGTCTGTGAACACCTGTTGTGGTCTCTTCTGAAACTCCCTTACACTTGGAAGCAATGGTTCTCCACTTCTTAGGAAAAGCTTCTAAGTCTTCAATGATTGCCTTTTGAAGTAAACCAAATTCTTTATTTTTGGTTGTAACTACTGGAAGTTTACCTGTTTTTTCAAATTCCTCTTCCAACTTACAGCCTTCATGAATCATGAGAGTTGCATCACCGCCGTCATCAACGATGAGATCTGGACCTTCATTATCACCCCAAGATAATGCCTGCTTTGTGCACCACCAATAATCAGCCAAAGTTTCACCTTTCCATGCAAAAACTGGTATTCCTGCTTTTACCATAGCAGCTGCTGCATGGTCCTGAGTAGAATAGATATTACAACTACACCATCTAACCTTAGCTCCAAGCGCTACTAATGTTTCAATTAAAGCAGCAGTTTGAATAGTCATATGTAAACTGCCAGTAACCTTAGCACCTTTTAAAGGTTTATTTTGATCATATTTCTCTCTTAAAGCCATTAAACCAGGCATTTCTTCTTCTGCTAAAATTAGCTCTTCTCTGCCGTAGTTGGCCAAATCAATATTTCTAATCTTATAATCCATAAATCTATACCCTATTTGTCATTATTTCTATGGTTGCGAGAGTTTCTATTATCTCTACTGCGATTGTCTCTGCCGCGATTATCACGACTACGATTATCTCTACCACCTCTATCATAGCGGTCATTTCTACCACCACGATGTTCTTCTTTTGGTCTATTTGGATTTGGTTTATGTTCAGGATTACCTGGAACATTTTTCATGGATAGATTAATTTTTCCTTGCTCAATAGCTTTCAACTCTACGAATACTGTATCTCCTACAGTACAAATATCTTCAGGATGAGCTACCCTATCTTTATGCATATTAGAAATATGGCAAAGACCTTCTTTGAAACCACCCATGATTTTAACAAATACACCATAACTTTCAACTCTCGAGACACGACCTTCATATATTTCACCATACTTTGGCATCTCAATAATATTCTTAACCATTGCTTTAGCACTATCTAATGCAGTTTTATCGGCAGAAAGAATATTTACAAGCCCATCATCATCAATATTTATATCAACACCAGTTTGTTCGATGATACTCTTAATAGTTTTACCACCCTGACCAATAATCTCACCTATTTTATCAACAGGTACTTGTAATGATTCAATTCTTGGTGCATATTCACAAAGTTCTTTTCTTGGTTCAGGAATACACTCTTCCATCTTATCCAAAATATAGAGCCTGGCTACATTAGCCTTTTGGAGAGCTTCTTTCATAATATCTTCAGTGATACCTTCAATCTTGATATCCATCTGCATAGCAGTTATGCCTTCTCTGGTACCAGCGACTTTAAAATCCATATCGCCTAAATGATCTTCTAAACCCATGATGTCAGTAAGAACAACATAGTCATTGCCTTCCATGATAAGTCCATTAGCAATACCAGCAACAGGTGCTTTGATAGGGACACCAGCTGCCATTAAAGCTAAAGTACCACTACAGATTGTAGCTTGAGATGAAGAACCATTAGATTCTGTAATATCTGAGACAACTCTAATTGTGTAAGGGAAATCTTCTTTAGCTGGGAGAATCGGAGCTAAAGCAGTTTCAGCTAAATTACCATGACCAAGCTCTCTTCTGCCTGGACCTCTCATAAAACCTGCTTCACCAACACTGTAAGGAGGGAAGTTATAATGAAGATAGAAGTCTTTTTTATATTCATCTGCAAGACCATCAACGATCTGCTGAGAATCAGCACCAGCTAAGGTTACTGTACCTAAAGACTGAGTTTCACCACGAGTAAACAAAGCACTTCCATGAACTCTTGGTAAGATATCCACTTCGCAAGAAATAGGTCTAACATCATCTAAGCCTCTTCCATCTACACGATGTTTTTTATAAAGGATTGCCTCTCTAACACTCTTTTTAATTAATTCTTCATAAGCATTCTTATAATATCTTTCTTTCTCTGCAAATTCCTCTTCTCCAAGCTCATTAAGATAAGCTTCTAGTAGTTCTTCTTTTACAGCCTCAAAAGCATCATCGCGATCAAGTTTTCCCTTAATAATTGCAGCTTGAGAAACCCTTTCCTGGTATTTAGCTTCAACATCTTTTAAGATATCTTCAGGAACTAGATCATACTCTATTTCAGCCTTCTCTTTTGAGCAATCTTTAGCAAAGTCTAATTGCCACTGGACTAACTCTTTAATCTTCTCAAGTCCTGCAAAAACAGATTGAACCATCTGGTCTTCAGAAAGCTCATTAGCTGATGATTCAATCATACAGATAGAAGTAGCTGAACCAGCGAGACTTAAATGTAAGTCAGATCCATTTTTAAGTACATCAATTGAAGGGTTAACCACAGGTTTTCCATCAACATAACCAACTGAGACACCAGCTATTGGGCCATGGAACGGAATATCTGAAATAGTTAACGCTAAAGAAGCGCCAATTAAACCCAGCATAGCAGGGCTGTTGATAGCATCAAATGAAAGAATAGTAACGACTACATGAACCGAATTTCTAAATCCTTCTGGAAACATTGGTCTAAGTGCTCTATCGATAACACGTGCAGTTAAAGTGGCATCATTACTTGGTCTGGCTTCTCTTTTGATAAATCCACCAGGTACTTTACCTGCTGCATACATCTTCTCTACATAATCAACAGTTAGAGGAAAGAAGTCAGATCCCTCATTAGCTTTTTTACTCATTGTTGCAGTTACTAATAGAGTTGTGTCACCTTGAGAGATTAAGACTGAACCGTTAGCTTGTCTAGCTATTTTTCCGGTTTCAGCAGTAATTGTGTAGCCATTCAAATCAAATGACTTTTTTGTAATTTTAAAATTATGCATATTTTCTCCTTTGCATTAATTTTGACCAGAGAAAAGCAATATACTTAATACACTTACCTGCATGTATTTAGTGTATTGCTCCCTATCCAGTCTTTTTGTTTGTATTAAATAAAGATAAAAAGGGGATTAGAATCCCCTTTTATTTTGGTGTTAAACTATTTTCTGATTCCTAAAGCTTTAATAATTGCACGATATCTTTCTATATCGATCTTAATTAAATAATTAAGTAATCTTCTTCTTTTACCAATAAGAACTAAAAGTCCTCTTCTTGAAGAGAAATCTTTCTTGTGAACTTTTAAATGTTCAGTTAACTCTTGAATTCTCTTAGTCATAATCGCAATTTGCACTTCAGGTGAACCAGTATCTAAATCATGGAGTTTAAACTCTGCCATGACAGCCAATTTAGCTTCTGATGTTAAAGCCATTTCAGCCTCCTAATCATATTTTTTTACTTATTAAAATAAGTCTTTTCCATTTATCCAAAGGTATAGTTTTTGTAAAGGAAAAACTTTATTTATTCAAATATTAACTAAGAAGATCTTCTTTCTTCTTGTTCTTTCTTTTTGCAAAACGGATTTTAACTAACTCAATTAGAAATAAACAAGATAGTATAATAATCGATGTTTGCAGAATGTTTAATATTGTCTCAGCCTTTTTAATATTGTTATTTAGCAAAAAGAAAGCCAGGAATAATTGCCAAAAAGCTGTATTTTTAAATCTTGAATAACAACTTTTATCTTTGAATCTAAAATAATAGTTTTCAAAAAGAATAATAATAAATAGCACTCTAAAAATAATCCAAACTACTGTGTTGTTAATAATACCACCTCCAACTAAAGTTTATTTTTCCAGTTTTCAATAAATATTGAAATATCTTTGCTATAAGTAGCTATATAATCACTTCTCCAGGTCTCAGGTAAATATTTCTTATAATGAGAATGTAAAAACCTTTTGTCCAAAAGAAGTAATATACCTGTGTCTGTTTGACGTCTAATCAATCTTCCTCCAGCTTGAATAACTTTGCTTAAAGCTGGGAATTTATATGCGTAATCAAAGCCATTCTTGCCTTCTTGAGAATAATAATCTTGAATTAATTTTCTTTCAAAGCTCACCATAGGCAGTGAGATACCAACCACAATACAACCTTTTACTAAATCACCCTGTAAATCAATACCCTCAGCAAAAAATCCTCCTGTAACTGCAAACAGAACGATATTATCTTCTGTAAAACTAGATAAAACACTGTTTCTTTCTTCCGACGTTAAATGAGTAACTTGTTTGATCAGTCTATGGCCAATAAGTTGTGGTTCAGCTAATTCATAAACACTCTCAAGATACTTATAGGATGGGAAAAAGACAATATAATTACCAGAGTAAGCCTTTATAGTATGGACAATTTTATCAGCAATTTGTGCATAATAGAGTTCTCTATGCCTAAATGTTGTATCAATAATGCGATCATATATCACACACATATTATCTGGTGAATAAGGAGAGTCTAAGTAAAGGACATAATTATCTTTTTCATTAGCTTTCAAAAGATATTCAAAATAGTCTTCAGGTTCTAAAGTGGCTGAAAAATAAATCAGACTTCTAACTTGGGAAGTTAGATCACCAATGATTGGAGCTGGATCTAAACAGTAAACTTTATAGCAGATTCTTTTTTTCTTTTGGATATAGACAACAAAGTTTTTGGCGATGATGTTATATATCCTCAAAAAATCATTAAAATAAAAATATAGGTCTAATAGAAAAGGTTTGGTATCAGAGACAGGATTTTGGGCTAACCAGCTATCCATTAAGTTTAGATATTCATTAACAGCTCGCAACACTTCAGGTTTGATTTCTGTTATTATCCAATTACCATAATCATAATCTTTTTCTTCTTCTATTAAGAGTTTATTCAGTTCCTTTAAGTTACGCTTAATCTCAGTAGGAGCAGTTTTGATCTCTTTTCTCACTTCCACTATTTTATCTCGGTTGATTTCTGCAGAATAACTATTCCTTACTCTTTCAGGAAGGTTATGAGCTTCATCAAGGAGTAGGGTGTAATCTTCACTTATCTCGGTAAAATACCTTTGTAACCTGGCTTTTCCATCAAAGAAGTAGTTGCAGTCACCAATAATTAGATCACAGTAGAGTGAAAAGTCTAGCCCCAATTCAAAAGGGCACACTTGATACTTTCTTGCTATCTCTTCTAAAACACTCTTAGTAAGGAGATTATGATTAAAGACTTTAAACCTAATCTTATCAAATTTCGCATAATAGTCTTTAGCATAGATACATTCACTAGCATCACAGCATTTCTCAGGATTGAAACATATTTTAGATTTAGCAGTCAAGAACAAAGTACGGAAATTAGCTCCTTTATCAAGCAATATCTGACATGAATTCTCAGCCACATCTGCAACTGTACCTTTTGTTGTTAGATAAAACAGTTTTTTGTTTAATCCGGTAGATAGTGTTTTTAAGGCTGGATAGATAACAGCCATGGTCTTACCAATTCCCGTAGGTGCCTGAATTCTTATCGCAGAAGACTTTTCAATTGTTTTATAGACACTTACCATCATCTTACGTTGGCCCTTGCGTAAGCTAGCAAATGGGAAGTCTAAAGACTGAAGAGATAAGTTCCGTAATAGTTCAGCATCAGTTAATGCCTGCAACCAATTTAAATACTTAATTATTAGTTCTTTAAAAAATATTTTTAAACTATCATATGAATATTGGTTACTAATCACCAGTTGCTTTTTAGTTTTGAGGTTATAGTAGGTCAGATGAGTAGAGATTTCTTTATTCTCATTGTCTTTGAGATAGAGGTATGCATAGACTTTTGCTTGTGCCAGATGTTGTTTAACTGGTTTCTGCTTTAGATAATCTAAATCTAAGTAGGTTGATTTTATCTCTTCTATGATAGCTAATTCTTGCTTAAGAGGCTTATATAATCCATCTGCCCTTCCAGATATCTTTAGGGTAAACTCATCCTTTTCAATAATCTCTTGCAGAAAAAGCTCTTTGATGTAATTATCAGGTCTAGAATCCTGTATTTTTTTGTGAACAGAAGTCCCTTGTAAGGCTCGGTTCTTTCCTAAAAAAGTTGAGGAGATACTTCCTTCACAATAGTAAAAACTAATTAAGTCTTTGACCGATATTTGATAATAAAGCATTTATTTGGCTTGGTAGAGCCTCCATAACTGCGTAAAGTGATCTTGAAGAACTGGCTTCATTTTCTCATCACTATTAGTTATCTCAGGGATGTTGTGCAGAGTTATAAAGGGGACTTTAATATTTTTGATAGTTAAATAATCATTACAGTCAGCAACGAACTCTTCCCAATCAACTTCCTTATATAAACGTTCTAGTTTTTCGTCGGGTAAGCCATGCTCCAGAATTGAATGCGGTTTATCTGGATTAAACCTACGTCTATTCTTCCGGAGTGATTCTTCCCAAGGAACATCAACATATAAGATTGTTGCCCGCTTAAGAATTTCAGTAGAGAGATGCTTAAAGGCTGATTTATAGCCACCATGTTCACTCCCTCGTGAGAACTCGATTAAAAGTGTATTCTCAGTAAAGAAGTCATGATTTTCAGTCAATAATTTAGTATATTCTAAGTTGAATCTCTCTATTAGTAAATTCCATTGGTCATGATGCAAAAAATAACCATCTTTAGTAGAGTGAATTCTCTCGACTTCAAGAATATTCTCCCTAATATGGTCTTCTTCAAACCATGTCCATAACATAGGGAAATCGTCTAATTCTGCTATGTTAGCAATATGATATTGCTCGACTCTATCGACAATATTTCTTCTTTTGATAAAGTCAATAATCTCGGATTTGCCTGAAGCTGGTCTTCCCAATAAGATTATTATTTCCAAATGTTTCATTTCCTCTCCTCTATTCACTTAAAAGTAAATACTCCTCTTCTAGGATTTGCAGTTGATTATATTCTTGGTCTAACATATTATCAATTTCTTCAGTACGGTTATTTAGGGTCTTGACATAATCGCTATCAGCATAGATTGAACTGTCACTATACAAGTCTTGGATGTCTTCTTTTTCGTTTTCTAACATGATAATTCTTGCTTCTTTTTCTTCAATTTGGGACATTAGCTTTTCGATGATATAGGGGTTTACCTTTTTTTTACGGTCAGTATTTTTTACTTTATCATTTTTTACTTCAGACTCAACCTTTTTCTTATTATCATCATTCAAGAAATTAGTTAATATTTTATCCCACTCGTCTTTAGTATCAATTATTCTCTTTTCTTTGAATAGCCAGAATTTGTCTGCTAATCTTGAAATGAAGTTTCTATCGTGAGAGACGAATATAATTGTTCCTGAATACTCTTGAAGAGATTTTATAAGATCATCCACCATCATGATATCTAAATGGTTAGTAGGTTCATCCAACAAGAGAACATTAGGCTGTTGATGTATTAAGACAGCGAGGTTAAGTCTAGCTTTCTCTCCTCCACTTAAGTATTCTATTCGCTTTTCAACATCATCACCAATAAAACCATAACGTGCTAAATACTTAAGGACATACCCAATTGTTTCACTTGGAACCATCTGCCAGATTGTTTCTTTTGGAGTAAGCTTAGGATCTAAACAACTATGGAATTGATCAAAATAGCCTATATTTATATTACTACCAATTTTACATTTGCCTCTTAATAGTTGTTGTTCTTGCATTAACACCTTGATTAGTGTTGTTTTTCCACAACCATTACGTCCAATAATTGCAATTCTATCTTGATATTGAGCTCTGATATTGATGTTTTTGGCTAAGACAAGAGAAGGAAAACCTAATTCAGCATCTTCTAATACAAAAACATCATTGCCGGTTCTTTCAGAAGATTTGAAGTTAAGATTATAACGTTTCTCATTACTAACAGCATCAATAATATCTAATTTTTCAAGTTGTTTTAGTCGAGAACGAGCTTGGACTGTCTTTTGGGAGCCGATATTTTTTCTCACAAAATCCATAGTCGTATCAATTAGCTTTTGTTGCTGTTGATAAGCCTTTTCCTGTTGTGCTTTTCTAAGAGCAGATTCCTGCTCATAGAAGGCGTAATTACCACCATAAACAGTTAATGTTTTATTATTAATTTCATATATTTTCTTAACTGTTTTGTTGAGAAACTCTTTATCATGAGAGATAATGACATAGGGTATTCCTAAACTTAACAAGTAGCCTTCTAACCAGTTGATCATGTGCAGATCAAGATGGTTAGTAGGTTCGTCTAAGAGAAGAACATTAAAGTCAGAAAGGAGTATCTTAGCTAACTCTATTCTAGTTTGCTCTCCCCCACTAAAATTGGCAATTTTGTTATTCCAACACTCTTCACCAAAACCTAATGAGGTAAGGATTAACTTAATATTCGTCTCGTAATTATAACCACCGATGGTAAAAAACTCTTCTTCTAACTTGGAAAGAAGTTTTAGGTTAGCTTCAGAGTGATCTTGAGAAAGCTCTTCGCGGACTTTCTGTAACCGCTTCTGTTTCTTGATAAAATCTTTCCTGCTTTCTAATACGGATTCATACAGAGTAGATGTTAAATCTAACGTGTTAACCTGCTTTAAATAAGCTATTTTAGTAGAGGAAGCATAACTGACAGCTCCAGTTGAGGGTTCAACTTCTTGATTAATAATCTTCATCAAGGTCGTTTTACCACAGCCATTCCTACCGATCAACCCAATTCTACTATCTAAATCTATATTGAAGGAGATATCACTAAAGAGATTAAATCCTGCGAAGGATACTCCTACATTATTAACTTGCACTAAGCTCAATTCTGCTCCTAATTACAGTAAATTAATTCACCTTTCTATATACTTCTC
>Ga0265294_10002940_pt1 | contig 22121 bp, 22 predicted proteins | sample MunlanPumphouse3_FD_192504 | JGI IMG/M metagenome (GOLD analysis project Ga0265294, IMG submission 192504) | Groundwater microbial communities from a municipal landfill in Southern Ontario, Canada - Pumphouse #3 | ecosystem: Environmental > Aquatic > Deep subsurface > Groundwater | place... | reverse complement strand
AGCCGTCCATCTCGGCCAGGAGCTGAAGCATTGTGCGATTAACCTCAGCAGAACCGCTAGTTCCATCATAAGTCCGCATCCCCCCCACAGCATCGATTTCGTCAATGAAAAGGATTGTGGGCGATTTTTCTCGGGCAAGCTGAAAGATATCTTTAACAAGCCTTGAGCCTTCCCCGACAAACTTCTGGACAAGGTCGGAGCCTGACATCCGGATGAATGTGGCCTTGGCTTGGGAGGCTACTGCCTTTGCAATCAGAGTCTTGCCTGTGCCAGGAGCTCCGTAAAGGAGAACGCCAGAAGGGGGCTCGATTCCAATTTCTGTGAATAATTCAGGCTCGGTAAGGGGCAGCTCCACACTTTCAATTACTTCCTGAAGCACAGCGTCAAGTCCTCCTATCATGCTATAATCAACTCCAGGAGAGTTTGTAAGTTCCATGACCTGAGCTCGCACATCAGCGGCTCTGCTGACAATAGAGATTACAGAATAGGCCCCATTTACCGCAACCCTCATTCCAGGCTCGATCTTTTCCTGAAAGTCGTCTGGAAGCTGGGATAGGACTTCCTGATTGTTGCCGTGCTGTCTGAGCAGCGCAATGTCCTCGTTAAGCTCAAGGACGGTTGCAATGAAAAGAGGAGGCTCAGTTAGCTGTTCTAGGTGAGCCTTTAATTTGTTGATCTCCTGAAGGCGCCGGCCCGTGGCAACACTGGCTTCAAGAAGTCTTGCCTTCATATTTTCATTCTGGACCTTAAGGATTTCAATTTCGGTTAAGAGGGATTTTACATCCCCGGGGTTAAATACCCCACATTCAAGCTGAGACTTTACTCTGGTTTTTAGCTCTTCCAGAGAAGGTTGTAATTCACTGTCGGCGGACATAAGCTTCACCTTTTTTTTAATTTTTATGAATTACGGGTTCAGTTTTTGACCCCATTTAAATAGCAAAAGTAAGAAAGACAAATTCAAAATAGAACGCTTTATCTTTGATTTGTATAGCGATTTTTGAAAATATCTTCTTTAAACAATAAACTAAATTCTAGTCTTATTATGTAAATAAAAGCTCTTCAGATCTACTTACTGTGTTAAATAAGATCTAGTAAGCTCTATTTATGAGCGGATTTTTCTGTTTTTTCCTGCTTGTACCTTTTACCGCCTTTACCTTTGTATCGATATATAATTTTATCTGCGGCAACAAAATCTCTTTTTAAATCGAAGGTTTAAGGGTAGCCTGCAGTTAAAGTTTTGAAAATTATAATTATTGGTCTTTTGTTTAAGGGGTTTTGTCGTTAAAACTTTTACTGTTACAAATTTATAGAAAGCTGCATAAAACCCCTGAGGTTTTACCCAGTTTCACTCACTTTCACTCACTTTCACTCACTTTCACTCACTTTCACTCACTTTCACTCACTTTCACTCACTTTCACTAAAGGGGAGCCATATAAACGTCTTCCAAATGAAGGGATTAAATAAGAGGAGTTTAATATCATTTCATATGCGAGCTTCTGAGAATATTGTGAAAGTGGGCGCAAGGGTAACTGTGCTTGGATTCATAGTATTATTTTTAGGCATCCTCCTTACAATGACTCAGGATTCCTCAAACACTCAGGCTGGAGGCTTAATCATGTTAGGCCCAATTCCTATTGCTTTTGGCTCTTCTCCTGAAATAACAACAAATATACTCGGAATCGGTTTGTTACTAATGATAATTTATCTCTTCTTATGGAAAATGCAGCGTTGATTGGAAATACTCTTGTTTTGCTCGGGATATTTATAATATTCGCCGGCTTTTTGATCTTAGTGTTCGGCGCTTTTTTTGAAAAAAACTCCTCTTTTGAATCAGAAGCTGCTTGGAAAAAGCCTTTTGAAAATAACTCTGAAATAAGAGGCGGAGGAGTAATAATGCTTGGTCCGATTCCCTTAATCTTCGGAAGCGACGGGGAAAGTGCAAAAAGCGCAATAATCCTTGCACTCCTACTTACAGGGCTGGCTTTTTTCTTCTTCCGATAATTCCTCTTTTTCTTTTTTGGCTTTTTTGGGGAAGCTGAGCCCTTATGTGCTCCCAAACTTTTCTTCAATAATTTTCCGGGACAATAGAAGTAATTCTGGCGTTTTTTCCGCAAACCGGGCATTCCGGGCTTTTTTGGACATTTATTTCCTTAAAGCTCATGTACAGGGCATCGTAATAGAGCAGGCGGCCTTTGAGAGTCTTTCCAATTCCAAGCAAGCATTTTAGGGCTTCTGTAGCTTGGATTGCCCCAATTACTCCTGGTAGGACTCCAAGTACTCCTTCATCTCCGGGTTTTTTTTCCGTTTTTGGAGGACGTGTAAAAAGGCATCTATAGCAGGGTCCCTCCTCCGGAAGAATAGTCATTGCCTGTCCTTCAAAACGGTAGATGCTTCCATGGCAGAGCGGTTTTTTCAAAAGTACGCAAGCATCGTTTACAAGAAAACGAGTCTCAAAATTATCCGAGCAATCCACGACCAGATCATAGGCCTTTACAAGGTGCAAAATATTCTTTGGATTCACTTTCTCAGCAAAAGGTTCCACCCGGACTTCTGGGTTTAGTTTTCTTACAAATTCTTCTGCGGATTTGACTTTGGAAACTCCTAGCTTTCCCCCGTGGATTATCTGGCGCTGCAGGTTGCTGCAATCCACGCAATCCCCGTCTGCAATTCCCAATGTTCCCACTCCTGCCGCAGCAAGATAGGAAATTACAGGCGAGCCAAGCCCTCCTGCCCCTATGCAAAGGATGCGAGATGCAAGCAAGCGGGTTTGCCCTTCCTCTCCGATTTCAGGCAGAACAAGGTGCCGAGCGTAGCGCGCATGCTGCTTTTCTGAAAGCTTTTCCAAATTCCTGTTTGAAGCATTTTTCCGAGGGTCTTTAAATATAATTTCGGATCCCTTTTTGGGAATTATTAAGGACTGCTTTTCGGACATGTTTTTGGACATGAAATGAGAAACTCCTGCTTTTTATTCAGCTCTGGGCGTTTTTAATTTGTGTTTAGGGAATATATATCCTGTGGAATCCTTTTTCCAATCAAAAAGTGTTACAAAAAATCCTCTAAAACTCCTTTGGCAAAATATCCCAAAACTCTAGCTCAAAAAGCCCAAACAAAACATTATTAACCCTTAAGGCTAAAAGCAGCGCGTATGTTTACAATAATCACAGGCGCGCAATTCGGCGATGAAGGGAAAGGTAAAATCGTCGACCTTTTGGCAAAGGATTATGATATTGTTGCTCGGTTTCAGGGTGGAAATAACGCAGGTCATACCGTAAAAGTAGAAGATAAGGTCTACAAACTACATCTTATTCCCTCCGGTATCCTCTTAGAAGCAAGAGCTCTTATCGGGCCCGGGGTTGTTCTGGATCCTGGGGTTCTTTTAGAAGAAATGGAAATGTTAAGGGCAAATGGAGTTGTAGTCAGTCCCGAAAAACTCGGAATTGACGCAAAAACGAGCATAATCATGCCCTATCATATAGAACTGGATGGCCTCCGGGAAGCTGCCAGGGCAAAGAAAATCGGGACTACTAAACGTGGGATAGGCTTTGCCTATATTGACAAGGTTGCAAGAGAGGAACTTCGGCTGGCGGATCTGGCTGATGAAGCTCGCTTCCTTACAAGACTTGAAGAGCTGGCTTCTCAAAAAGAAAGCGAGATTTCAGCTCTAGGAGGAGATCCAGCGCTTGTGAGGGATTCGGCTCTGATCAAAAAGTATCTACAGTTCGGAAAAAAACTAGCCCCTTATATTACAGATGTCTCTCGAGAGATTAACGAAGCGCTTGACGCTGGAAAAAATGTTATGGCTGAGGCTGCGCAGGGTACTCATCTTGATGTGATCCACGGAACTCAGAAGTTTGTAACTTCCTCTTCTACAATTGCAGGCTCTGCCTGTGCTAATTTGGGGGTGGGCCCTACAAGGGTTAAAAACGTGGTTGCAATTGTCAAAGCTTATATTACCAGAGTGGGAGAAGGTCCACTTCCAACGGAACTTTCTGGTGAGCTTGGAGCCCGGCTTCAGAAAGCCGGAGGCGAATTTGGAACAACTACAGGCAGAGGGCGCAGATGCGGCTGGTTTGATTTGCCTCTACTAAAAAAAGCTATTGCTTTAAATGGCTATACGGAAATTGCTCTTACAAAACTTGACGTGCTCTCCGAACTTGAACCTGTCCGAATCTGTGTTGGGTACCGCTACAAAGGAGAAACAATAAATTATCCTCCTGAGCTTACGGAAGCCCTTGCGGAATGCGAACCTGTTTATGAGGAGTTGCCTGGCTGGAAAGCTGACCTGAGCAAAGTGCAGAGTTTTGAGGAGCTGCCCGCAAATGCCCAAAACTACGTCAAAAGGTTAGAAGAGCTTATGGGCGTTCCTATTCGTTATATTTCAGTAGGGCCGGGGCGGGCACAAACCTTTAAAAAAGAGGAAGCCCTTTAACTACCCTAAGCGATATACCGAAAGGTGTATATATTAACCAAGAAATTAATCAAACTCACTTTCCAGTTTAGATTAAATTAGATTAACCGGCATTATCAATTCTTATGATAGAAAAAGCGAGGCTTTTACGGGGGCTCTCGCAAAGTCTATAAAGTCCAGTAGGAGTCCAATACTGGCAAACCAGCGTGGATCAGAGTTACAACGTGCCGGGCCAAAAAGGCAGAGGCTAAAGCTGCTAGGGTAAAACCGGGCTTAAAGCTGAAGGTACGGGCCGGGGCCTGAAAGGCACAGGTTGAAAAAGAATTCAGCCTCTTCTAAACTTAAAACTAACTCTTAAAAGGAGGAGAGTATGACAAACGCTTATGATGTTCCTGCAGCGGAACTGATCGACAAGGTTGCAGGGATTCTCAAGGAAAATGACACAATTGTCCCCCCTGAATGGGCGGAATCTGTAAAGACTGGAGTGCACAAGGAACTTCCACCTATAGCAAAAGACTGGTGGTTCACAAGATGTGCTGCGGTTTTGAGAAAGATCTATGTAGATGGACCAATTGGAATTGAAAGGCTTCGCTCTGTGTACGGAGGGAGCAGAGACTACGGCTCTCAGCCCAGCAAGCGGGCAAAGGGCAGTGGTTCCATTGCCAGAAAGGCTGTACAGCAGCTTGAAGCTGCAGGTTTTTTGCAGAAGGTAAAAGGCGGAAGAATCGTCTCAGCTCAGGGCAGATCCATGCTTGATAATGCAGCTCATGAAGTCAAGCAGGATGTACTTGAAGAGTTTCCGGGACTTGCAAAATACTGAATTTGAAGCAATCGAAATAGATTATTCCCGGAAGGCTGAGCTTGGATTTGGATGTTTTCCAAAAGGTTTAAGCTAACATCCCCATTATATTTTTCCGGTGATTGGTATGTCAACAATGGATGACGAGCTTGAAGAACTTCGTAAGAGACGGCTTGCCGAACTGCAAAAACAGCAGCAAATGCAGCAGATGCAACAGCCTGACCCTCAGGCTGCGTATCAGCAGGAACAGGCAAAAGCTGAGATGGAAGCCCAGAAACAGGCGATTTTGCGCCAGATTCTGACTCCAGAAGCCCGGGAACGCTTGACCACCCTTAAGATGTCAAGGCCGGCTCTTGGAGAACAGCTTGAGCTTCAGCTTATTTCTCTTGCCCAGGGCGGAAGGCTTCAGTCCAAGATCGACGATGCCCAGCTTAAAGCCCTCCTACGGAGGTTGCAGCCTAAAAAGCGCAAAACCTCAATTACAAGGATCTAACACGATGAGAGTTTCTGTCCTCTTCAGCGGAGGAAAAGACAGTTCTCTTGCTGCCCTTTTGCTCGAACCGTTTTTTGATGTGGAGCTTGTAACCTGCACCTTTGGAGAAGTTCCAACCGAAGCGATCGTAGCAAAAAGTGCAAGGGAATTGAATTTCCCGCACAGGATGCTTTGCCTTGAGCGGGAAATTCTCGAATCCGCCTACGAGATGATTCTAAAAGACGGTTTTCCGAAAAATGCAATAAACCATATTCACAAAAAAGCTCTTGAAACTTTGGCTTCTGAGTCGGATATGCAGTTTCTTGCGGATGGGACAAGAAGAGATGATCGAGTCCCTATGCTTGACTTGTCTCAAATAAGGAGTCTTGAAGACCGCTTTGGAGTCCGGTATATCTGTCCATTGAAAGGCTATGGCAGAAATACCGTTGACAGGCTCGTGGAAAGACACCTGCTAATCGAGGAAGGCTTAAGTGAAAATACGCTTAAAGCCGATTACGAAACCGAGCTTAGGGAAGTGATTCGACAGCGAATCGGGGAAGATAAAATCCATGAACTTTTCCCGGTGCATGTCCAATCCCATGTTCTTTCCCGGAAAATGCTGCGGTAAGGGGAAGCTGGATTAATGATTTATAGCAGAATCAAGATATTCGGCCTAACGCTTAAGCTGGAAAAAGTTACCCTGAGACAGAAGTTTCGGGAATCGATTCATTAGAACAATATAAAATCCGGTTCTAGAAAAAGCTTGACCGGCTATTGATTATAAAGATCATAATTAACAGGTGTGATTCATTTGAGTCATAACATGAAAGGACAGAAGATGAGGTTGGCAAAAGCGCACAACCAGAACTCACGGGTCCCTATGTGGGTTATTGTGAAGACAAACAGGAAGGTAGTGACTCATCCCAAGCGAAGGCACTGGAGAAGAAGAAGCCTTGATGTGAAGTGAGGTTGGGTAAAATGGCAGACGAAGTTCTTAAAGAGCAAATTTATACTGTTCCTCTTAGGGTTGTAAAGAAAGTCCCTATTTGGAAAAGGGCCAACAGGGCCGTACTCGAAGTCAGAAAGTATCTTGTAAGGCACCTGAAGGCCGAAGATGCTCAGATCAAACTGGATAGTTCCATCAACGAACACCTTTGGAAAAGAGGCTGCGAAAAACCTCCGCTCTCAATCCGCATTCGTGCGGTGAAGTTTGCAGACGGCGAGGTTCAGGCCGAACTTGCATAAGTGAAAGATTCAAAGACGCTATATTATGATTCGAACGGTTAATATTTACGACACTCCCATTATAGGGGTTTTTGCGACCTGTTCCGAGGACGTGGCTCTTGTGCCTACAGGTACAAGGCCTGAAACCTCGGCTTTACTTGAAAAGCTGCTTGATGTAAGGGTGCTTGAGACACTTATAACCAGCAGCGTTGTCATAGGTTCGCTTTCCCGGGGGAATTCAAACGGTTTTTTATTCCCTCGTTCAAGTGATACTGAAAAACTTCAGAAACTTCTAGATCTGCCAGCAGTTGCTTTGCCGGATAGGTTAAACGCTATTGGAAACCTTGTCCTTGCAAATGATTCCGCAGCTTTAGTTCATCCGGAGCTTTCAGATAGAACCCTAGAGCTTATATCCAAGACCCTCAAAGTAGATGTCTACAGAGGCAGCATTGCAGGGATCAAAAACGTAGGCATGGCAGGAGTTGTAACAAATAAAGGGTTGCTGGTACATCCAAGAGTGACGCCTGCCGAAAGAGAGGTTCTAGAAGAGGTTTTTGGCTTCTCTGTGGAAATCGGAACCACTAATTTTGGAACCCAGATGTTAGGCTCTGGCTTGCTCGCAAATTCAAAAGGGTATGTTGCAGGGTCTGAGACCACGGGTCATGAACTGGGAAGAATTGAAGCCGCCCTCGATTTTATCGAATGAGTGCTTAGAATGCTTCTATATTTTAGGTCCGGACCTTCTCTTTAACCGTTCAGCGTCCGTAATATATCTTGTAAAATGGTGATCAATTATGAAGAATTTCATCGTCACAGGCAGCTTCAAAGCAGGAAACTCATGGGCTAATTTCACGAAGAACGTGGAAAGCCAGAACGAGAAAAACGCAATTGAAAAGACCTATTCTATCTTTGGCAGCAAGCACCGCCTCAAAAGAAGTTTCGTAAAAATCGAAAATATCGTAGAGGAATGATCATGCCAGAAGTCAGTGAAGAGCTTAGAAATCTGGCCGCAAAACACCAGGAACTTCAGAGGAGAGCCGAAGCTATCCGGGAAGAAATAAACATGGTGCAGGCCTCCATTGCAAGCTGTGATAGAGCAATAGAAACTATCGGAGAACTAAAAAAGGCCAGAGATAAACAAGAAAGTGCCACAACCATGGTACCTTTGGGATTTGGGGCCTTTGCTCATGCTGAAATCAGGGAAATCGACAAGCTTGTCGTAAATCTCGGAGCCGGTTACAGCGCAGAAAAAACGGCTGAGGGGGCGGAAGAAACTCTGAAGAAACGCAGGGAACAGCTTGGAAAAGTAATGGAGCAGCTAAACGCTTCACTGGCTAAATTCATCCAAGGTATGCAGGCTCTTGAAGCTGAAGTCAGGCGCAAGAGCAAGGCAGCTTCCTCTCCGAATCCTGGCCAAGCTTTCTAAACTCGGGTTCTTTTCCCCTTTCCGGGTAATTAAGAGGATTTTATCCTCTAAAACCGGTTTTTTTCAACAGAAAAGTTTTTGGGGGAAATTTACCTCATCAAAAGGCTGAGCTTTCAGCTTTAAAAACTATTTTCTACTTTTATTTAACTTTGTGGTAGTTTACTTAATCTGCTTTGGGATGGATCCTCGTGTTTAACAAACTAAAAGAAAAACTTAGCGGTTTTAAAAAAGCACTTAGTAAAACGATTGATGAAAAAGCGGTAGCTATTGAGCCTATCGAGGAAGAGGCTCCAAAAGCCGTGAAGGAAGTTTCCGAAGAGCAGGAAATTGAGGAAGAAGGCCTTGAAGAGGAAATCAAAGCAGAGGCAGAGCGCCGCCCTAAGCTTTTGGAAAAAGCAGAAGAAAAACCTCTGGAACCCAAAGTAAGTTCTGAAAGTATTTCCAATAGTTCAAAAGAAGGTTTAAAAGAAGTTTTGGAGAATGCAAGCGGGGTCGTTAAAGTCGAAGCTTCTGAAAAAGCAGAACCTGCTGAAGCGCTACCTGAAAAAAAATCCTTTTTCAAGAAAGTCTCAAAGGTCGGCTTTGCCAAAAAAGCCAAGGCTCTTGTCTTTAATCGAGAAGTCTATCTTGAGAGCAAAGATCTTGAAGAACCGCTCTGGGAACTTGAAATGGCGCTTCTTGAAAGCGATCTTGCGCTTTCGGTTTCGGAAGCTATCGTGGATTCTGTAAAAACCCAGCTTGCAGGGACAAGAAAACACCTTGGGGCAAATACGGGCTTAATTGTGGAAGAAGCTTTGAAAAAGGCTATTTTAGATGTGGTTTCCGCAAATACCCTTGATTTTGATGAGTATATAAAAAAGCAGGAAAAGCCAATCCATATTGTTTTTGTGGGAATCAACGGAACTGGCAAAACAACTTCTATCGCAAAACTTACAAAAAGACTTCAAAACTCGGGCTATTCCGTGGTGCTAGCTGCAGCAGACACCTTTCGGGCAGGAGCAATTGACCAGCTTGAAGTGCATGCAAAGCGGCTTGGGGTAAAGATGATTAAGCATCAGGAAGGAGCTGATCCTGCAGCTGTTGTATATGATGCGGTTCAGTATGCAAAATCCCATAAAGTCGATCTCATACTTTCGGATACTGCAGGGCGGATGCATACGAATGTGAATCTTATGGTGCAGATGGAAAAAATCTGCCGGGTAAGTACTCCTGATCTTGTGATTTTTGTAGACGAAGCCGTTGCAGGCAACGATGCAGTCGAAAGAGCAGCCCAGTTTAACGAGGCCGTGCCAATTGATGGCTCTATTCTTACAAAGATCGATGCTGATGCAAAAGGCGGAGCCGCAATCTCAATTGCTTATATAACAGGCAAACCAATTCTTTTCCTGGGCATAGGGCAGGGATACGATGATTTGAAAAAATTCGATCCAGAATGGTTTGTAGACCAGCTCTTTAACTCCTAATACAAATTGTATGCAGGGGCCCCCCCTCCTATAGGATGGGGAGGGCTTTAAGCTGCCTCCGAGGCTACTTGGATCTTTTTGGGTATTCGGATAAAAATCAGCGCGTTCTTTATATATATTTTCTAAAGCATTTAGCTTCCCGGAGCTTCAGGGATAATAATCCAGGCTATTATGTAAGCTGGAATTCCAGCTCCTACTCCCATAAAAATAAAAAGCACCCATAAAAGTCTTACTATTGTAGGATCGATATCAAAATACTCAGCTAGGCCGCCGCAAACGCCGGCAATCATTCTGTTTTTCCTTGATCGGTATAATTTTTTATCCATGCTTTCACCCTTAATCGGCAAGAGATGAATTTAGGATAAATCCTTTTTTAAGTTTTCGAGAGCATTTGAATATTTTAAAAAGCTTGGCTTTAGTCAGAGAAATACCCAATCACTCATAATTGCTTCGGAAATTATGTTTTTCCCAAAAGCCTGGACATAAATTCTGAAATTTTCTCCTTCCGGAACAACAAGCCCTTCTGCAGTATAATAATATAATTCTTCAGGTTCTACCTGAAAGGCTTCGCTTTTGATTTCATCCCAGATTACTCCTTCTTCTCGAGCTTGAAGCGCCACATAGATAAAGGTGTTTTCAGCAGTTTCGGAACCTACATTTTTCATTTTAACTTCAATGTCCACAATACCTTTTTTATTTTTATACTCACATACTCCTTTAAAATCGAGGTCAATAAAAGGTCTTTTAAATACTGGAATAACTTTTACTGGTAGATTGGTGTATTCTTCGGGCATTTCCCCTATATTCCAATCCGAGCCTGTAGTCTCAAGGTAATAGTAAACGTCTTTTTTATATGCAAAACTTTCTCCAGAAAAACCAGGGCAGGATCTAACTCCTAAAGCCATATGTTCGGGTAATTCCAAGAGCACCACTTCATAGCCCATTTCCTGAAGGATAGCTGCAGACAGGATAGACTTATCTTCACAATCTCCTCCGTTTTCGTAAAGGGTTTCATAAGGAAAACGCGGATACTGATCATATCCGGAACTTATAAGATCCGAGGTGTAATTTAGGGATTGAACAAACGAGGCACAAAGCCCTGGAATTTCTGCATCCTTAAGTCCATATTTTCCAGCTAGATCCATAAGTGTTTCCGCAATGTTTTTAATCAGTCTATCGTCATAGGGGTCTGAAGCAAAAAGGTCGTAATCCCGCTTGCGCGTTCTTTCTTTATATAATTGATACCTCTCTTCATCAAGCATCAACATCAGATGCCATTCATACCCCTTATAATCCCAGATATAAGTTCGAAAGGACCTGGTGGGTTCTGCTTTTTCCTCAAGCTCAATTCCCGATATTTCAGGACTTATAGCTTGTATTCTAGGTTCCTGAACCTCTAATATTTGTTTTTCCTTGCTTTCTGAATTCAGAGGCTCAGCTCCTTTTAAGTTCTGGGGTTCTGCCCAAATCGAATTTAGCCCTTCTGCTTCCCAGGGCTTAAAGTTTCTCTTGTCTGCATCGTTTTTCTCTAGAGGAAGAATTATTAGAAAAGCTGAAAAAAGCAGGATCAAGAGAAAAACAATAAGAATCTTTTTGAATTTCATCGCCTCTTCTTCTTCCTCCTAAACTAGGGTATTAGCTCTTTTTTGAGCGCTTATTTCCAGAGGTCCTCTCGTTTATCGGAATTTACGGGATCTACTTCCATTAGGTCCTCTGGATAGGGCTTAAAAAAGGTCTGTTTTATCAGGTATTCATCTCCAAAACGAGCTATCCAAGCTCGGATAATATTCAGGGCTGGGCAAAAAGAGGTTTGACCGGTTCTGTAACGCTGAAGCCAGTCCAGAAAAAACGCTTTTTCTTCTGGATTCAGCTCCATTGAAAAATGCCCAAGAGCATGCATGAGCACGTTGATTTTTGAAGTATACTTCGGAGCTCCTCTTGAAAGGGCTCTATAAAGGTGAGGCTGATATTCGAGGATCAGTTTCTCAAATGGTTTTTTTTCTGGGTTGCCGACAATTTTTCCCATTTTTTTGAGTTCAGCTTGGGAATAAGCCATGAGCAGGTAGCTGTTTTCGCTGTGAAAAGTTACAAGAGCTTTGATCTGGCCTTCGGTTTTCACCTTTCGAAAAGCAGCTAGCAAAAAGAGTTTGGTTAGAAAATGCTCTTTTATCCTCTGATTTCGGAGTCGGCCTTCATCCTCGATTGCAAGATAAGGATATTTGGAAAGTATAGCACCTCCAAAAAATCCGGTCGTTTTTGTAAAAGGGCTTTGTTTTTCTCCGGAGCCATAGGCTTTTACCTCTTTAAACCCACAGGATGGAGATCGGGATTTCAAAATAAAGCCGTCAACCTCTTTTAGGGCTTTAAAATAAACAGAAATAAAAGCCTTCATTTTTTCCGTTAGGTCCAGGCCACTTGCAGGCTGAACAAGCCTGTATTCTTCTCTTCCTATAACGATTCGCAAAGGAGCTCTTGGAACCCCTAACCCGATTTCAACTTCAGCGCAGACTGGTAAAAACTCCACATAATTTTTGAGTTTTTCAACTATCGGGCTTGAAATCATATCCCCGTTATACCTGCAGTGATCAAAACCGAGGCATTTGCTTACCACTACCTTCGGCTGAACAAAGCCCTGCATAAGAATCCCCCATACAGAAAAGACCCTTCTTGAATATATGAATTTCCAAAAAAACAGGCTATTGATGCTGATTTTTAATCAGAATTTGTACTTAGAATTAATCATATCTCTTATATTATTTTTTCAAAACAAAGGATCTAAGAAAGGATTTAAGAAAAGACTTAGGAAAAGACTTAGGAAAGGGTTTCATAGCTCTTTTTTGCAAGGGAGATTTGTTTTGCAAAATATCCTAAAAAAAGAATAGGGGTTGAAGCAATTATAAGCTCCAATTATAAGCTCAGTCCTGCAATTCCCTCCCGGATTGAAGCTGCGGATTTTTGGAGGGTTTCAAGCTGCTTTGCGTCAAGAGCAAGTTCCAAAACTTCCTCTACTCCTCCGGCTCCAAGTTTTGCAGGCACCCCAAAGTATATGTCTTCCTGCCCGTATTCCCCTTTTAGATAGGCTGAAGCTGGAACTATTCTCTTTGAGTCTTTAAGAACTGCTTCTACCATTTTCACAATGGAAGCCGAAGGGGCATAAAAAGCGCTTCCTCTTTTGAGCAGCTCAACTATTTCAGCTCCCCCCTGTACAGTTCTTTGCACTAGGCTGGAAATTCTTTCTTCTGAGAGAAGTTCAGGTAGAGGAATTCCAGAAACGGTCGTATACTGAGGTAGAGGTACCATTAGGTCTCCGTGACCTCCAATAACCATGGCTTCTACATCCCGCCTTGAACAATTAAGTTCTTTTGCAATGAAGCTTGCAAACCGGGCCGAATCCAAAACCCCGCTCATCCCAAAAACTTTTTCGGACTTAAATCCGCTAGCTTTCAGGGCCACATAGGTCATGATATCAAGGGGATTTGTTACATTGATTATAAGGGATTCGGGAGCGTATTTTGCAATATTTGAGGCCACTTCTTTTAGAATGCCTGCGTTTGTATTTATCAGATCTTCCCGGCTCATTCCGGGTTTTCTGGCAATTCCTGCGGTAATTACCACAAGATCGGAGGCTGCAATGTCGGCATAATCGTTGCTCCCCCTAATCTTTGTGTCATATCCCATAACCGCTCCTGCCTGCATAAGGTCAAGAGCCTTGCCTTGAGGCAGCCCTTCTACAACATCGGTCATGACTATTTCGCCAATTTCCAGTTCCGCAAGCCGCTGAACAGCAGTCGCTCCAACATTTCCCGCACCAATAACAGAAATCTTTGCCATTAATTTTACACCTGCAGCTTAGAGTTTTCTTTAAACCTTGTTCTTTCTGAGTTTTTATAATATACCTTAAATGTATATGAGCTTACATGGGTTTTATTGCCCTAAATTATTATTTTTATATATAGTATTTTGTAATCTCTTTTCTTTAGCAAGTGTCCCCAAAAAAGTTCCAAAAAGAAGTTTAGCTTCACTGTGAACTACCCCTGAGCTAAAGACTCAGGGGGTTTACGCTGCGCTCTATAAAATCGTCAAAGAAAGGATTTAAAAAAATGCACGAAGCCCTATTTAGCTAAGGGCTAGTCCATCCAGCTCACACCATTTTCCTTCTCCTTCCCAAACCCTAACTTTGAGAGGAAAGCCTAAGTTTTCAAAAAGCCGGGTATGAAGCTGCTGGCAGAGATGTTCAGAGCTTGGAAACTCAAAAAGCTCATTTAATAGGCGGTGATCGTATTCTGCAAGGGTTTCCTTTACCCCTTTTTTCAGATCATAAAAATCAATTACCATGCCGTTTTCCTGTACTTTGCCTTCGATTGTAACTTCTATTTTGTAGGTATGTCCATGGACTCTGCCGCACTTGCCATGCCCTGGAAGGTAGTGGGCGCAGTCTATATAATCTATAATTCCAAGTCTCATTTTTTTAGGCTTTTGCTCCAGCTCTTCAGACTCCCTTTTTTTCATGTTCAGATCGCTTTTTTCTCCGCCATTCACTTTCGTTTTTTCAGTACATTTTGAGTTTTTTTCCTTATTTTCTTTCATCACAAACACCCCCACAATCTGTGGGTCTGGGGAATTATTCGCGTCTCGATTCTTTCGAGGAGTTTTTCCTGAAGCCCATGCAGTTTCTTAAGTGCAGGAGGGCGTTTAGGAAGGAAGCCTTCCGAAAAAGAATCGTTTTGCTGCCTTTTTCCTGGTAAAAAATCCGATTCTGGCTGTAGGATCAAACATGAAATGTAAGGAGCAATTGCATCTGCAGCCATAAATACACTTTCGGCTTCCGTTTTTTCATTTACAACAATTTTGCAAAAACAATCCCGCTTTTCAGAATTTCTAAGAATCTTAAAGCAGGCTGTTGTGTTTTCAAAGTGAGTTGCCTCAGCTTTTGTATCTTTTAACCCGAGAGCTTCGGCAAGCTTAAAATCTCCTGCAACGTACGCAACCTTATTCCGGATTTTTTTTGCGCTTTCGGGAAGAGTCATATTTGATTCCAGATAAAGCGGGCCGCTGTTCATTTTTTCAATAAAATCCGCATGTAAAAGAGGCTCTCCTCCTGTAAGAGAAATAGAATGTATATTTTTGAATGTTCCGAGCAATTTTTCAAGCGTTTCAAGCTGCACAGGGTTTGGAAATTTCTCAAAAGTTTCGCTCCCTTCTTGACGTTCAAAAGTCCATGTAGCTAATTTCATAAAATCAGTATCACAGTAGGCGCAAGCCAGATTGCAGCCACAAAAACGGACAAAAGCTTGTCGTTTTCCTACATAAGGGCCTTCTCCCTGAACTGAGCAAAAAACCTCTTTTAAAGGGGCTGTCCTTGAAATCATGGTTTAGACGACTCCAAGGGGGCGGGATTTTCGAAGATCTTTTTCAATGTCCGCCATTTCCCGAATATATTGCTTTCCAAGTTCCCGCATGAGTTTATTAAGGGCCTCCCCTTTTAACCCGGCTTCCTCTAGACTCCCATAAACCGGATGAGTCACATTAATTCCGAAGTGGATTTTCTGAGAAACTGCCGAAGTGCTAGCAATAGAAACCGTCAGTTTTTTTCCTCCCCAAAATAAATCATCTCCTTCCCTCAGGGTTAAGATTCCGCTTTTGGCAAGATACTCTTGGACTATGGATGTAAAGAGGCGCTGCCTTGCATAAACTAGTTTGAGGTTCCTGGAATCAAAATGTTCAATTATAAAACTGAGCATGTCTTCGGCCCAGATAGCTTCCTTTTGTCGTCGATCTTCAAGATCGATCATATGTTCTATTTTTACATTACAGGCTCCCCTGAATACGATTATTGAGTCTTCCTGTACCCCAAAATTATTATAGGCCCAAAGAGAAGCGATTTGACTTCCGTCATAGTCCGTTTTTTCTTTAAGGAGAATGCATTTCATAAAAATACCTCTTTTAGATTTATTTGCTGTTTTTATCCCGGTTGTTCAGGCCCTTTCTGTTTAAACCTCTAGCCTTTTAAAAAGCGGATCTTCAACTCCTAGTTCTTTAAAGGCTCTAGCTCTCCGAACACAGCTTTCGCAGCTCTTGCAGGGTTTTTTCCCTCCGTAATAGCAACTCCAGCTATATGCCAGTGGAGCTTTTGTTTCCAGGGCCCTTTTTAATATTTCGGATTTGCTAAAACCGCTTAAAGGAGTAAATACCCTGACTCTATTTTGGGTGGAATAAGCAAAACCTCTCTCTAAAGCCTTTACAAATTCCGGGGAATTATCCGGAAAAGTTTTGGCTTCTTCCCCATTAAAGCCGGTTATTATGTATTTACAGTCCAGACTTTCGGCAAAACTTGCTGCAATATTTAACATAACTCCATTCCGGTTAGGCACCCAGACAGCTTTTGCAGAAGCTTCGGTGCTTTTTGAAGGCTCTGCTTCCAGGATGTCTGTTTCCGAAAGGACGGGTATTTCCACATTTGAATTCACAAGAGCTGTATCCGTAATTTCAGCAAGCCAATCCAAGCGGATCACTTTATGCCGGAGCTTGAAATGCTCACAGATTTTGCGGGAATACTCAATTTCTCTTTCAGCAGCTCGCTGTCCGTAATCAAAGGAAAGAGCCAGTTCTAAATCCAAATTCCGAGATGCAATCGCAAGGGCTGCAACCGAATCGAGTCCACTGCTGAGTAAGGCTATAGCTTTCATTTTTAAACCAAAGGCTACTTTGTTATTCTTGTTTTTAAAAATTCATTCAAGTTCCAAGCCGTATTCTCCGGATGCTCTTCTGATGCTCTCCAGAGCTTACTGCAGTACTACCCAAAACTCATATATAAACTTAATTTCAGGGAAGAAGTTCCTTGAATCCTTAAAACTCTTTCTTGTAAAAGGGGATTTAAATCCCGGTTTTTGCTTTTTGAGCATTTGTTAAATACCTTAAAATCTAATCTTATAGAAGAGGTGGGTTGCTTTGATAGGAATTATGTCGGATTCGCACGACAACATGAAAGCAATAAAAAAAGCTGTGAAATTTTTCAATGAAAAGAAAGTAAAAGCAGTACTGCATGCCGGAGATATAGTTTCGCCTTTTACGGTCAGAGCTTTTCAGGAACTTGAGCCAAAACTCTATCTGGTTTTCGGAAACAATGATGGAGACCGGCTTCTTCTCTCAAAGTGGTTTGGAGATATTGGAGCTGAAATCTGCGGCGATTTTGCAGACCTTACCCTTGATGGGTTGCATGTTGCCCTTTTGCATGGCACAAACGAAGCTCTGGTAAAGGCTTTGGCTGGATCTGGAGATTTCGATGTGGTTGTTCGGGGTCATACTCATAAGCCTGGAGTCAAACTTGTGGGGAGTACGCATATAATTAACCCTGGAGAATGCGCAGGCGTGCTTTCCGGAAAAGCCACAGTCGCTATCCTTGAAGTTGCAAACCTGAATTTCGAAATCCTAAAGCTTAATGTCTGACAAAGCCTCTCTGAAACTGCAAAAGCCTGATAGCGCTCTTTTTTCGGCATTTTTTTTCTAATTCCGACAAAAGCGCTTAATCAGGGAGAAAGGTCTGATTTTGATTTATACCTTTGAATAAGTTTTAGAAATTGTTTGGTTTCTCGTTTGACATCTTCGCTGCAGACCAGTGCTGAAATCACAGCCAGCCCATCAGCTCCGTTTTCTATTACCTTCTCGCAATTTTCCTTATTTATGCCCCCAATGGCAACTAAAGGAATTTTTATAGCGGTTTTGATTTCCCGGATTTTTTCAGGTCCGATTCCTGCCCCTGCATCTTTTTTTGTAGAAGTATCAAAGATCGCCCCTAGCCCCACATAATCGGCTCCCTTTTTTTCAGCTTCGATTGCTTCGGCTCTGTTGTGGACAGAAAGGCCGATTATTTTTTCGGCTCCAAGCAATTTTCTTGCACAATCAAGCGGCATATCGTCTTGTCCTATATGTACTCCATCAGCTCCAGCTGCAAGAGCGACATCTATTCTGTCATTGACCAGAAATATTGCGGAGTCCCCGCAGATTTTTTTGATTTCTGAAGCTTCAAGAAGCATTTCTTTTGTGCTTTTATTTTTTTCCCGATACTGAACAAGCCTACAGCCTGCTCCGACTGCAGCCTTTACATCCGAAAGCGTGCCTTTCCTTGAAAGGGAAGAATCCGTAACAAGATAAAGGTCAAGCTTCTTTAAAAGATCCATTTTTGCTTTTATCTGTGACATGGCTCTCAAAGCTTAAACTTTCTCAAAATTGCTTCGGGCTTGGACTGTTTCTTCCGAAAGCTTGAAAACCTCATCGTAGAGCTTCACTTTAAAACTTCCAGGTCCATTTGAGGTTTCGGCTGCAAGTTCTCCTGCAATTCCAAAACAGCAAAGAGCATCTCTTGCAGCTTCGCAATAATCAGAATTTACCGCGGCAAAGGAAGCAATTATTGAGGCTGCCATACAGCCGGTTCCAACAATTGAGCCCATCAACTCATGCCCATTCCTTACAAGAAAGGTCTTTTCGCCATCGCTTATTATATCTTCTTTTCCAGTCATAACAACGGTACAGCCTTTTGATTTTGCAAGTTCTTTTGCAAGCTCTACAGGATCGGCCGCAATCGAGGTTGCTTCAACTCCTTTTGTTCTGGCATTTTCTCCGGCGAGTCTTGCAATTTCGGAATAATTGCCTTTGATTACATCAATACGGACAGATTCAAGGATTTTTGCGGCCATCTCGTCTCTGAATTTAGTGGCGCCAACTCCAACTGCATCAAGCACAACCGGAATTTCCTTCTCGTTTGCGGCGGTTGCGGAAAGAAGCATAGATTCTATGATGTCGAGGGTCAGAGTCCCTATATTTAGGACAAGAGCAGCTGATATTTTTGTCATATCTGCGCTTTCTTCGGGGGCATGGGCCATAACTGGAAGAGCTCCAAATGCTCTTGTCAGGTTTGCGCAATCGTAAATGGTCACCCAGTTGGTTATGTGGTGTACAAGCGGTTTAGTCTCTCGGATTTTTTTTAGTGAATTCTTCATAAAAATACCTCTGGGAACGTTTTTAACTGAAAAAGGCTTAGAGAGGTTTTGCAATTTCTTTTTTGACTATACCCCTTATAACGTATCTATTTTTCCGCTGTTTCGGCTCTATTTCCCCTAGTTTTCCCAAGCAAGCAGAAACTAGCTTTTTCTCCTAGCCTGACAAATGCAAAGCTTTTGCCTTTGAGCCTGTTCATTTTACGTAAAAATATTAAATTTAGAAAAAAGATTATAAAGTAAAAAGAGTTACAAATAGATAAAAAAGGTTAAGGATAAAAAAGGAAAAAGAAAAAGGTTAGTACCCTGCTTTTCCGTATTTTTCCCTCTGTTTTCCCGGATTTTTGCCTCGACTCCTTCTTCTAAAATCCCTTTTCTCATTGCCTCCATGTCCCTCATTTCTGTAGTTTCTTTTCCCATCTCTTCGGTAATTTCTCCCAGATCCCCCTCTCGAATTGCCTCCGTTTCTTTTCCGGGCGATTTCCACAAAAGGTTTTTTCCCTCTTTTTCTATTTTTGAATATTTCAACTAAACCTTTGGCCTGGGCTAAAGGCACGCTTATGAAGGAGAAGCGGGGAAAGATCTCAATATCTCTAATCTTCATATCTTCTTCTCCAGCTTCCTCTTTTATGAAATCGCAGAGTCTTTCTGGAGTTATCCCCTCGGCTTTTCCAAGAGCTACAAAAAGGCGAGCCATTCCTTTTTCATCCCCACAGAAATTGCTTTTGAGCTCGGCATAATTACTCTTGTCAAAGCTATCTTTAAATGAGTATTTTAAAAGCGCGGCCAGGATTTCTTTCTGAGGAAACTCTGCAAGCAAAGTCTCGCTCATTGTAAAAAAGTCTCCGTAATCCCCTTTATCCATAATGGTTTCAAGCTCGGTTTTAATCCGTCTTTTCCGGGCATTGATAACCTCTTCAATCTTTGGAATTTGGCTTTTTTTAATGCTGGATTTTGAGCATTTCTTTATATAACCTAGCCTCCGGAATTCTTTGTGGGTTACAAAAGTAATTGCTGTGCCCTGCTTGCCAGCTCTTCCGGTTCTTCCTATCCTGTGCACGTAGGATTCAGGATCCTGAGGAATTGAATAGTTTATAACATGGGTCAGATCCATTATGTCAATTCCCCTTGCAGCAACGTCGGTTGCTACAAGGATGTTGAGTTTTCGCATCCTGAATTTCCGCAGAATTCTTTCCCGCTCCTGCTGGGTCATATCCCCATTCAGAGCATCAGCTGCATAGCCGCGATCCCCGAGTTTTTGGGCAATCTGGGCTGTATCATTTTTTGTCCGGCAGAACACAAGCCCGTAAAACTCGTCTTCCATATCGATTATCCGGCAGAGAACTTCGAATTTATCGCTTTCCCGAACCTCATAATAGAGCTGATCAGTAAGCTTTGTTGCAAGCTCTTCTTTTGCAACAGCCAAATGTACATACTCTCTCATGTGCTTTTTTGCAATTCCAAGAATGGGTTTTGGCATTGTTGCAGAGAAAAAGAGCATCCTTTTTTCCGGGCAGGTTGCATTTAATATTTCTTTTACATCCTCGATAAAGCCCATATTCAGCATCTCATCGGCTTCATCCAGCACAAAATATGCGATGTGATCAAGGTTCAGGCTCTTACGCCGAATGTGATCAATAACCCTTCCCGGAGTTCCCACAACGATATCCACCCCACTTTTAAGCTCTCTGAGCTGTTTGCCCATGGACTGGCCTCCATAGAGAGGAATAATTTGCAGGGCTTTGTCTCCTTTAAGGGAATTTAATTCCTCAGAAACCTGGATTGCAAGTTCTCTTGTAGGAGTCAGAATGATTGCCTGAACACTTTTTGATTTTTCCGAAATTTTTTCAATAATCGGAATCCCAAAGGCCGCAGTCTTTCCGGTACCGGTCTGGGCCTGCCCGATAATATCAAGCTCGCCTTCCATAAAAACAGGGATGACCTTTTCCTGAATAGGGGTTGGTTCTTCAAATCCTTTTTTTTGAAGGGCTTTCAGGGTACTCTCAGAGAGTCCCAGAGACTCGAATTTTACTAGTTTTTCCATATGCTCACTCTAATTTGAAGAATTTACTTTCAAAGCTCACTGTGTTAAAATTCCACAGTGTTATATTTTGTAGTGTATAATACCACTAAATTAACATTTCATTGAATACGGCATCCTTTGCTGCCTTTTTCCTGCATTTTCAAGTGCCTTTTCAAGTGCATTTGTATTGCATCCCTAGCAGCCTTATTTTACGGCAAAGTTTAACCGGAGCCGATAGCAAGAGCCATCTCTTTGAAAGACTCTTCTCGCTTAGAGGTTCCGTAAGCTCTTATACAGATTTATTATGTAGATCTGTTATACTGCTTTGTTATACAGCTTTATTGTACTGAGTGCTTCCAGACCTCTTTTTCAAAGTCCTTTGCCGTACTTACGCTTGCTTTAATCAAAACCAGGCAACAGTTCCAGTTGAAAATGACAGGTCAGAATACCTGAACAGGCGGCAGTGTGTTTTCTTCAATACCGGAAAATATTTAAAATCCGGAGGCCGCAAACCGTGATTAAAAACCAGGAAAGTTAAGTATCGGTATTAACAAAACTTAAAGAGCAAACATATGACCTTTTTGTAAGTTCCGCTTATTACTTTAGCCTTCATCCCTGGAAGCAGACAGAAAAAGAGCTCTCTGCTTCAAACATAAGTTAACCTCTACTGGTTTTCCCAGTATATAATCTTTCTCTATTGTGGAGAGGGATTTTTCAAAGTTCTAAAAGGATAAGAAATGAAAAGAAAAGAAAGCAAAGTTTAAGAGCTCAATGCCCAAAAAAAGAAAAAGCTTTTTTCTGCCTTTCGACAGAATGGCTTTTTCATGCGTTTTCGTAGCTGCCGGTTCCCAAAAAAACCAGCTTTGTCTCCATCGGAACTTCCCACCCATCTGGCAGGATTTCTTTTTTATCTTTTTCGATATTGATATTGTTAGGATCAAGGCCAGATTCTGCCATATATTCAAGAACCAGTTTTTCTCCCAGTCTGTTTGCAAAATCCAGAGCATCCTTGTAGAGATCAAAGTATTCTCTCCCTTTTTCGGAGAACACATAAAATGCCATGTCAGGGGCGGCCATTGATACAGGTCTGATAAGGATTTCTACCCTGCGCACTCCTTTGGCTGCAAGGGCTCCAACAGCATTTCCAACGCTTGCGTACTCAGGCACCAAGATTTCCGCCTCCAAGATCTTGCTCAGCTCTTCTTTATAGGCAACAACAGGGCCTCCGATCAGGACTACCGGAACTTCCACCTTGAACTTAAGGGGAGCGGAAATGTCAAAGCTTTTCCGGATTTCGCTTTTCTCAATTCCT
>Ga0265294_10002939_pt1 | contig 22123 bp, 17 predicted proteins | sample MunlanPumphouse3_FD_192504 | JGI IMG/M metagenome (GOLD analysis project Ga0265294, IMG submission 192504) | Groundwater microbial communities from a municipal landfill in Southern Ontario, Canada - Pumphouse #3 | ecosystem: Environmental > Aquatic > Deep subsurface > Groundwater | place... | reverse complement strand
CAACCCTGCAATTGACAATGGGAACCGACATTTACACCGTTTCCAAACTTTTAGGACACCGGGAACTAAAAACCACACAGATTTACGCTAAGGTCATAGATGAGAAGAAAAAAGAAGCTGCTAACCGAATTAAAATCTAACCCTATGAACAACTACTTTTCAATAGCTAATAATATCCTGACCGGGAGTTTGCGCCCCTGGTCAGCCGAAAATCAGGATGAGGAAAAATTCCGTCACCTGCTAAACCATAATCTCAGGCAAAACAAAGACATCCCAACAGAGTTTTGCCGTTCAGCGTTAAACGCTTTCACTTCTTTGAATTTCGCAACTGAAACTGAGAATCTGGAAGAATTAAAGGAATTGACACAAGTTGAGGTTACTACCCCCACAAACATAGAAATACCGCCATTCTTTAATAAGCAAACCGAGTTTTACCTATACCTTATTAACAATACCTTTCAATGCCTCATTGCCGGAATCATTGACACCGTTGAGCAGTCCGATGAAATTGATGCAACCTACAAACTGTATCAGTTAATGAGCAAACTGGAATCTCTAATTGGCATCGTTAGCAACGAAAAGCACACTGATAAAGCAATAAACCAAATACTTGATTTGCTCAAATTATACTTGTTTGCAACCCACTCAACACTTGCCGAAAAATTCAATTCACACATCAATTTTGAGGTGCTCAGCAAAAATGAGATTTTATTTCAGCTTTGTCCTGAACTAGGATCTGAAAAAGAGGACAAGGCGAAGTTGGCGTATTATCTGAACCGATACATTTTCCACCAGGCACAAGAAACAGAGGAAAGTTCAAAAGAAATCAAATCAAAACCTCATCCCGAACCGGAAAGAGTTTCCTTTGAATCGTTCAGGTACAAAGGATATGATGATAATTACGACAATCTTACCAATCTTTACGATTCATTAAAGAAAAACAATTTCATTGCTAACAATACCGATTCAAGGGTGTTTAAAAAAGTATTCTCAGGAAAAGCCATTACCAAACCTGTGGTTTGGACTGGCAACCCTTCTGAATTTTCCTATTTCATTAAATTGATTTACACCATTAATCAGTACGTTGACGACTTAAAACAACGCAACTGGGAAGTTGCTTGCAGGTGCTTTGTTCAGGCTGATGGCACTCCCTTTGCCAGGTCGAAACTTCGCACCTTAAAGAAACCTCAACGTTCATATAAAAAATTGGAATTAGCCGTGGATAACCTCAAATAATCCACTCCACACTATAAGCTTTACTTCTTTTTTCAAATTTTTATAGCTGTTGTTTTCGTAAACAATGGCTTTTTCTGTTTGTCCTCGCTTCACTCTACACTCTACACTCCACACCACACCCTGCAAATCACAGAAATACAGCGCAATAACCGCTATATCTTTGAATCGAATTCATTAATTAAATGCTCTGCGCAGGGCTCATTTTCAAACATTTAAAAAGAAGAAAAATGAGTACGGAGTATATCATTCAAAAACTGGATAGCATTGAGAAGATGCTAACGGAGCAAAACATGCTCAAAAAAGAGGTTCTAACATTTAATGAAGCGGCCATTTATTTAGAGGTTTCCCATTCTCACCTCTACAAAATGACCAGTACCGGGGTAGTCCCATCATACAAACCTAACGGCAAGAAGTTGTACTTCAACCGCAAGGAGCTGGACAGTTGGCTTTTATCCAACAGACAAAGTTCTCAGGAGGAAATCGAACAGCAAGCTGCCAATTACCTCATCAAAAAAGGGAGGGTTGAGCTATGATGGAAGTGATGCAACTATTATTGGAGCTTTCATCTGCCATCAAAGAGATAAAAGCCCACCTGCTGGTACTCAAACAAACCAGAACCGAGAAATTCAAACAGGAATGGATTGATGGGCAGGATGTCATGCTGGCCCTGAAAATCAGCAAACGAACTCTACAAACATTGCGGGATACGGGGATTCTCCCCTATTCCCGGATTAATGGAAAGTTCTATTATAAGGTTGCCGACCTCGAAAAGCTCCTGGAAAGCAACTATTCCCGAACCTTAAAAAATGAAAGCCATGATTAAGGAGAAGGATATTTTAAACTTGACTCATTACGGGCTGAATATTTATGCACACATCCTGCGGGAATATTACCCGGATGAAGTAGTGGTTCAGCTTTCCGGCAAGGAGTGCAATCCAGCGAAAAACCCATTTAACAACGATAAGCAAACATTGAAGCTTATTAACCAGGACTGGGTGTTTAATTACAGCGATTTGGAGCTACCCGATTTCTCGGGTACTCCTTTCGACTTCGCCGAATTGCATTACAAGCTATCAGGCAGCGAACTACTGGAAAAGATAAATGATGAATTAAGCCTTCGTATTGGCGAACAGCACCATTTTTACAGTAACCGAACTTTGCCGAACCCGACAAAAACCGAGGTGGCAAAACCGGTGGTTCACATCCCGAAATTCAGCTTTTTCATCGCGCCAGTAAGTAATATTCACCCCAAGGAAACCCTAAGTTTGGTTGAAGCCTACAATCGGATTAAATCAGAAAAGTACAGCTCAATAACAGAACAGTTACGAGCCATCCAGGTGAAAGATGAGGCACGGAAATTTAAAGCATCTAAATTTGATTATATCACTTTCTCCGGTACTTTTTCAAAACGAAACAACAAAGCGCTACTGAACCATTCCGGTTTATTGACCATTGACTTTGACCATATACCCAACCTCCAGCAGTTGAAAAATCAGTTGCTGAATGATGAATATTTTGAAACGGAACTCCTCTTTGTCTCCCCTTCCGGCAACGGCTTAAAATGGGTAATTCCCATCGACATCACCGAAGCCACACATCAAAACTTCTTCCAGGCAATTGCCAATTACATCAGGGAAGTTTACCAACTGGAAGTGGACAAATCGGGCAAGGATGTTTCCCGAGCTTGTTTCCTGCCTCACGACCCGGAGGCATACATAAATCCGAAATATTTAAACGCTAAAATTTAAAAAGATGAATCGAGCATGAATTTTCATTATTCAAATTTCAAATAGGGATAATTAAAATTCATCGGGAGATACATCGAATACAATTAAAATTAAAAATTCTAATGAGATGAAACGAAATAAATTTCTCGCACTGTTAAAAAGGATGCTTCAAAAAGCGTCATCAAGACTCCATCCGTTGTGGTGGGTAGTCATTCCATTTCTGCTGTACTACGTGATTCAGCTATTCAAGTATTCTATGTCCACCCCAATAATATTGTAGACATGAAAAAGAAATTCGATATACATCACTGGTTACAACAAACCGAACCAACAGTCGATAGTAGCACCAATTCCTCCCCTAAAATTAGGGGAGGTGGCACGGCTGAAAGCCGTGACGGAGGGGTATTCACAATCGCCCCAAACAACGACGTTGAAACCATCATTCAACGCCTCGAAACCTCACATACCAACATCACAGCTAACTATTCCGACTGGCGGGATATTGGTTTTGCCTTTGCCGATGAATTTGGCGAAGCTGGCCGCGATTACTTTCACCGTGTCAGTCGTTATTATCTGGGCTATTCGCAAAGTAATTGTGACAAACAGTTTGACAATTGCCTGAAATCTTCTGGCCACGGTGTAACCATCAAAAGCTTTTTCCACCTGGCAAAACAAGCCGGAATAAGCTTAATAACCAATGGCTCCAATTCCTCCCCTCTTTCAGGGGAGGTGTCCAGACCTTTAGCGTCGGGACGGAGGGGTATTTTCTCCCCCTCGGGGGAGATGGCTGAAAGCCAGAGGGGGCTGCCTCTTGAAACCATCTTCAACACCCCCCGCATCCCAGCAGAACTCTATTCCCAGCTTCCCGAAATCCTTTGGGAAAGCTGTGAAATGTTTGCTGATGCCATTGAAAAAGATGTGTTCCTGATTGGTGTCATCACCGTCATAAGCGGATGTTTACCCAATATTCAGGGAATCTACTTTGACGAACCGGTTTCTGCCCACCTCTATGCGTTCATTACCGCACCGGCTGGCTCCGGTAAAGGAAAACTGAAATGGGCCAAATACTTTGGCCTGAAAATCCATAAAACAATGGTACAGCAATCCATTCGCGAGAAAGAAGCCTATGAGCAGGAAATGGAGAACTACAACAACCTGAATAAGAACCAACGTCAGGGAGTGGAACGCCCCAGGGAACCAAAACGGAAAATGTTTTACATTCCGGCCAATAGCAGTGCATCTGCATTTATTCAGGCATTGTCTGACAACGATTTTAAAGGCATCATTTTCGAGACTGAAGCCGACACCTTAGCAGGAACACTAAAACAGGATTGGGGAAACTTTAGCGATGTTTTGCGAAAAGCATTCCACCACGAAAGCACCAACATGTTTCGTCGCAAAGACAACGAACATATCGAAGTGGAAGACCCACACCTGGCCATCGTACTTTCCGGTACACCAAAGCAAGTACACAACATGATGCCTGATGTCGAAAACGGCTTATTCAGCCGCTTTCTCTACTATGCTTTCGAGGATTACAGCGACTTCAAAAACCCATTTATTTCCCATCGAAAGGTAAACTACACCGATTTTTTTGAGAATAAGGGAGAACAAATTTACGAACTGTACCAAACCCTCATCGACCAGCCGTCACCAATGGAATTTCGTTTTACAGCTGAACAGGGCGAAGTATTTACACAACAATTCAATACGCTATACAAACGCAACAGGATGCTTTTGGGGAACGATTTTAACGCCAACAGCCGACGGTTGGGATTAATCACTTTTCGTATTGCAATGGTGCTTCGCACCCTTCGCATACTAGAAGATGGCGACTATTCCAATCCGCTGATTTGCAACGAAACCGATTTTCAAACGGCCATTCAAATTGCGTTTACATTGGAAAAACATGCTATCGCAGTTTTCCAGAATTTACCAAACAACAATTTGAAAGGTGTAAAATTGAAATTCTACAACGCCCTACCGGATAATTTCAACCGGCAAGGCTACTTATCAGTTGCTCAGAATTTGGAAATTAAAGAAAAGACCGCTGAAAAATACATTGGTCAATTCAAAGAAATCGGCCTGCTGCACCACGAGCATAATAACTACACGAAAACGTAGCTGAAATGATTGTCGCTTCGCTGCTACCGACCGGCCTATTTTTATCAAGGCCGGAATCAAACTGAAAGCTTAGTGTAAACGGGAAGTTCCGAGTGTGCGAGGAAATCACCCGTTGAACCTGGCTTTCAGGAAGATGGAGGTTGAAGATAAAAATCAGCCTTGACTTTTTTGTTTACTTTTTGTGGTAAGACAAAAAGTAAAATCCGTCTGATAAGACATCCATGAACACAACAACTACACAAAACCCGTCACCTTGAGCGGAGCCGAAAGGGGGAAATAGGAAACAGCGGATTTATAGGAAACTCTCGCTCCGAACCAAGTAAACAACCACCGGCCAAAATTCCTCCCCTGCCAAGGGGAGGTGGGCACCGAAGGTGTCCGGAGGGGTCAACGGGAAACTTGAAACCCGAAACCTGAAACTCTCACCTAAATAAAACTGCGACTGAAAACTTTTCCCTCCCCCTCGGGGAGGGCCAGGGAGGGGCTTTTCCTACATTTCCTACACTTCCCCTCTCCGATGTTGATAACTCTCATGTTTTTTCTTGTTTATGTTTAGCTTTTCTTTATTAAATTAGCCATTCTTTGACAAGTCACTAATACCATCAATATGTTTTTGGGAAAACGAATAAAAGAATTACGGGAAGAAAAAGGACTGCTTCAACGCCAACTGGCTGCTGAACTGGAAATTGATTCTCCTATGTACAGCAAAATAGAACGCGGCGAACGCCGGGCAAAACGAGAGCAAGTCATTAAACTGGCCAAGCTTTTTCAGGTCGATGAAAACGAACTGCTCACACTCTGGCTGGCCGGACAGGTTTACGAGATTGTAAAAGACGAAAAGGTAGCAAAAGCTGCAATGAGTATTGTTGAAACCCAAATTCGATAATTAATATATGACAGATATAAAACAGGAAAATACCGACCTAACATTTTTCACGAACACTCCGGGTCAAACACTATTAAGCCGATTCAAATCCACATTAAAGGATACAAAATTTTTTGATGTGCTGGTTGGTTACTTCCGTTCAAGCGGATTCTATCAGCTATACGAGGCACTTGAAGATGTTGATAAAATCAGAATATTAGTTGGGCTGAATGTTGACCGTCAAGCTTATGAAATCATGCAAATTAATGAGGAAAATGGAACCATTGATTTTGAATCTCATCAGCGTACTAAAAATCTCTTTCAAAAGAATTTAATTACAGAAATAGAAGAATCCAGGGAAAACGACCAGCAACTTGAAATTGGCGTTCAGAAATTTGTTGAATTTTTGCAAGCCGATTGTGTTGACCAATCCTTACCTAAATTTCAGTTAGGGAATGGTAAAAAACTTGAAATTAGGGCTTATCCATCAAAAAACATTCATGCTAAAGTTTATATCAAACGATACAATGAAAGTATAAGTCATATTCAATTCGGCTCAGTAATTACAGGTTCAAGTAATTTTTCGGAATCTGGTTTAGTTGCAAATCGAGAGTTTAATGTGGAATTGAAAAACAAAACGGATGTTGATTTTGCCTTATCTCAATTTGAAGACTTGTGGAAAGATTCAGTGGATATTTCCGTTGATTTTATTGAAGCAGCAACAAAAAAGACATGGTTGAACGATTCGATTACTCCCTATGAACTTTATCTGAAATGCATCTACGAATATCTGGAAGAAGATATAAACATGGAGGATGAATACGACCCATATTTACCTCCGGGCTTTATGGATTTAAGGTATCAGCGACAGGCTGCAACCAATGCGAAGAAGATTTTGGAAACATACAACGGCGTCTTTCTCGCTGATGTTGTAGGGCTTGGTAAAACATTTATTACTGCAATGTTACTTCAACAATTACAGGGACACATGCTGGTAGTTTGTCCTCCAGTATTGAAAGATTACTGGGAAGATTCCCTTCGTGATTTTGGTGTTCGGAGTCATAAAGTAGAATCATTAGGTAAGTTAGACCATATTCTTAGAAACGACATTTCTAAATTCAAATACATTATTGTTGACGAAGCTCACCGCTTTAGGAATGAATCAACTCAATCCTATGCCAACCTGATGGATATTTGCCGGGGCAAAAAAGTAATTCTGGTTACTGCAACTCCTCTGAACAACACCGTTGATGATATTTTTGCCCAGTTAAAACTATTCCAGGCACCTAAAAACTCTACCATACCGGGAGTTCCAAATCTCGAAAAATTCTTCAATGCTTTGAAGCGGCAATTAAAAGAAGCCAAACCGGAAAAAAATGATTTTACGCCTGAAAGTCAGGAAGAATATAAAAAAGCCATTAAGGAAGTTTCAGATACCATCCGCGATAAGGTGCTAAAATTTGTAATGGTGCGAAGAACGCGAACGGATGTTAAAACATTCTTCAAGGATGATATGTCAAAACAAGGGCTTATTTTTCCTGAAGTTGACGACCCGGGCAGAATTGTATATCATTTCAAAGGCAAACTTGAAACCATTTTTAACCAAACAATTGAACTGTTACACACCTTTAAATATGCCAGGTACATACCACTTTTGTACTACAATAAAGGCTTAACGGAATTTGAAAAGCAGCAGCAACGAAACGTTGGAGGATTTATGAAAGGAATCCTTGTGAAACGTTTGGAAAGTAGTTTTTATGCCTTTAAGAAGAGTGTGAGCCGGTTTATTGCTTCTTATGAAAAGTTTATTGAAATGTACAATAATGGTACGGTTTACATCAGTAAAAATGCAAATGTTTACGACCTCTTGGATAATGACGACCTCGAAACACTTGAACAATTAGTTGAAGAAGAAAAAGCTCAAAAATACATTTCAGATAATTTTGGCTCCTTCAACGGTTCAAAATTTATCGACGACTTGAAGTTTGATTTGCAATTATTGAAAAGGGTGAATGAACTATGGAAAGATATTGACGATGACCCAAAACTTGAAAAATTCATTTCCGATTTAAAAACAGTAAATACACTAAAAAAACAGAAGCTGGTCATTTTTACAGAATCAAAGGAAACTGGTGATTATTTATATGAGAATATTAGCGCAGAATTTCCCGGAAAAGTAATGTTTTACTCCAGTAAAGGAGGCAGACACACAAATTCGGATATTACCTCAAAACACACCATTGCAAGGGAGATTATCAGGGATAATTTCGACCCAAACAGCAAAGAACAGGTTAACGATATTCAATACTTGATTACTACCGATATTCTTGCGGAAGGTATAAATCTTCATCGTTCAAATGTACTAATCAACTATGATTTGCCCTGGAATCCTACGCGGGTGCTTCAACGTGCAGGGCGTGTAAATCGTTTGGGGTCTAAACACAATAATGTTTGCATTTTCAATTTCTTCCCTACTTCTCATTCCGACCGTCATTTAGGTCTTGAAAGTAACATTACCAATAAGCTGCAAATGTTTCATTACATTATGGGCGAAGATGCACGGTATTTAACTGATGGAGAAGAGATTGGAAGTCAGGAGCTATTCAATACTTTGAACAGCAAAAAGGCATATTCCGGCGAAGGCGAAGAAGAAATTTCGGAATTGAAGTACTTGGAAATGATGAGGGAATTAAGGGACAAAGACCCGGATTATTTCGAAAAAATAAAAAGGCTACCTAAAAAAGCCCGTTCCGGCATGAAAGTAAAAGATTTGGAATACAACGAAATGGTTACTTTCTTTCGTTTGGGCAAACTCAAAAAGTTTTATAAAAACATTCAAGGCAATTCAGAAGAAATCAACTTTTTCGATGCAGTGGACAAATTGGAATGTACACCAAAAACTAAAAGGCATCCAATACCCAATAACTACTTTGAACTTTTGAATACCAACAAAGCAAAGTTTCAGCTAGATACAACACAGGGACAAGAACCGACAAAAACGACCGGAGGTCGCTCAAATGCTGCTTTTATTGAACGTATTTTAAAGGACAAACAATTTAAAAACTATAAGAAATTTACCGATTCCGATGATGATTTTATTAACCAGGTAAAACAGTTGCTGCAGGATGGGGCAATTGCAAAAAAAACAGCACAGGTAATTAAAAAGGCTATTGAAAAATCGGTTGCTGAACAAGGAATGCTCGACCCTATGAAGGTATTGCATATCCTGCAAAACAACATTCGTTCAACAGTTTTTGAAAACCATCAAAACGGGATTGGCTATCTAAAGAGAGAGGTAATCTTATCAGGCTACCTGATTAAGTAGGTTTAATTTGACAGAACATCAGAATGCAGGAAAACCAAAATATCGATAAAAAATCAATCCGGTTTATAAAAGGAAAACAAACCGATTGGGATGAATTGGCAAAAGATTGCGTTTGCTTTGCCAATGGACAGGGTGGTTTAATTCTTATAGGAATTGAAGATGAAGATGCAGTACCTCCAACCGGGCAAAAGATAAAAGACAGGACTTTGCCTGAAAAAATTCAGAAAGCCATCGTTGAGCGGGCCACAAATGTTGGCGTTGCTGTTACAATTCAACAAGCCCCCAATAAAGCTGAATACATCCAGATTCAGATTTTTAGAAGCGCGCAAACCATTGCTGCTACAAACGACGGAAGATATTACATTCGGGTATCTGATACATGCCGCCCGGTTCCGCCGGACGAAATGTCCCGATTGGCGGCAGAAAAGAATGCATTTATTTGGGAAGAACAAACAAATAAAAAAATACCGGCAAGCCAATTCGATACAGACAAAAAAAATTCTTTTTTAAAGGCGATTAGAAATTCGACAAGAGTAAGTGCATTTGTTAAAGAAAAATCGGACGATGAAATACTGGAACACTATTTTTTGAAAAAAGGAAATTTTTTAACGAATCTTGGTATTCTTTGGATTGGAAACAGAAACGACCGGGCAGGTTTATTGTTTCCTCCTGCTGTTCAGGTAATCCGATATAACGAAGCAGAAGAAAAAGTTTGGAAACTAAATTTGGATGATTTCCGGTACAATCCTTTTGAGCTACTCGAACATGTTTTAAATGATGTGCCCGACTGGCAGGAAAGTGCTGAAATTGCCGACGGCATTTTTCGGAAAAACATTCCGTTTTTTCCTTTGGAAGTTGTTCGCGAGTTAACAGCAAATGCTTTGGTACACAGGTCATATACTACCAGAGGGGATATTTTTATAAATATATTTTCCGACCGGCTTGAAATACATAGTCCGGGAAGATTACCTTTTGGTGTTACTCCTTCAAATATTTTAAGTCAATCCGTAAGGCGGAATGAGCATCTTTCAAAGGTTTTTTACGACTTAGGCTTGATGGAAAAAGAAGGTAGCGGATTCGATTTAATTTATGCCAGGCTGTTAAATTCGGGTAAGCCAATTCCCATTGTTAAAGATTTTGACGACAGGGTGACGGTAATCATTAAAAAACAGTTTATCAGCAAACAGGTTGTTCAGTTAATGGACAAGGCAAGTCAGGAATTCCAGCTACGACAAAAAGAGATTATTTCTCTGGGATTGATAGCTCAACACGAAACCCTAAGCGCACTCGAAATTTCAAATCTGTTAAACCAAACCGATGAACAAGGGCTTAGAAACTGGCTCGGAAGGCTTACCGATTTTGAGATAGTTTTAAGTAAAGGAAAAACAAAAGGAACTCAATACTATGTAAATCCCGAATATTTGCGGAAACTAAATTTCAAGGCAAAAACCACGCTGAAAAACATTGAAGATTATCGCCTGGAAGAGTTAATTTTCAAAGACATTGAAAATTATCCCAACAGTGCTTTTGGTGATATTCATCAGCGTATAGGACACGAAATTAATAAACACAAAATAAGGAGGGTATTAAAAAATATGGTTGATAATCAACGTATTTATTGTGCAGGTGAACGAAGATGGAGAAAATATGCTATTGAGCAAAATTTGCTAAATAACCAATAAATACTCAATAGAAACTCAATAAAAAACGCGATAAAATGCAAAAGCAAGAAGCTCAAAATATTATAGAAAGCACCTTTAACGCTTCATTTTCTGAAGAGAAGTTTACACTTTTCATTAAAAACCTGTTGAACGATATTGATACCACCCGGTACAACGAATACCGCGGCAACCTTATCAAAGATGCATACAAAGACCATATCAGGCAATACAAACGCATCGGGAAATACACCGACCCAAACGGCGATGCGCTGGATGTACTGATTGTTGAGGTAAAAGACCAGACAAAACTTGATAAAACACGGACATCATTACGAAACTTCGTAATAAGCCACCTCGATAGCTTTGAAAAAGATTATGCACTGGTAGCTTTTTATTCCAACTCCGACCACGGTGCCGATTGGCGTTTCTCATTCGTTAAACTCGAATACAAAACAGAAGTTAAGGAAGGTAAACTCAAACAAAGCAAAGAGCTTACACCCGCAAAACGTTATTCGTTTCTGGTTGGGGAGCACGAAAAAGCGCATACAGCTAAAAAGCAATTGTTGCCCCTGCTCGAAAATGTGTACAACAACCCTACCCTCGAAGAGCTGGAAGAAGCCTTTAGCATTGAAAAGGTTACCGATGAGTTTTTTGAACAATACAAAGCTTTGTTCCTGGGTTTAACCGAACAATTCGATAAAGACCAAAATGGGTTAAAAGAACAATTGGCAGCTGCCGGAATTGATATTCCGCGATTTACCAAAAAACTCCTCGGGCAAATCGTGTTCCTTTACTTCCTGCAGAAAAAGGGATGGTTAGGCGTACCTAAAACTGAAAAATGGGGCAAAGGAGAAAAGAAATACCTGCAAAAGTTATACGATGAGGCAGAGGAAAACGGAAAAAATTTCTTTGGCGATTACCTGCAACCACTATTTTATAAAGCTTTAGCCCACAAACACGCAGACGAAGGCATAAAAGGGTATTACAAAACCCTTGGCAGCAAAGTACCCTTTTTAAACGGAGGTTTGTTTGAAGCCGATTACAAATGGAAAGAGTCGCATATTACCATCCCAAACCATCTTTTCCGAAATCAGGATAAAGTAAATAAAACCGGCGATGTTGGCACGGGTGTGCTCGATGTGTTCGACCGTTACAATTTTACCATTAAAGAAGATGAACCTTTAGAAAAAGAAGTGGCTGTTGACCCCGAAATGTTGGGTAAGGTTTTCGAGAATATGTTGGAAGTGACCTAGCGTAAAAGCAAAGGAGCTTTTTATACACCGCGCGAAATTGTACACTACATGTGCCAGGAAAGCCTGATTCACTACCTCGACAATGCGGTAAATACCTATGCAAAAACCTACCAGGAACTGGGTGATGCACAAACCAACCTGTTTGGAAATGGTGGTAAAAAAGGCCAGCAAAGCCTGATGCAGGAGCAAGACCAGATTATTGTTCCCAAAGACGATATTGAAGTTTTTATTCGTAAAGGATTTTTTGCCCTCGAAAACGACCAACGCATTCTGCTAAAAGGCAAAGAAACCTCTACCTATACATTTAAATTGCCCGAAAGTGTGCGCCAACATGCTGATTTACTTGACAAAAAACTGGCAGACATAAAGGTATGCGACCCTGCCATTGGTTCCGGCGCTTTTCCCGTAGGAATGTTACACGAAATTGTAAACTCCCGCCTCGTACTCCGCCAATACCTCAAGAACCAAAAAAATAATCAGGTAAATCCTGCAAATCATAGCCTGCCCCGACCCTTCGGGGGTTCAGACAACTACGCCTACCAATTAAAACGCCACACAATACAGGAAAGCATCTACGGGGTTGATATTGATGCCTCGGCCATCGACATTGCCCGCTTACGTTTATGGCTTTCGTTGGTGGTTGATGAGGAAGACCTCGACAACATTGAAGCCCTGCCCAACCTCGATTATAAAATTGTTTGCGGAAATTCATTGATTGGTTTGCCCGAAAATGCCATGCGGAACCTTGCGGTGGAAAAGGAATTGGAAACCTTAAAAGAAGAGTTTTTTACCGAAACCGATGAAACACACAAAAAAGAGTTACGCTCAAAAATAAATACCAAAATCAGGCAATTATTAGACACTGCAGAAGAATTTGCTGGCTATAAAATTGATTTTGACTTCAAACTATTTTTCTCTGAAGTCTGGCACTATAAAGGTGGCTTTGATATTTTAATTGGAAATCCACCCTATGTTGAACACAAGAAACTTAAAGCAATTGCTTCAATATTGAAACCTATTTATGAGGTTTATACTGGTTCTTCCGATTTGAGTGTTTATTTCTTTGAAAAAGGAATTAAACTCTTAAAAAAGGGAGGAACATTGACCTATATTAACACAAACAAGTTCTTCAATACAGGCTACGGGAAGGCCCTTCGTTCATTTCTGTTGAAATACAGAATAAATTCAATAATTAATTTTGAACAGGTTGAAATTTTTGAGAAGGTTCTAGTTTCAAGTGTTATCTATAATACATCTAAGTTCGATTCGACTCATGATAGCAAATTTTCTTTCGTAGGTTTTTATAAAACCAGAAATTGGCGTTCTATCTTTTTGGACAAAGTCCAGAATAAAAAGCAGTATTTCACACAAACAACTTTTGATGATTCAGAATGGATTTTTGCAGATAAAAGTGAATTGAAAATTAAAATAATCATTGAAGAGAAGAGCACATTACTCAAAAATATTCCCGGCATTGATATTAAAAGAGGTGTAACAACAGGATATGACCCTGCATTTGTTATAGATAAAGAATCTGAGTTGCCTACAAATGATGATTCTATTGTAAAGCGACTTTACAAAGGAAAAGAAATAAAAAAATACAAAACACAACCAAGTGCTACAGTTCTTCTATTTATTCCATGGCACTTTCCTTTGCATAATGATGCCTCAATTACAGGAGCATCTAAAGACGCAGAAAAAGTTATGAAGAGCAAATATCCAAAATTGTATAACCATTTACTTGAACATTATGAAGGATTATCCAATAGGAATAAATCTGAAACAGGAATAAGGTATGAATGGTATTGCCTTCAAAGATGCGCTGCTTCATATTATCCGAAATTTGAACTCGATAAAATAATTTGGGCATTAACATCTGACAAATGGGGATTCACGATTGATACCCAAAAACATTTCTTAACAAGCGGTGGCTTTTTCTTAGTTTCCGAAAATATATCTTTAAAATATTTGTTAGCCATTCTGAATAGTTCAGTGTTGGAGTATTACTTCAGTTTTATTGGGGTTATGACTGCCGGTGGGGCCTACACTTTGAAAAAAGCTACTATCGAATATCTGCCGATTAAGTTGATACAGCAAACCACTGAATTTGAGATTTTGGTTTCTTATATACTTTTTGTAAAAGGTATAAGCAACATCCTACTTACTAGTTTCTTTGAACAAGTCATCGATGCAGCCGTTTTTGAACTCTACTTCCCCACCGAAATCAAATCAGCCGGAAAAGAAATCCTCAAACACCTGGGCGAATTAAAACCTATAACTGATGAAATGAGCGATGAAGAAAAGCTGGCGATTATTCAAAGCGAGTTTGAACGTTTGTACGGCCCCAACCACCCGGTTCGCAACCATATAGAAACATTGGATAGTGTGGAGGAAGTGCGGATAATTAAGGAATCACTAAAAAAGTAACCTAACAAAAACGATAAACATGCCATTTAATCCAAAGTCAGAATATACGATAGTTCCATTGGATATAAGTATTAAAGATTTCTTCGAATATAAGGAAGATTATGTTACTCGTCCACCCTACCAAAGGAAGGCAGTTTGGTCGAAAGCTAAAAAACAATCATTAATGGATAGTCTTTTCAGAAGGTATTATATTCCCAAATTGGTTATCCGTGAGGTACGTTTAAATGAAAATCAAACATTAAATGAAATCATTGATGGCCAGCAACGAATAACCACTGTTCAAGATTTTTTTAATAACGTATATCCTTTACCTAAATCACTTGAAGATATTAGCCCGGAACTGGCAGGTAAATATTATCAGGACTTAGGAACTGATATTCGAAAGTTTATTGATAAATCCCTGAAGTTTCAGGCTGACGTAATTAAAAACATTGAAGAACCGCACAATGTAAAGCATCAGATAATTGCAACCGAAATATTTTGGAGACTACAACAAGGCGAAACTTTAAATTATATGGAGGTTGCTCATGCGCAACTTTCAAGTTTAACCAGAAATTTCATAGTAAAATATTCTGACGACCAGACTTTTGATTATGAAAAATATGAGCCAATAGACTCTAATCCAGATAAGAAACCATTCTTTTCTCTGTTAAATGTTGATAATACGAGAATGAAGCATCTTCAATTTATGGCTCGTTTCTTAATGATTGAACACGGAAATGGCTATGCTGATTTAAGTGACCGGAAAATTGAGGATTTTATAAATAGTGCTAAAAAAGATGATGGTATTGGAAATTTAAGCTATGAAAATTCACCTGAAGCAAAAGCAGTACTACAAAACCTGAATTGCTTTTATGAAATCTTTGAGGAGGACCCAATGGTTGACGAAAATTCAGGGGTAAAAGAACTTTCAGTTGAATATTTTATTATTTCGGTTTACTTGTTAATTCGCCACCTGAGAAAGTATTATGTGGTTGATGATGAAATGCAAGAAACAATCAGAGAGTTTGTTTATTATTTTCACGAGCGTTGGAAAACATACGACGAATCTGTAGATAATGATTTACTTACTTTTAGCAACAGGAGGCAGCAGGGAGAAAATGATTTGGAAATACGTGACAGAATAATACGGCAGATATTTTTTGAATATTTAAAAGAGCACTCCATTGAATTAATAGTAAAAGACGAAAAAAGAGCTTTCAATGAATTAGAGCGGATTCTTATTTATAGGAAAGGGAAAGGACTATGTCAGGAATGTTTAAGGGAAGACAAACCTGAAAATGAAGCAAAGGTTAGTTGGTCGGAGTTTCAGGCCGACCATGTTTTTCCCCACTCGAAAGGTGGTAAAACAGTATTGGAAAATGGGGAATTGCTTTGCCGCTATCATAATCAGTCTAAGGGAGCTAAAGTTATTAGTAAGCCATGAAAATAAAAACCATTGAAATAAACAATTACAAGGCATTTTATGGCAAGCACAAAATAGCTATCGGTACAAAGAATGCTTTTATTTATGGTGAAAACGGCTCCGGTAAAAGTTCGCTCTATTACGCTTTAAAGGACTTTGTACAATCTTCAATGGAAACGATAAACCTGAATGAAGTTGAAAATATCTTTCTTCCTACTGCTAAACAGGGCAATTGCAGTATTAAAGTAACATTTCAACCAGACCCTGCCCGGAGCGCAAACTCAACAAAGAATTATCAGGTTAATACTACCAGTAAAGACACAAACGTAGATACGGTTATAAAGGATGCATATCCATTGAAAAGCTTCTTAACTTATAAAAGTTTACTTGATATTCATCATATTAAAAAAGATGAGGAAATTAACCTGTTTAATTTATTGGTAAAAGGCGTTTTAAAGCACTTTAAATATACGTTAACCGGTGGCAAAGAATTAGGTGAATTATGGCGGGATGTTCAGGATTTATTGCAGCGTGAAACTGATGCTTCCTACAATACACCTCGTAAAAAGCGGGATGTTGATGCTGCGCTTACGTTGTTTAATGATGCATTTAAACAACTTTTTAAGGAACCAACAGCAGCTGAGCCAAACCCTGAATACATTTTAACCTACGCTAAACCTATTTTAGATATTTTCAATCATAATATCGAAATAAAACTCAGTTACATTCCTGCAAGACCGGATGCCGATTACAAAAAAACAGAAAGAGGCAATGTAAAAGTTGAATTGAAGTATGCGGGTAAGCAAGTTTCGAAACCACATCTGTTTTTGAATGAAGCAAGGCTTTCAGCCATTGCCATTTCAATCTATTTAGGAATGATTAAACGGCATCCTCAGTTAAAACCATACAAAATCTTATTCCTTGATGATATTTTCATTGGTCTTGACATAGCTAACAGGCTTCCTTTAATAACAATTTTAGAAGACCATTTTGATGAATACCAGGTATTCCTTTCAACTTACGATAAGCCTTGGTACGAATATGCTAAAAGCTTTTTAGACAAGTCAAAATGGAAACCTATTGAGTTTTATTCTCAGGAGGTAAATGGTGGTTATGAAATGCCAAAAATTTTCGACGAAACCGATTTAATTCAAAAAGCAAGATACCATTACAATAATTCCGATTATAAAGCAGCAGCTGTGTATGCACGTTCAGCTTATGAAAAAATAATCATGGATTATTGCGAAGTTAAAAGAAAGCCTGTTGCATATAAGAAAAGACAAAAGGACTATACATCTCAAATGTTCTGGGATAAAGTAAAAAATGATATTCCGGCAGCAGTAAAAACTGATATTGAGCAATACAGGTTTCTAACTTTAAATGCTTACAGTCATTATAATCCGGAAACAAATCCTTTCAGGACAGACTTAGCTAATGCCATTACAGCCGTAGAAAATTTGAAAGCAACAATAGATGCATTGCCATGATAGATAACTGCTAAAAAATAACTCAACACAATGAAACTATACACAAAAACCAAAAACAACATCACGCTATTAAAGGAAATCCCGTTCAAGCTTGAAAAAGACATCCAAAACTTGTTTGAATCCCAACTGTCAGAATTAGTGGGTTTACAGTTGGTTAAGTCAGAGTTTACCATTAAAAATAAACGTATCGACACGCTGGCTTTCGACCCGCAAAACAAAGCATTCATTATTATCGAATACAAACGCTCAAAGAGCAATAGCGTAGTTGACCAGGGCTTTACTTACCTCAATTTAATGTTGGAGAACAAAGCCGACTTCATTGTCGAATACAACGAATCCTGCAACGATAGCATCCAGCGAAAAGATGTGGACTGGTCGCAAACCCGCGTGATATTTGTTTCTACCAGCTTTACTGAAAACCAGAAACTCGCGACCAACTTTAAGGACATTGCGATAGAGCTATACGAAATAAAACAATACGAAGGCGGGATAATCGCAATTAATCCCATCAAAAAATCTTCATCTGCGACCAGCATTCAACCGCTAACAGAGAAAGATGAAGCTATCAAGAATGTAACCAGGGAAATCAAAGTGTATTCTGAAGAAGACCACCTGGCCAACAAATCCGAAGAAATAATGGAACTGTATGAAGCATACAAAGATGCCATTTTGAATCTTACAGATAACATTGAAATACAAGCCCGTAAAGATTACATCGCCTTCAAAAAGAACAGCAACATAGCAGACATCACTATACAGCGAAAAGGACTAAAAATGTGGATTAACCTGAAAAAAGGCAATCTCGACGACCCCAAAAAAATCACCCGCGATGTATCCGAAACCGGACATTGGGGCAACGGCGATTACGAGTTATTAATTAAAGATACCGACAATTTAGAATACATTATGAGTTTAGTAAAACAAGCAATTTAAAATCCAACGCTATGACCGAAACAAAACACATCATTAACGTTCTCACTTTTTCCCATCCCGAAAAAGAAAAAACTTTTGGCTTTAAACTGAAAAAAGCAAACGGTCATAGCCCTTTACGCAAGGCAGAGTTCCCTAGAGAATTGTGGGCAAAGCATCAAAAAGATTTATCAAATACACAATACCTGTATTGCGATTTTTCCACAACAGACAATTGCGATTACATAATTTCGGTTGACCTCACTTACAGCATCTATTTTGCAAAACACTATTATCACTTCCAGATAGCTCAGTATTTTAAGGAAGTTGCCCACGTAGTGCATCCTAACTTTATTAATGCTGCAACCATTTGGTTTGAGAGCCCAAGTGAATCAACATCAGAATACACACTCTATTACAAATTCACCCTTGCTGTTCGCCTGGCAATGATTAGCGATAAGCCGGAATTAATAGTTTCGTTTGATGGAACCTCCAAAGTTTTGAATAAAAACCTTCTGCAATTATCTGCCGAAGACATCGACACTGGGTTAGCAACCTGGATGGTATCAAATGGTGAGCTTGTACGAAACGATGAAAACTTACCCGAAGACTTTAACAACCATCTCGATGAATATTATCCCGTACTAAATTTTGAACTGGCTGATGCCCTTGGATTTCCCCCCTTGGTAAAAACAAATAAAGACAAATATGCAAGCTATTTTAAAAACATAGATGGATTTTTGAATAAATACCTGAATACCGAAGAATTTAAAAAAGTAATCCCCCACTCCGGCACATGGCACGAACTGGAATCGGTTTCACTTACTTCTGAAGGTACAAATTTGTTGAAATTCGGTCGCGGAACTCATACCGACCCTTATGAAGGTTTGAAAGCTTTTAAACCATGTAAACCTGTGCCTCCCGGACGCTATCGATTCTTCTTTATCTGTCATGAAAAGGATACAAAAATTGCCAATATATTTCATCAATATTCAAAGAGAAAACAAGGGTACATTGACTTTAGTAAATTCTTATCGCTGCCCCTGGTCTATGATGATAAATTACACATTACATTCTCGGATTATAACAATCCCCTCGACGAAATAAAAGATAAATTGTCAAAGGCCGAATTACAACCAAATACAAATTATTTGGCCGTGTACATTAATCCATCTTATAATTTTAAAGCTGGCCATGACAAAGAAAATTTTTACTACAAAATAAAGCAGCTCCTTTTATACTATAAAATAAGCACACAGGTCATTTTGCGTGAAAATATAACAAAGGATAATTTCCAGCATAGTGTAAGAAATATAGCAGTAGCTACATTGGCAAAATTGGGCGGAATACCCTGGCGTTTAGACCGCGAAATAAACAATGAGCTGATTGTTGGAGTTGGTGCATTTAAAACCAGAAGGTATAACACGCGCTATCTTGGAAGCACTTTCTGCTTTGCCAACGATGGACATTTTAAAGGTTTTAACGTGCTTCCGGCAGATAATCACAAGCTACTGGCAGGTGCAATACGGGAAGCAATAGAAAAATATAAAGAGCAGCACGAAAAAACCGAAAGACTTATAATCCACTTTTACAAGCGGATGAGTAATAAGGAGATTGTACCAATAATCCGGCAGTTAAAATCCATCGGCAATAACATTCCGGTTATAATTGTCACTGTAAATAAAACAAAATCAAGCGACCTGGTATTGTTTGACAAGGATTACGACCGCAAAATGCCATACAGCGGAACATACATCCCTATTGGAATGGACAGCTACATTCTTTGCAACAATACCCGTTATAAGCCAACTTTAAACGGCGAACACACGGAAGAAGAAAGAGAAGCTGAAAGGTTACAGTTGGAAAAACAATTAAAATCGTTTCCATTGCCTGTTAAGTTGCACTTACAGTCAACCGATGAAAGCATTATCAACGACCAGGAAGAAGTAAAGAAATTAATCGACCAGGTATATCAGTTCAGCCGCATGTACTGGAAGTCCGTTTCGCAGCAAAGCCTTCCGGTAACAACCAAGTACCCCGAAATGGTGGCCGAAATCTTCCCCCACTTCGTAGGCGGCAAAATACCCGAGTTCGGAAGAAATAATTTGTGGTTTTTGTAAAATTGCATTATAACATGAATGAACAAATTAATAATCAATTAAAACACCGGAATATCAAACCAACCGCCATGCGCCAGTTGGTTTTGCAGGTTTTGACTGAACAAAAATCTGCCATAAGTTTACCGGAACTGGAAAACAAATTTGAAAAAGCAGACAAGACCACATTATACCGTACACTAAAAACATTTGAGGAAAACAAACTTATCCACAGCATCGATGACGGAACAGGTTCCGTAAAATATGCTTTGTGCCGGGAAGCCTGTGAATGCCACCCCGAAGACCTTCATGTTCATTTTTTATGTGCCGTTTGTGGACAGACTTATTGCCTCAATGACATACCCGTTCCAACTATTAATTTACCGGCAAAATTTCAGCTCGAAAGCGTGAATATGGTTGTAAAAGGAGTTTGTTCCAATTGCGACAAATAAACTCTGCAACCCGGTTGCATCAACTTTTTCATACCTTTGGCGTTGTATAAATTGAATAATTCTTAAAAATTGGTGAATTTAAAAGGACAACATACAGGAAGCTTTTTTACCTTTTTGGCCGGGCTGATTATTTTGGCTCATTCTGTTGTGCCGCACCATCACCATTTTGAGATTACGCACGCATCAAAAGAGGAATCAGCCTGTGAAACTCCTGCTCAGGAGCAAAATCCGGAAAAAACAGATTCTCATTGCCATGCATTGAATGTACTGGTGTCGGAAAAGACAAGCACTACATCATTAAATCAATTATCCGACCATTTCAATTTCTTCCCGGCTGGAAGTATTGTTCAAATTGAGATTCCTCCTGTAATAGACATTACCACGACGATTGTTGACAATCATGCCATCTTTATAAAACAATTATTCTTTACCGCTCACACATTCCGCGGACCTCCTGCAATTACTTAACTTTTGTTTGAATTAACAGACCGGTAAAACAACCGGCCTATATGTTTACTTAATCTTTTTGCTATGACAATGAAAAAGAAGAAGTTAAGCAAGCAACAATTACGGAAAAAACAAAAAATCGAAAACAAAAGGTTTAATCGAATACTTATTGTCAGTTTTATTCTATTGATAGTCGCAACAGTTTCTGTTCTGACTTTCTACACCTATGGCTGCGATACCAGGTTTCTGTATCACAAATGGGCTTGGTATGGTAAGGAAATTCCGGGTGAATGGGCTTGTATGAATGGCAATAATTTAACGATGCATAAATCTTCAAAAGTCGCTTGTAATAAAAAGGCATACTATTTCTGTAGCCAGGAATGTTTCAATCACCTAACAAAACACTTTACGGAAGTTGCGATGGTTCCCGATGCTTTTTCAGGCGATTCAATCAACAAAGCCGATGCCTTAATCGGGTTAAAAGAAAAAGGAAAACCTGAATTGGCTTACTTTAAAAATCAGCAAACATTTAAAAAGTATTATGAGTAGGATAAATAGAGTTTTAACAAATAAAATCAATAAGAAATGATAAACAGAATCATATCTTTTTCAATAAAGAACAAAGCCCTCATTGGTTTAATGACCATAGGACTTATCATCGGGGGTATCTGGTCGATGACCAAAGTGCCATTGGATGCTGTTCCCGACA
>Ga0265294_10002934_pt1 | contig 22142 bp, 18 predicted proteins | sample MunlanPumphouse3_FD_192504 | JGI IMG/M metagenome (GOLD analysis project Ga0265294, IMG submission 192504) | Groundwater microbial communities from a municipal landfill in Southern Ontario, Canada - Pumphouse #3 | ecosystem: Environmental > Aquatic > Deep subsurface > Groundwater | place... | reverse complement strand
CAAGCTGCTGTGCAACCAGCAGGTTTCCCCGTAAGCCATATAATCATTTGAACAACGTTGGTTTTAGAGTATCCCGGTCTGGATTGTAAGAATCATCGCAAAAGTACGCCATGAATTAGCCGGTTTGGTTTATCTAAGCTAAATCTCTAGCTAAAGAAAGCTCACATTCTGGTAGACGAAGATCAGGGTCTATGCCTACTTTTGATATGTGTTTTGTCACTTGTTTGCGCCATAAATAATCTGCCATACATGGATGTGCAAAGGTTTCATACCGATCATAAGTATAGCATTATCACAAACTAAATATTAAAGTTGTGGTTCAGATTAGTGACTAAGTTCTGGGAGTAGTTATATCTGGTCTATACTTCAATTCTTAGGGTTTGATCAATATATAATATAGCTTATGCCAATATGATTATTATGGCTTTATAACTTTGGTGTAGAGTGTGCCTCCACTGGCAGAACCAAAATATCCCAATGCGTTTTGCACTCCGCCATGAAGATAACCCTCAGGCATATAGTTATATCGATAATAGTTATCATCCGTTATGAACAAAGATATTCTGTAGCGACCATAAAAAATGAAGCCCTGCCGATAGTCTTTCAAGACGATGAGATGGTCATCGTAGTCTGCTTGAAGATCTGCACTAAATCTGCCCAAAAATCTTATTCGACGGATTCCTTCTCCGGCTGCATTGTAGGCTTCTTCCATTTCTTGGGGAGGATTGGTCTGACCCAGTATTGGAGATGTAAACTCCAATGAAGTGCTAAAGTTTTCCAGGCAAAACATTTCTGCCATCATATTATATACTCCGCTATGTTCAGCCAGATTTAACGCCAAAGGATAGCGATTATCCGATTCGCTATATGCCAGCTCGGGTATATCCTGCAAGGAGTATGAGTATCCCTCACCCGATATGGCATGCCCGTAATAATCTTTAAGCACAGATGCCATTGGCGGTACTGTTGTTTGTGCGCTTATCAATTTGTCATATCCAGGAATTCTTACCTCAATCCGATAACTTTCCATGGGTAAGATGATATTCGCATTAGGATCCACCCATTTAAATTTCATTTCAGTTTGGTCGAATACCGGCTGTAAGCTAAAACTTTTTTGAGTGCTTAGTTCTACTATTTCAACTTGAGCATTCTCAACGAACATTTCTGTAGGATTCCAGTTATCTATGGATGAACTTTTTGTTATGTACAATGGGTGTTCGTTATTGATGCTCTTTCCAGCTTGCAGAAGTGCTGCGATACTATAGACGTCACCTTCAAAGCGAGGTTCCGAAGTAAAACTGTCGCAAGCGCCAAGGCATATTAGTAGTGCTATTACAACTATATATTTTACCATTTTACGTTTACTCCTATGAAGGGTAAAAAGGGAAACTGACCGCTATCTTCTGCCTTCAGTTTTACGCTATCTTCTGTTTCAATATCCAATGAATATGCTCGATATCCTACATTCTTACGGTTAAAGACGTTTATTATCTCAAAGTATGGTTCTATCGAGCCCCAGCTTTTGTGCCATTCATACTTTGTGCTCAAATCCAACCGGCAATATGTGGGCAGGCGATCACGATCCTTGTATGAATAGATTAATTGATAATCCGTGCCGTCATAATAAACTCTTTCTGGTTTTTCTGTAGGTTGCCCGGAGTTTAAACTCAAGTTTATTCCCACCTTAAAATCTGCTCCCAATACCTGTTTTCCGGTATTCTCACTCACATTGAAGGTTTGCACCAAAGAGAGTGCATAAGAACGGTCGTATTTGGGATAGTAGGGTTGTGCTTCGTGAGTATAAGGATCCACATTCAAGCCTTCCATTGTTCGCTGGGTTTTGCTTAGAGTTAAGCCCACAAAGCCTTCCAAGCCTTTCCAATCTGTACGTAATAGTAAATCAGCGCCATAGGTGTATCCCTTTCCCACATGGAATGTATCAGCAAGCTCTCCGGTTTCGTTATCCCAATCATAATCTGTAGCCACATCATATTCCAAAATACGATCGTAGCTCTTATAATAGAGCTCACAATCCAATGCCAATCCATCTGTAAATTGATTCTTATATCCGAGTATTAGGTGGTGACTGCGACCTGGTTTTAAACTGCCATCTAAGGGAAACCATACATCGAAAGGAGTGCTCATATCTGCAGACATCAAGGTCATATATTGATGATACAAACCATAGCTTGCATAAATACTCTCTGCTAAATCCAATCGTCGCCGAATGGAAAAGCGAGGCTCAAAATTTGCATAACTGGCATCGGGAATTTGATCCAGATTGATGCGCATTGTCCGATACCAATTCAATCGTAAACCCGGCTGCAAACTCCATAATTCATCCAAATCCCAAGTATCTTGCACATAAGCACTACTCATCAAAGAGCTTACATCTACATCCGGCAAAGATGATGGATCGTATTGATATGTAGTATTCATCTTCAACCAAGTTTGATTGTATTTTAGTTCCCAGCCAAAATCTGTTTGATGTGCATTGTTGGGCTTCCAGCTAAATATTGCCTTGTTTGAAAGGTCGTTTATACCATTCTCTCTTGAGAAGATTACTTCGTCGTCTGAAACTTGGTCGAAATTACTGGTAAATTCACTACCGGCTATTACAAACTGAGAAAATAGACGGGGATTGAAGATGTGCACCCATTGTGTGGTGAATGTACGATTTCCCCAATCCAGTCGAAGGAGGTTGCCTACATCAAAGCTAAGTTTGTCTCTGCCAAAATAAGCACTTGCCGATAGTTTATCCTGATTACTGGGATCCCAATTTAGCTTAAAATGTCCATCATAAAAATAGTAATCCGGCAATTCATCTATCATTTTTTTTACCAATTCCAAGTATGTACGCCTAAATGAGCCCATGTAGCTTCCGCTTTGTTTGCCTATTTTCCAAGGCCCTTCCAATGTAGCAGATGATGATATGAGCGAAAGACGTGCTACACCTTGGTGATAATTACGGTTACCTTGTCTGTTAGTTACATCCAATACGCTCGACAGACGCCCTCCGTATTTTGCTGGGTATGCCCCCTTGATGAGGTCAATACTTTCCACAGCATCGCTATTGAAAGTACTAAATACGCCACCAAAATGGTTTGGATTGTACACATCTATGTCATCGAGCAAAATAAGATTTTGATCTGGGGAACCGCCTCGCACATACAATCCCGAAGAAAAATCCGATACCGGAGCAACTCCCGGAAGGGTCAATACGGCGCGAAAAACATCTGCCTCAATAGGAGAAACAACGCTTTTTACGTCCTCAGTAGTTCGGCGAATCAAACTGGGCCGAATCTCCCTACCATCATCGGCTGTGCTTCCGGTAACCATTATTGTAGCCATCTCTACGGCTGCTTCTTTCAGCTTAATATTAAGACTTTTGTCTTCATCTTTACTGTTTATTGAAAAAACAACTTTCTTAGTTTCATAAGAAATCATGGTAGCTTCTAAATTATATGTTCCCGGTTCGGATAGATTGATTACATAGTAACCTTTCTTGTTTGTTTGCATTCCGGCACCGGTTTCAACTATTCTTACATTTGCATATTGTATAGGTTCACCGCTATCACTCCTACTTACAAAACCGCTAATGGTTGCTGCATGGCATAAAGCACTCCACAGTATGAGTAAGCACGGAATCATCTTGATTATTTTCAAATATTCTCCTCAATAACTATATGGATAATTGGATAACGTAAGTGAAAAGCATACAAAGCAGGGCAATTTGCTTGCATGTGATCTTTATGTGCAATTGTTTGATGACAATGCTGGTGTCAACAAAATATTCCATTTATTGGCTATAAATATGGCAGCAATGTTGAAATATTTCGATTGTCTTAGTAACAATACTTACCTGAGTTATTTAAACGTACTTCATCTAATCGATTGCAGATTATACTGCTTAACAGATTAGATTGCATATTTTGCTACGCAAGATTCTCGCCAATGTATTGCATAGTCTCGTGTCAGCAGTTATGGATAACTTATTCATTAGAGTGCATATCAATTTCACCAAACACCACTCAACTACATGATATTAGAAGGAGTAGTTTATCTTTCTCTGTAACAAAAGAAAGACATTTCATCCGGTGCTTACATTCTCATAATCAATGAGTTATCTCTAAATCAATAATGGAGAACTTGTTAGAAAGTACTAACGATTCTATGAAGCTAAGCCATTGCAATCCTTCGCACTTCGCTTATCTTTCCCTCATGATGTCCTCATCTCATGAGGAGATAATGAGCAGAAATAGAGCAAACGAATAGAGAAAGTAGTGGGGGTGCAATGCAGGGTAGACACATATCTCGTTTTGGAGTATTTGCATATTTCTTTGTTATGTAGAGGCAATACTATGAGATCCTAAATTCTCCTGAGATATATTAAACCATTCGCAACAGCATAATTTGAGCAGTCTTCTTGAATTTACTGCGAGTGTCAGGGCTTGGCATTTCTTGGCATGCGGTATTAGTTGGTAAGAGATATCCAAATCTGCAATTCCGCTCACCGAAATCTGCAAATGCCAAAACATATAGCACTTAGACAGAAATTGCCCAATTTGCAGGGTTTGGTGATCACAACAATGAAATCTGTTGAATCAATGACCATTGGCTTCCTGAAAATGCTTTTCGGATATTCTGTTCTTTCATATACTTATCTATTATGTCCATTGATCTCCAGTTGTTAATTTGAGTGACTCTTTATAGAGATCCCATATCTACAACTTTATTAAACATAGATGTATATGTGAATAGATCATGAAATCGCTTGACAAGCTCAAGCTTTATTTACTAATTGCTACAGCTAAATATTATTTATTCAGTTGTCGAGTTTACTTCGTAGCGATAAATTGTCTAAAGCTTTATACACAAGGAGATATTATGAATAAAGCGGTGTTAACATTGGCATTGGTATTCTTATCATTAGGATTTTTGTGGGCTGGCTCCTTTGAATGGGGAATTAAATATGGAATAGGTTCTTCCTCGATTCATGGAAACGATAAAGATTACGAATTGGCTTACGACATTTTTCAAGATGAAGCAGGCACGACAGATTTAGGATATCTACGAGTCCGCTCAAACAAGAGCAAGGCTGGCTTTTCTCAGAATGCAGGTATCTATGCTTCAGCAAGGATTTTTAAGAAAATAGATTCTATCAAGCTAAATAGTGAAATAATATGGCACCGCTATAACTTTATTTCCGAGTATGAGAATTCACCTATTCAAACCAATAATGTAATATTAGCGCAAAGCTTTGGAGATTCACTTAGCGGAAACATACAAACAACTGCGGATTATATAAGTCTGCCTGTTTTTATTAGCTTTAATCAGGAACTATCGGAAGAGGCAAAACAAAAGCAATATCAAGGGGCATTTATTTATGGAGGTCCTTCATTTTCGTTGCTGCTTGGAAACGAAAGCAAAAAAGAAGGGGGCATTTCGGCAATGGATTATCAGGTAAAAAAAATAGTGATGGATTCATTTAGTGATGCGGATCCTCTTTCAAATTACAGTTATAAAAGTCAGGTAAGTGGTTTTGATGAGCTAATACAATTTAAAACAGATATTGTATTTGGAGTAGGCTTTGGGTTAAAGGATTTGTTTAAATTTGGCTTTGGCAAAGATGAATTCAATTTTGATCTTCGTTTTACTATGGGCTTAAACGAACTTGGCGACACCGGTAAAAGAGATGCAGTAACACTCCGTTCAATAATGTTTAGCATTGGGAGCAAGTTATGAAGCAAGAACTTAATACGCACAATTCGATTTTTACCAATCTACATATTTTGTTACTTAGTCTATGTGCTTTTTTGATGATGTCTTGTAGCGACACCAGCCCATCCTGGGACAATGAACCGTTGGAAGCACCCCAGTTTAGTCCTTCTGGGGGCGTATTCAATAATGATATCGAAGTTCTTATCTACAGTAAAAGTTATGGTGCGACTATCCATTATACTATGGATGGGAGTGAACCCAATACGGAATCGAGCGTATATAGCGGTCTTATTCAGGTTAATACCGATACTACAATTAAAGCAAGAGCATATAAGGATGGTTGTATGCCCAGCACCATATCTACGGCAGATTTCGTATTTGACCGAGAGACGGTGATGCCAGTTGAGATATCGCCGATTGAGGAATATTTCTATAATCCGGTGTTAGTAACAATGTCTTGCCCCACCAGTGAAGCAGAAATTTACTATACTACTGATGGAACTAGTCCAGACCAGAATTCATTAAGATATGAGGGACCTTTTGAGGTGGAAACTAGATGCGTAGTAAAAGCAAAAGCCTATGCAGAAAACATGATCTCCAGCCTCGTAACTACGGCTTTCTACGATTTGGCTGCACATGATCCCGTTTTTAGTGTGGAGCCCGGCATTTACTCTGATGCACAAATTGTTTCTTTGAGTTGCGAAACGATAGAGGCAGATATCCGTTATACTACAGATGGCAGTGAACCAGATGAAACATCTATGCTTTACACCGATCCCATCGAAATTGCAGTTAATACCATTATTAAAGCTCGCAGCTTTTATAGTAATTGGATTCCAAGCAGCATTGTATCTGGCTTTTACATTATCAACCTCGCTAATCAAATGGAGTTTATTCCGGCTGGTTCATTTAACAATGGTACGGCAAACGTGAATTTATCTGCATTCTATATTGGTAAAAGAGAGATCACGGAACTGGAATGGGTATATGTCATGCTGGATATGGATGAAATACGACCGGATATGCCAATCACAGAAATAAACTGGAATTCTGCGGTTGAATACTGCAATAGGCGAAGCATAATAGAGGGATATGAACCATGTTACGAATACTCAGGTTATGGCGTTAATCCGAATAATTGGCCCAATATACTAGATCATCAACAAATAACGTGCAATTGGAATGCAAACGGTTATCGAATGCCCACGGAAATGGAATGGATGTATGCAGCAAGAGGGGGGCATTTGAGCAATGATTACATCTATAGCGGATCGGATAACATCGACTTAGTAGCTTGGTATAGCGGCAGTGCTATAACCGAACCACAATTTGTGGGCACAAAAGAGCCAAATGAACTTGGCTTATACGATATGAGCGGCAATGTATGGGAGTTTTGTTGGGATTTTTATATTCATGAATATACCAATACGCAATCTACTGATCCCGTAGGACCAAGCAGCGGGCAATATAGAGTATTAAGAGGCGGAAGTTTTAGCACTGATGCTACAAATTGCACTGTATCCAGAAGGTTTTCTACTCCGGCAAATCTCACAGCTGATGCCCATGGCTTAAGAGTTGCAAGAAAGTACTAAGCTGCCTATTGAGTAATCGAATTAATCAGGCAATACTAGAATATTTGCTCTTAGTGAGGGTGTATGGTGCTTATAATGGATAATGATTAGTATATAAATAGTAGATATCTTTCACTATTGGATTTTTTTAGCTTGCCAAATTGCTGCCTTTCAAAACAGTGGCAAAAACATAAGGGAGAATATCATGACAAAGAAAGATAATTGCCTCAACAATGAGGATGAAGTAAAGAATTGCAACTGTGAAGGCGATAGTTGTGAGTGTGAAGAATCCTGCGACGCAGAATCTAACATCATAACCTTGGATATGGAAGATGGAAGTCAAAAAGACTTTATGGTGTTGGACATAGTAAATCACGAAGGTGCAAACTACGTTGCCTTAGCTGAAGTAGGAGCAATGGAATATGACATACTCCGCTTTGAAGAAGCTGAAGAAGAATTGGAACTTAGCATTATAGAAGATGACGATGAATACAACAAAATTGCTGAGTTGTTTACAGAGCGTTTTAACTCTATGCAGGAACTTGAAGAAGAATAAACTATATAATACTGAAAAAGCCGTTCTTATGGTATGAGAACGGCTTTTTTTAGCGACAAAGAAAACAATAGTTTAATCAAGCACCGGTAGAAATGTTCCAATGAGTCCGGCAATTAAGAGTAATCCAGCTGGAGCCAAATAAAGCCAAGCATTAAGTTTAACCCTACGATCGCTTTCGCCCAAACAGATTTTTAAGCCAATGTTAAAAATACCCCACGAGATTACAGCCAACAAAAGCATTAGCAGTGAAAAATACAGATAATGTCCCTTACTAATTAAAACAGCCGCTATCATGAACTTACTGGTAAATAGCGGAGATGGAGGTAAGCCGATAATCATGGCTGAGGCAATTAACCAGAGCCAAGCGCTGCCTTTATTTATTCTGAGTAGAGAACCTAAGTTTTCGAAATTTTTGTCTTGATAGATGCTTAAAGCATTCCCAGCAATTAGGAAGAAAGCAGCTTTTACAAATGAGTGCCCTAATATATGCAGATACCCGGCTGCGTAAGCTGAAGTACCCAAGCCAAATGCAATCATAATTAATCCCATATTCTCGATGGATGAATAGGCCAGCATACGCTTAAAATCTTTGGTTTTTAAGATAAATACAGTAGCGATAAAAACAGAAAGAAATCCCATGAACAAGTATAAGTTTTGGGCTACATATCCTAGTCCACTATACTGCATCAGTTTATCCATTCTCAGAATGGGAATAAGGGCTATATTTAGTAATGCCCCAGAAAGAAGGGCAGAAATGGGAGCAGGTGCTTCGGAATGTGCGTCGGGTAGCCAAAAATGAAGGGGGGCTAATCCCATTTTGGTACCAAAGCCAATTAGTATAAAGACAAATGAAATCTTCAGCCATAATGGAGATATACTCGCATAATCAATGTTTGCGATATTCAAAGTAGCATTAGAGGGTTGAGCTATTACCAATAAAAGGATTCCAGCAAAAGCTAAGGCAATTCCCACGCTACAGATGAATAAATATTTCCAAGCAGCCTCTAAAGAACTCTTTTTATTAGAATAGCTTATCAACAAAGCCGAAGAAATGGTGGTTGCTTCTACAAATATCCAGATTAAGCCCATATCCTTCGCCATCGTGGCACCGTCCATAGCCATAACAAAAATCATCAAAAAGATGCTGTGGATACGATAATCTCTTATGGAGATTTTCTCTTTCTGTCCGATGCGATAGAAGGCTATTGCAGAGTACAGAACCGAGAGGATCAGATACATGAAGAGCCCCAGATCGTCCATCTCAAGCACACTTCCCCTTTGTACAAAAGCCTGTATTCCAAGTCCGCTATGTAATAGAGCATGGAGTAAAACTAAAAGATCGCATCTGCGCCGGGAAGCCACAAAAGCGCAAAACACAATTGCCAAAAGGGGATATCCCACAAGAAGAATTGAGCCCATTATTCTTCTCTCAGGGTTTGGGGACTATCTGCATCATTAAAAGTTGAACGGATCCGTTTGATAAATAGAACCGCGATAAGAACGGATAACATAATGTCCAAAGATACACCTAAACTTACAATGTAGGGAAGATGAGTACCAGCAGAAAGCGAAAGTAAAAAGATACCGTTTTCCATAATTAAATAGCCCATTAAATGTGTGATAAGCTTTTTATTGGCGATAATGATAAATATGCCTTTGAGTATTGTAGCGAAAGCTATACCAAACTCCAACGGGAAGACTTTTAGCGACCATACTGGAGCTGATGCTGCCAGTACGAAACTAAAGACATAAATCAAACTCATTAGAGCAAGGGAAAAAAAGTTTGAAACAGATGCTTCCACTTCTCTTCGAATCTGGTTGTGTTTAATGGTGTCATCAATAAACCATGGTATTAGAATTGCCTTGAAGATGAGTGTTTCTAAAGCAATTAGACTAAAGCTCAACCAGTTGAGTTGAGTAGTTTTAAGTAGTGTGATGCAAAAAAGGATTACACCTTGAATAACCAAGATTTTAATAACCGTGCCCAGCATATTGGTAACTGAAGCCCAAAGTAAGCTAAATCCAAATATTACAATCAGAATTTCCAGCATTACCATGCTCCCATATTTTTGGCGATCAAAGCGGCAAGGGTGAGCAGGGCTATGCTAAGTGGCACTAGTACAAGCTCTAAGTTACGGTTCATCCTAAATCGGGCCACAAGAGACTCTAACATACCCACCAAAATATAAATGAGTATTAGAAGAATCAGATACCACAAGATAGAACTTCCCACAGGTAAGATCAAATGGCATATAAGCGATGAATAGATGAACATTTTTAAGGCAGATGTGTAGTTGATAAGAGCAAGATTAAATCCACTGAAATCTAAAACCATTACTTCATGAATCATTGTTAGCTCAAGATGGGTGGCAGGATCGTCAAAGGGTACACGCGCACTTTCTACTAATAGCATAATAAACAAAGCAACCGCAATAAACAGCCCAGCAAAAACATCCCAGATATTTAGATATAGTATGCCTTGTTGAGCAAAGATCTGTGCCATACTGCCGGATCCTACACTAAAGATAAGGGTTGCCATTATTAGAAAAAAAGCCGGTTCTAAAAACGCTGTAAAGCTCAATTCTCGGCTAGTTCCCATGCCCTGAAAACTGCTGCCACAATCCATTGCAGCCAAAGCCATCACGCCCTTAGCCAAGCTAAGAAGAAATACAAATAGAATAAAATCTCCCACAAAACCTAATAAAGTGTGTGTAGAAACAAAGGGGACAAACAAGGAGGCAACAAGTGTGCAGACCAAAGCTAGCGAAGGTGCAATTTTACTGATGAAAGTTGAGTGTTCACTCAGGATTTCATCTTTCCGTAAAAGCTTAACAAAATCTCGGATGCTCTGCAATACAGGTTTTCCTTTGCGCCCAACCATTATCGCTTTCACTTTGGGGATAATTCCTATAAACAACAGGGGGAAGACTAAGATAAATACCAAGTTTATCATTTAAAACCCACAACCCAGATCAAAGCAAACACTAAAAAGGCTAAAACCCAAGCAATATAGCTATTAGTTTTGCCATTATGGATTCTATTGAAAAGGGCAAAAAAACGAGTGATTACTTTAGTGGCTGGTTTTACAATAAAGTCCCAAAGTGCATCAGGGTGTTCTTCATGATACTCGATATTAGTGGGGAATGCACTTTGTGCTTTTACATGAGTACATTTTTTGTATGTAATTGGTTTTAAGAAATAGGCTAAAGGCTGGATATAGGTAAGGGAGCTGGATTGCATGCGGGGATTTACCTTTGGGTAAGCGCAAGCCCAGGTAGAACCAATTTTTTCTTTTATGCATAATCTGCGGATCACTAATAGCAGGGCGCTTAAAAGAATTATAATCAAATACACATACGTAATCTTCAAACTTAGGCTTTGTAACAAAGCAAACTGCTGCATGTCCAAATCGAACCACCGGAGCAGAGGTTTTACGAATCGCAAGGCAATATTGGGAAATATTCCAGTAATTAAAATTGCTAGAGTTAGAAAAAACACGGGTAAGCGATTGCCTAATTTCTGTTCTTTGGCAGATTTAGATAATGAACTGCGGGGAGCTCCTAAAAAAAGGATAGCATAGATGCGCAAGAACGCTATCATGCCCAATGCGCCAATAAATGCAAGACATATCAAGATAAGAAGACTGGGCAAGATATAAGTAATAAGGGCTGCATCGGGCGTTTCGAACACTGCTTTAAAAATTGTGAACTCACTGATGAAACCATTAGTCATTGGTAATGCAGAAATTGCCATAATTCCTGCTAATGCCATAAGTGCAGTATATGGCATCCGTTTTGCTAAAGCGCCCATTTCGTCAATATCTAAAGAGGCTGTTGCTAGAAATATGTTACCGGAGGTATAAAAGAGATGAGCCTTAAAAATGGAATGGAAAAATAAATGCAAAAATACACCGGTAAAACCCAATAAAGCCATGGCTGGCATATGTGCATGTATGCCTAACAACCCTGCGCACAATCCCATTCCAGCAATTCCAACGTTTTCCACCGAAGAAAATGCCAAGGCTCGCTTAAGATTGCGTTCAAATAGTAAATGACTTACTGCCCAAAAAGCTGATACACAAAATATTAGGGTCATAGCCGCAATTTCTCTTAAGCTAAAACGATTAAGGCTGGTTATTAGCAGAATCCCGTAGAAACCTGTTTTAATAAGCATTGAACTCATGATGCCAGAAACATGAGAAGGGGCAACCGGATGAGCCTGAGCTAACCATGAAGCAAAGGGGAAAACACCGGCTTTAAAGGCAAAACCGATAAGAATTAAATACATGGGGATGGGATTCATGTCTTCAAATCCACTAAAATCGAAGGTGCCGGAGCTTAAATATGTCAAAACAAATCCAGCAATCAGAAACGCTGCCCCAATTTGCATAGTGATAAGATAGTTTAGTCCTGCTTGAATGTTTTCTTTTTTAGAATTCAAAACACAAAAAAAAGAAGAAAGACTCATCAGCTCCCAAAACATAAGAAATACTAAGCTGTGGCGTATCCACAATACGCAGTGCATACTAATCCCCATTAATCCTAGCCAGAATAAATGAGAGCATAAATCTTTGGTGGGATGTTCTTTTAGATAATAATGCCCATAGAACATTCCTAATGGTAACCCTAAAGAGAATATCACGCCAAAGAATGCAGAAAGCTTATTAAGCGCAATATTTACAATCCCTACTGGAGGAGACATTGTGATAATAAACTCCTGCAACGAACGAGAATATAAAACTTCCATATACTCGAATGCTAAAAAAGCTGAACCCAAAACCCACAGAATCACAAAATAGCCAGACCGTTTCCATAAAGCCGGGATGATAGTTAAGATCAGAAGCAGAATTCCAATACTCATGAAATCCCCATTATGGTTGTAATAGCGTAGATTATGCTTAAAGGGTGGGCTGGGCATCCAGGTATATATAAGCATGCTTCCCAATGTTTGAGAAAGGCTCTATCTATTGCAGCAGATTCTGCGAACAATCCACCACTGATGGCACAGGTACCACAAAGAATAAGATATTTGGGATCGGTTATGGCTTGCCAAGTTTCCGTTAAGGCTTCCGTCATATTAGCTGTGATTGGTCCGGTTAAAATTAGAGCGTCTGCATGTCGCGGGGAAGCAACTATCTCAACTCCGTAACGGCTTATATCAAAATTGACATTGTTCGAAGCAGATAGTTCCATCTCACATGCGTTGCACCCTCCCGCAGAAACATTGCGTAGAGCAAGAGAATGATGGAATCTACGCGGTAACCGGAAATCAATCTTCGAAAGCTCCAACTCTCCAGGAGCAATAATTAGTTTATCTCTGGTATCCGCAGCTATTTTGAAATCATTGCTAAAGCTTATCATTTCGGGATGTTCTCGGCTGCACAAACCGCAAAATGTACATTTACCTAAATCCAATCCTTGCTCAGAAAAGGCATGAACAGGACAGATATCGTTTAAACAATACAGATCTGCACTTTTAGCCAATATTGGCATGCCGGGGAAGGCTGGATGAATATCTGCCTTAAGGGGATTGGCTATTGCTTGATAACCATGGGTTAAGCGGGATTTTAATAGATCAAGCATCTAAAGATCACTCCCACAATAAGACAAATCGAAGCTTTTATTGCAAAGCGGAAAATCTGAGATTTGCTCTCCGACAACCGATAAAGATAGTGCCTGCCAGTTTACGAAAGAAGGATCTATTACTTTATACCACAATGCGCTATACTCATCTTTACTTTTTGCTATGTGAACTATTCTGCCACGAGCACTTTCAATAATGGAAATAGCAATCTTACCGGGCTCAAGTTTTGAGGGTGGTTCCAACAATGGAGCGTGAGGTTTAATTGTTGGTAGCAAAGCAAGAATAATTTGCAAGGATTGCATAATTTCCAAATATCTTAGGTGAGCTCGTGCATAGACGTCTCCACTGATTTCAGTTTGCACAAGAAAGCCAGGATATTGCCAATCAGGATAATCTGTTCTTGCATCAACAGGCACACCGCTTGCTTTGGCGCTAATCCCCGTGAAACCAAATCGCAAAGCATCATTTGTGTGTAGTTTTCCCGTGTCGTCAAATCTGGACAGTAAGCTTGTTGTAGAAAACAAGGCTTCGGAGGTGTTTTGAATATGTCTTGTATATTTTTCAAACTCAGAGCTTAACCTTGTTATTTGGTCTGAGTTCAATCCGTAATTAACCCCTCCCGGGCAGAGTGCTCGCTTACCAAAACGGCTTCCACAGATGCTCAGAGTAGAATTGATCACAAAGGTTCGTATAGCGGCAAAGATGTTTTGTCCCATTATATAGGCAACATCTCCCGCCAAAGAGCTAAGTGTGGAAAGGTGCATTGCAACACGTTCCATCTCTAAAAGTAAAATGCGGATATCTTGAGCTTGAGATTGTGTATTTGAAAGACTTTCAACTATCTGACAATAGGCAGTTCCATGACCTATCACAGTATCACCGGCGATACACTCAGCAAGGGACATTTTATGAGCCAAGTTACCTTTGCAAAGTAATTGAGACATGCCACGATATTGGTATCCAAGTTGAATCTCTAAGTGCTCAATAATCTCTCCTCGCATAAGAAAACGAAAATGACCGGGTTCAATTACTCCTGCGTGCACAGGACCGACTCCTACTTCGTGAATAAGTTTAGATTTACTTCGTAAGAAAGGATAGTCTTCGATCTCTTGTGAGCTTTGATGATTGTGTCTCACATTTTTTAACCAAGGGTGATTAATTGGTACAATGCCATATTGTTGATGCAGTTCACGTTCAAATGTGTTGAAGCATGGGAATTCAACGCTTAAAGAAGGGTAGTGAAAGGGATTGGGAAACTGACAACAGAGCAACCTTAGATCTCCATTTTTCCCCATCAGAGAGTAGAGCAATTTTTCATCTGTGCCAAAAAAAGCAAGTGGCATAAATCCACACAAAAGCATTTCGCGGATATCGGATAAAAAAATATCCAGCTTTTGAGGCTCAATATCTTCTTTGGAATAACGAACGATCATTAAGAATTAGCGCAATAATTTCGGGAATTTAAGCTCCCAAAGAACCAATCATTCCGCTCATCATACCCATCATGGCACTAAAGAAAAGCACCCAAATGATAACAGCGATTCCCATAAAGATTAGCTGAGCTATGGCCCAATTCTTTCGGTTGGGATTGTCATAGGCACTAGTTGCCCACACTATTAGCATAACTATGTTCACAATTGGGATAATCATCACCAGCATAGTAATGACCCACTGACTGATGCTCATTACTGGAGCCGAGTGATTACTATATGCAAAATCACGTTGTTCTTGTTCCAAGGTTTCCTCCATAATATATTTTACCCAAGTAAACAAGATGGGCGAATAATGTCAAGTTAAACAAAAGCATTGACACCTATCAAGGGCTGAAAATCATTGATCATCACCATCGAAAAATGCATAAATTAGAGATAAATACACGAGGATGAACATGAAAGAATACTCAATGAAGAAATTACGAAACCTGATGTTGGTTGGCGCTAGCGGTGCCGGAAAGACTACTTTGGCAGAACAAATTTTTCATCAAACAAAAAGCACGAATAGACTGGGTAAGATTGACGAAGGCAATACTGTATTGGATTTTGATCCCGAAGAAATTGCCAAAAAGATATCCTTAGGCCTTTCTATAGGTTATGTGAATTATAAAGATCACAAAATAAACATTCTTGACGCTCCTGGTTATCCAGATTTTGTGGGCGATACAGTAGTAGCCTTGCCGGCGGTTGAAAATGCCGTGATAGTTGCAAATGCTGCTGGCGGTTTTGAAGTGGGCTTAGAGCTTGCCATTGAACAACTGGAAGGCAAAAAGAAGGGTAGAATAATTCTGGTGAACAGGATGGATAACGAACATGCTGATTTTGAAAAAACTTTAGAAGCAATACATGAAAATACCGGGATTAATCCTATCAAAGTTCATTTTCCCATAGGTAAAGAAGGCTCTTTTGAAGGAGTTGTTGATGTTATTCGCCAAAAAGCTATAACTGCTTCCGGAGAAGCTGAAGTTCCAGATAATCTAAAAGACTTTTTGGAAGAAGCCAGATTACAATTGATGGAAGCAGTAGCGGAAACGGATGAAGACTTGCTAAATGAGTTTTTGGAAAACATGGAATTATCGCATGATAGCCTAACAAATGGTCTTAAGAAAGCCATTGCCAGTGGTGATATATGTCCAGCTTTTGCTTGCTCTGCAGGCACGGGTGTAGGCGTGTTGCCATTTTTACAAGGCATAGTAGATTATTTACCTTCCCCTGCAGATTGCAACACCATTGAACTTGTGGAGGGTGAAGATAAAAAAGAATTTGTATGTAGTTCAGATGGAGAATTACTAGGTTATATTTTCAAGCTTTATGCCGATCCCAGCATGGGTGATTTTGCGTACGTAAGGATGTTTTCAGGCAGTTTAAAAACTGGCACCGAGTTTTATACTCCAGAAAAAGAAGCCAAAGATAAAGCCGGGAACATGTATTATATGTTGGGGAAAAACCGTCATGATTGCAGCGAGATCAAAGCAGGTGAAATTGGAGCATTAGTAAAGCTTAAAAACGCTAAAGTGATGAGTAGCATAGTTGCTTTGAATGCACGCCATGCAATATGTCCGGTTCAGTTGCCTTCAGCCACAACCTGGCAAGCTATCAAAGCCGTCAATCAGTCTGATGAGGATAAAATTGGCTCAAGTTTACAAAGGGTCATTGCCGAAGATTCAACCATACGATATGAATTGAATGTGGAAACACACGAAAATGTCCTTTCAGGAATGGGCGATCAGCAGCTTCAATTAGTTCTTAAAAAACTAAAAAACCGCTACAAAGTTGATGCTGAGCTCAAGGCTCCCCGAATTCCCTACAAAGAGACAATTACTGCCAGTGCCGAAAGTCAATACCGGCATAAGAAACAATCTGGCGGTCGTGGTCAGTATGGAGAAGTATATTTTCGCATTAAGCCTACAGAACGTGGCGAAGGGTTCCAATTCGTCAATGCTATTGTTGGTGGAGTTATTCCTTCAAACTTTATCCCGGCTATCGAGAAAGGTTTGGTTGAGACCATGGAGAAAGGTATTATTGCCGGCTATCAGGTAGTAGACGTATCTGTAGAAGTATATTATGGCAGTTACCACGATGTGGATAGTTCGGAGATGGCGTTTAAGATAGCATCCTCAATGGCACTAAAAGAAGGTTTTAAAAAATGCAAACCTATCCTGCTGGAACCTATTCATAATCTTGTTATTATTGTTCCCAATGAATACATGGGCGATGTGATGGGAGATATTTCTACTCGCAGAGGTCGCATAATGGGAATGGAACAACACGGTAAAAAACAGTATCTTAATGCCCAAATGCCCTTGGCAGAGATGTTTGCTTACTATCCTGCACTCAAATCCTTCACTCAAGGCAGAGGACGCTTCACACAAGAGTTTTCGCACTACGAAAGAGTGCCTGAAGATATCACCCAAAAAGTGGTAGCAGCTTGGCAGGATAACGACGCTCAATAACAAAAAGAGGTATTTATGTCCGGACACAATAAGTGGAGCACAATTAAGCATAAAAAAGCCGCAACCGATGCAAAACGCGGCAAAATTTACACCCGTATTGTGAAAGAAATAATCCTTGCCGCCAAAAGTGGCGGGGGCGATTCTGAAACCAATCCTCGGTTAAGAACGGCAATCCTTTCAGCAAAAGCCGCCAATATGCCTCGTGATAACATCGAACGCGCCATTAAGCGCGGAACCGGTGAAATTGAAGGCGTAAACTACGAAGAAATTACTTACGAAGGTTACGGACACAGTGGAGTAGGTATTGTCGTGGATGTAATGACGGATAACAAAAATCGTACTGTAGCCGAGTTGAGACATGTTTTTTCTAAGTATGGCGGAAACCTAGCCGAATCTGGTGCAGTATCTTGGAATTTTGATCTGAAAGGTTATTTTAATGTGCCAATTGCCGGTTTAGATGAAGATGAGTTTATGATGCAGGCTTTAGAAGCCGGAGCCGAAGACGTGGAATTGGGAGATGAATATTTCGACATATACACATCACCAGCAGATTTTCATACAGTTTTGGGCAATATGGAAGCAGCCGGTTTCCCGGTGGAAAATGCTGAACTAACTAGAGTACCCAAAACTACGGTTAATGCTGATGATGTTGCGCCCAAACTTATGAGACTTATTGAGATGCTGGAAGACCTGGACGATGTTCAAAAGGTCTATGCCAATTTTGAATTTTCCGACGAGGTAATGGCAGAGCTTAATCAGGATTAAGCTCCAATGGTTATAGTCGGTATTGATCCCGGCAGCCGCTACTGTGGTTACGGGCTCATTCAAACAGAAGGCAGCAGAGTTATTGCCGCGGGTTGCGATGTGATAGACGTAACCCGCGAAATCTCTTTGGGGGCAAGATTGCGTCTTTTGCATGCTACAATTTCTGAAGTATTAGAAGAGTATAAACCGGATTATGCCGCCATTGAATCTATGTTTTTTCAAAAACATATTAGAAGCGTATTTACTTTGGGTCATGCTCGCGGAGTTCTGTTACTTGCTTTGGCACAGCATCAAATTGAAGTAGTGGAATATAGCCCTCGCGAGGTTAAAAAGGCAGTGGTTGGGAACGGAAGCGCTACTAAGATCCAAGTCCGTTTTATGATCAATAAATTATATAATCTTAGCAAATCTAATCATCGTGATGATGCTTACGATGCTTTAGCAATAGCAACAACACACTTTAACCGCATTAAATGGAATAAAACTCAATGATTCACTATATTAAGGGTATTTTACAGCATAAAAGCCCAATGCTCGCAGTTATCGAATCTGCTGGAGTAGGATGGGAATTACGCATCCCAGTCTCAACTTTTGAAACATTACCTGTAATTGGTAATGAATGTGCATTGTATGCTTATCTTAGTTTTTCACAGGATGATGTCAAAATCTTTGGCTTTGCTACGATTGCCGAACGCGAGCTCTTTGCCAAACTTACAAAAGTAAGTGGAATTGGTCCTAAGATAGCACTATCAATACTTTCTACACTTAGCATTAACACCTTCATAAAAAGTGTGCGCAATGCTGAAGAAGGATTGCTGACAAGGGTTCCTGGCATAGGCAAAAAGAGTGCTCAACGCTTGATTGTTGAGCTTAAAGATAACATCCACAAGTTATTGGATTATGTAGAAGATAACCCAGATTTACAAGAGGGACCTTTAGAAGAAGTTGAAAACGCCTTGATGGCACTAGGCTACAACTCTCAAGCAATACAAAGAGAGCTAAAAATGCTGAATGCAGATGAATTGGGGCTACCAGCAGAACAGCTAATAAAGGAAGTGATAAAAAGACTCTATCAGAGGGCAAAATGAATTTTCGGGAAGAAGCATATTACACAATCTTGAAGGTGATGAAAAACAATGAGTTTTCGGATGCTCTACTACAACAACGAGCCAAGAAGCTTAAGCATAATGGTGAGGATATTCGGCTTTTTTATACTACTGTAAAAGGCGTTATAAAAATGCGCCAAAAACTTGATTTTATCTTGTCACATTATACCGAAACCAAGAAATTTGAGGAAACCGATATCAAGATTAAAATCCTGCTGTATTTAGGTTTATACCAGATTATTTATCTGGAGTCTATTCCTGAGCATGCAGCAGTAAATGAGACAGTAGATTTAGCAAAACGGTTGTTGTCTGCAACTGTGGCGGATTTTGTAAATGCGGTTTTGAGAGCGTACCTACGAGAGAACAAAATTCAGTATCCTGCCGATCCTGCCTTACGGATCGCGTATGAACATTCTTATCCTCCGGAACTGATTAAAACTTGGATAGATATTTGGGGAGAAGAATCTACTGAATACTTGGCAATGTATTTTAATGAAAATCCGGCTCTGCATATTCGAGTTAACTCAACGGCAACAAATCCCGAAAAACTACAGAAATACTTTGAACGCCGAAACATTGAAATAATTCCTTGTAAAGCCAGCAAAATGATGTTTTATACTCATCAGAGTGCGGAAGTGCTTAATGATGTTGCTTTTTCGGAAGGTTACTTTTCGGTGCAGGATACGTCTGCTGCGTTGGTTGTAGAATTGTTAGACCCCAAACCCGATCATTCAGTTCTGGATCTCTTTGCTGCACCGGGTGGAAAATGTACTTATATTGCAGAATTGATGAATAATCAAGGTGAAATAGTTGCTGTAGATAAGATACCTAAAAAGATGAAACGTCTTAAACAAGCTGCAGATCGATTGCAACTAAACAACATAATCCAAGTAGTTACAGATGCCACCAAATACGGGCCTGTAGCTCCAGCTTTTCAAAGAGTATTAGTAGATGCTCCCTGTTCCGGATGGGGAGTATTCTCGCGCAAAGCAGATTTGCGCTGGCAAACTCATAATGACATCAGGGAATTGGTAAAACTTCAAGAAAAAGCCTTAGATCATGCTGCTAGTTTTGTGGCACCAGAGGGCTTTCTTGTATATTCAACGTGCACTATGAATCCCAAAGAAAATGAAGAACAAGTTTCTAAGTTTCTATCTAAAAATCCCAAGTTTAATCTTGTTCCTGCAGATTCATTCATTGCTACAGAATTTACCGATAGTGGCTTTCTTAAAACTATTCCCTTCAAACACCATATGGATGGAGCTTTTGCTGCTAAAATGCAGAAAAGCAAATAGGAGCATCGATGGCAAAGACCAATACTAAGCAATGGGGCTATATGTTTGGCATAGGAATTGGCATAATATTCGTTACCGCATTTTTTGTAAGCCAGCTTCTGCTGCCACTGATATTTGGCAGACCCGATACAATTCAAACTCCTGAAGTGATTGGCTTGAACCTTAGCAAAGCAAAACGCATTTTACAAGAAGAAAAACTGCACGTTGTAGTTAAAGATTCCCTATTTAACGAGAGCGTAAAAATGGATATAGTATTAGAGCAGTCTCCAGTTCCCGGAGCTAAGATCAAAGAAGATGGAACCGTATTTTTGATAATAAGCAAAGGAAGTAAAATGGTTTCTGTGCCTAATGTGATAGGTTCTTCCTTTCAAGACGCTATGCTGGTTTTGCGCATGAGTAATCTTCGCGGTTCGGTGATAGATTCTGTATATAGCGATACTACTCCGCAGAATGCTGTTTTGCGATCTTCTCCAAATCCAAACAGCAAAGTGGAAAAGCATAGCATGGTAAGACTCACGCTTAGTAGGGGATCTCAGCCTGTTACGGATAGCTTGAACTGGTTATTCGATGAAAGTGGCTTATAAACCCAGATCTAGACTTGGTATAGTTTATCCTGGGTTGAAGAAATGGCACTACAGAATATATTGAAAGGCACTGCAGAACTTGTGTAGATGTTTGATAATCTAGACATATTCCAATTTCATGAGTGTTACCTAAACTAAAAAAGCAGTTGTTGCTTTCCAACCTAATAAGCGAAGCTTGATTATTGCTTTAGCTTACTATTATACTGTTGCAGCGGGAGGATCCCAAGATAAATCTTCGCTAAGGATAGCTTAATCCAATGTAGTAGAAAGCACCGAACTTGACGATAACAATTACAATAATAGATCTGCAACATCTTATTCATTAGCATAATAGAAGGTAAAATATCAATAAATATATAGTAATACATTATATAACTGACTATATACAAAGAAGATATAGGATTATAAGTGTCATACTCCACGTAACTGTAATTTATGCTGCTATCTTTCAATATCTTTGAATATTCGGGGCATGGGGAAAGCCTCACACTATAAGAGTGTTGGGTGTGCATAGCTACGCTCAGAAAAAGCCTTACTCGTTCTCGAACATCAGGAAAAAAAATATAAGTATTGACAAATCTCAGCAAAGAGCAACTATGATATTGTTACAAAAAAATCTCTGGTTGAACTCCCAAATAATAAAGGATATCTACCAAAAGATCTTTTTAATAATAGCTCAAAAGAATATTGGTAACAGTCTTATACTAAAATGGCATAATTGCCAAAGGAAGTGAAAAATGGTTCTTAAGGCAGTATTTCCGAGCCAGTATATTCAAGGTGTGAGAGTGCTGGATGAGCTCCAGAGTTTAATTGATAAATTTGGATCAAAAGCCTTACTGCTTGCTTCTCCCTCAGTGTTACATGGTGTTTTACCCAAGTATGAGCACCTGAACCTGGATTCAAGATTAACCAAGCGTAAATTCGGTGGAGAATGCAGTATGAAAGAGATTAATGGCATATGCTCTACAATCTTGGCAGAAGGTATCGACATAGTAATTGGCATGGGGGGTGGGAA
>Ga0265294_10002933_pt1 | contig 22144 bp, 22 predicted proteins | sample MunlanPumphouse3_FD_192504 | JGI IMG/M metagenome (GOLD analysis project Ga0265294, IMG submission 192504) | Groundwater microbial communities from a municipal landfill in Southern Ontario, Canada - Pumphouse #3 | ecosystem: Environmental > Aquatic > Deep subsurface > Groundwater | place... | reverse complement strand
TAGCTTGACCTTCATTTACTGCTTTTGTAACACCATTTGAAAGCATAGACATTTTTGCAATACTCTCTGTATTGTTTCTAATATTACTTGTTATCTCTTCAAGAGCAGCTGCTGTCTCTTCAAGTGAAGCTGCTGCTTCATTTGAACTTAAATTTAATTTATCAACATTTGCAAGAAGTAAACTAGAACTTTGTTCTAACGTTAAACCATTTGATTTATTTTCAACCAACATACTTGTAATAGAGTTACCTAAAACATTTACTCCATTTGCTAGTTTTAATAAATGCTCTTTTAATCCCTTTTGATCAATTTTATTTAAATAGTTATGATTTGAGTATTGCTCTAAAACATCTAATACATTATTTACATTTGATTCAAGATGTTCTCCCATAAGATTTAAAACATTTTTTAATTGCATTAAAGCTGGATTTGAAACTTCTATATTTAATCTTTTACATAAATCTCCTTGTTCAAACTCTCCTAAAACTGCTATTGTTTCATCTATTAGTTTTCTATCCTCTTCTATTCCCTCTTTTGTTTTTAAGATATTCTCATTTACAACTTTTGCCATAACTCCAAACTCATCTTCTGAATTAAGATTTATTGGTTCTACTGTTATTTTTTCTCTATTTAAGTAGGTAAAGAAATTTAACAATCCTGTTTGGAAGTTTTTTAAAGAATCAACTATATTAGAAGTAATTTTTATAAATAAAAATATTGTAGAAATAAGAATAATTAATCCAATAATACAAAATAGTGAAATATAGTTTAGTATAGTTGAAATTTTATTATTCATCTCTTTTTCTATAAAATTAATACTAAAATCTTCAACATCTTTTAAAAGATTAATAACAACAGTCATCTTTGTAAACCACTCTTGTGGTGAAATATCAAAATTTCCCTCTTTATTTTTTATAAATGCAGTATCTATCATACTCTTTATAGCTAAAACATCTGTACCTTGATATTTATCTTTAAAATAGTTTACAATCTCTTTATTCGCATCTATTTCAAAGTTTTTAAATGCTGTCTCAAAAATAGCTTTATTTGCACCAACTTTTGCAAAACTATCATCTTTGAACTCATTTAGTGTAAATGTTGCATTTAAATTTGCTCTTAATTGACCTAAATTCTCTTTTCCAAAAATAAGCCAATAGTGAGCTAATAACTGATTTTTAATAGTAGTTACTTCTGATTTAAATAAGATATTTCTATAATATTGAAAAAAATCATATATTACACTTGTAAAGTAAGAACTACTTTGGCTTGCATTTAATGAGATAGAAGTTATTGCTTCTCTTTTATTTTTTAAATCATAGAGTATTTTATTAGCAATATCTATATTTGATTTTTTCTGATATTGCAATAAAGCATCAAAAGAGTTATCAACCTTTTTTCTTTGGTTATTTAAAGCCTCTTTATTGTTTTGTCCACTTGAAGCAACAAACCCAGCTGATAACCCCCTTTCTATTTGTAACTCATGAATTAAGTTTCCAACTTTTTTTATTTCATCAATAGAAGCAGCTTTAGTTGCATTTTCATACTCATAAAATAGTATAGCAATACCTAATCCAAGTAAACATATAACTACGAATAGGGGTATAATAAATAAAGATACTAACTTCTTTTTCATCAACATATTTTTAAACATAACTTTCCTTTGTAATTGTATTTTTTTCTAAACTTTTCTCTTGCATATTTCCCCTCCCCTATTTACTTGTGCAATTATGTATTTTACACATAAAAAGTATCAAAAAATATTAAATTTATTAGATATTAGCTTTATATATTTTATTTAAAGATAATTACCAATATTAGGTAAGTAATTAAATTTTAAAAACTCTCCCACTCGTCATTACTTGAACTGCTTGTTATCTCTTTTGTAGAGTTAATATTTGGTTTTGAAGCTTTGATTATTTTTTTAGGTGTTGAAGCTATTATATGCTCTTTTACCTCTTTTTTTATCCCTGCATTTTTTGCTTTTACTTCATTTTTCCCTTCAAACTCTTTTTGGTTTGCATCTTGCACTATTAGTTTTGCTATCTCATCTGTACTTTGTGCGATATCATGAGATTGACTAGCTATCATTGCATTTTGTTGTGTTTGTTGGTCAAGCTGATTTACTGCATCATTTATCTGTTCAATTCCAAGAAGTTGTTCTTTAGATGCATTTTCAATATCAGATATTAGGTTCATTGTTGAAGATATATTATTATTTAGGTTTTTATACCCTTCAATCATATTTGTAGCAATCTCTTTACCTTCATTTGCTTTTACTGTTGCTCTTTCTACTATTGCTTTTATCTCACGTGCTGCTTCTGCACTTCTTGTTGCAAGATTTCTTACTTCTTGAGCAACAACTGCAAATCCTTTTCCAGCTTCACCTGCAGTTGCAGCTTCAACTGCTGCATTAAGTGAAAGAATATTTGTTTGAAATGCTATTTGATCAATTACTGAAATTGCATCATTTACCAAATTTACTTGAGTATTTATTTCATCCATTGCAGTTGTTGTTTGATTAGCCATAGCTTGACCTTCATTTACTGCTTTTGTTACACCATTTGAAAGTTGTGACATCTTTGCAATACTCTCTGTATTATTTCTAATATTACTTGTTATCTCTTCTAGTGCTGCTGCTGTCTCTTCAAGTGAAGCTGCTGCTTCATTTGAGCTTATATTTAGTTTGTTTACATTAAAAAGAAGCATTTTTGAACTCTCTTCTAGTGTAAGACCATTTGATTTGTTTTCAACTAACATATGATTTATAATATTTGAAAGATTATTTATTCCAGATGCAACTTTTCCATTATCATTATCTATTTTTACCCTAAAATCAAGTTTAGAGAAACTATCTAATACACTTAAAACTTTATTTATATCTGAACAAACATTTGATTTAGTAACTTCAAGCATCTCATTGAAACTACTTTTTAACTCTTCTAACTCATCATTTATAGTTGACTTTTCTATTTTTATATTTAAATTTCCAGATTTTACTTGATTTACAACTCGTTTTACATCTTCAATTAGAACATTGTCTTGATTTATTAAATCTTGTGTTTTTTGGATATTTTCATTTATTACTTGTGCCATTTTTCCAAATTCATCTTTTCCATCAAGATTTATTAATTGAACATTTGAACTCTCTTTGTTTGAAAAAGCAAAAAAACTTAAAAGACCATTTTGGAAAATATTAAGACTAGATACAATATTTCTAGTGATTAGCTGAATTGTTACTAATATACTTAAAATAGTTATCAGTAAAATAATTAATATAAAAGTTGTAACATTTGATACTGTTTTGTTTAACTCTTCTTTAATCTCTTTATTTTTTTCAAGATTTCTCTCTTGCCATTTTAGTAAAGCAGCTTTTAGTGGTCTCCACTCTTTTGTTGAAAGAGTATTGTCCTCTTTTGTCAAAGCTTCACTGTTTTTTATTTTTTCAATTATTTTATTTAATACCTTGATTTGAGAAGCATATAAAGGAGCAATTTCAAATTTTTCAAAACCTTGAGATTTCTTTGTGCTGTCTTTTAAAACTAACATTAAATCATCAAGCTCTTTTACTGCTTGTATGAAGTTCTCTTTTGCTTTTGTATCATCTGGATTTACAATTATCCCTCTTAAAGCATTTGAAACTTGAAGACCTTGCTCACTTGTTTTTGTAATAGTAAGAGCTAAATTTGATATAGAACTACTATTTTCAAAACTATTGTTGATTTTAGACATACCATTGTATAAAACAAATGTTACAATACCAAGTAAAATTATTGTGATTAAAGATATTATATTTATCTTATAGATTACTTTTAAATTTTTTAGACCCATTTTTATCCCTTTAGAGTATTAATTAGATAAAAATAGTATCATATAATATCTGATGTTATTATTAGATTGAATTAATTTTATAAAATAATAAAATATTATAATTTTAATATTTCAATTTTTTATAAAACTATTGTTCCATTTTCACTTTTTCTTACTTTTTCTAAACTAAAACACTCATTTGAAAGATTTCTTACGCTTGTATCTTTATATAAATTTATAACTTTATGAATAGATTTTAACTCATCAGATGTAAAAATAGTTTCATCAAAATCTTCATCTAGTTTTGCAAATTTAAGCTCTTTAAATCTCTCTTTTTCAACTATCTCAATCTCTAAAAAATCCATTAACTCTTGAATAAAAAATACTCTATCATCCTCTTCATCTTCAAACTCTACTTCATCTAAAATAAGAGTAAAAAGCTCATCTAAAACTTCAGCTTTTACACCTCTTTGAGTTTTTATAAATGTTTCACCCAAAATCTTTTTTCCACAAAAATTTATGTGATTTAACTCTATAAAAAATATCAAAAGCTCTATTTTTTTGTGATTTAAAGCTTTAACTTGTTTGTGTAGCATATATAATATAATATTTGCTATTTTTGTCATATCTATATTCATAAAAATCCTTATTTTCCGTAAGCTTGCATTAAAATATCTCTATATTCATTTAATTTTTTCATTTTTTCTTCATCTCCACCATTTAAATCAGGATGATAAATTTTTGCTAACTCTTTAAATCTCTTTTTTATATCATCTTTTGATGGAGTTGCTGAAAAACCAAAAAACTCTTTTGCTTCTTGAAGTTTTGAAGTTTGAGTATGGAAGTTTCCTTGAAAATTTTGATTGTTAAAGTTGTTGAAGTTTTTAAAATCAAAATTATTGTAATCCTCTCTTGTAAAACGATTGAATTCAAATTGAAATTGTTGAGCTCTTTTTCTTAAAGCTCTTTTGACAAAATATATAATAGTTACAAAAAATAGAACAATTCCACCAATGATTGCTAGAAAAACACCAAAATTTGTGAAAATCAAATATAAAATACCAATAAATATAGCAATTCTAATAAACGAAGCTAAAAAATTCATATATAAAAATACCTTTTTAAAAAAATTTTGGCATTATACAATAAGTAGATTAATCATAATATTTTTGTACAATATCCCCTTTAAAGGATTTATATGAACTATGATGATTTTATCAAAGCTGTTGAACTGTTTGGGATTATTTCAAATATGAGCAAAAAAGATATAAAAAAAAGATACCTAAAACTATCAAAAAAGTACCATCCAGATATGAGTGGTGGAAGTAATGAAAAGTTTATGGAGCTTAAAAAGTCTTATGAAATTTTGCAAGAGTATATGGATAGTTATAGCTTCTCTTTTGAAGAAAGTGAGTTTAAAAAACAGTTTCCAGCATTTACAAACTACAAGAATTGGGTTAAATAGGAGGATTTATGAGAGGTTTAATAATAGTTTTATTTATGATAGTTTCAAGTTTTGCACAAGATAACTATTCAAAAAAAGATATTGAAAAAATGATAGCAAAAATGGTTGTATTAGGATTTACTGGTACTAGTATAGATAAAAATAGTCAAATTTATAAAGATATTGAGTTTGGTTTAGGTGGAGTTATATTGTTTGATAAAGACCCAAATGATAAGACAAAAGCAAAAAATATAGAGAGTAAAGCTCAACTAAAAAAGCTAAATCAACAACTACAAAGTATTAATAAAAGTAAACTTCTTATTTCTATAGACCAAGAGGGTGGTATAGTTCAAAGATTAAAAAGTGAAGCAGGATTTGTAAACACTTTAAAAGCTAGTGAAATATCACAAAATGGTGAAGTTTTTGCAAAAAAGAGTTATGAAGCAATGGCAAAAGATTTAAGTAGTGTTGGAATAAATCTTGATTTTGCACCAGTTGTTGATTTAGCTATAAATAAAGAGAATAAAGTAATTGTGACACGAGGGCGAAGTTTTGGGGAAAATCCACAAATTGTTATTAAATATGCTTCTATTTTCGTAGATGAGCTAAAAAAAGAGGGTGTGATTTCAACTTTAAAACATTTTCCAGGGCATGGTTCATCTTTGGCTGATTCTCACTTAGGTTTTGTAGATATTTCTAAAACATGGGATAAAAAAGAGCTTGAACCATACAGATATTTTATTAAAAACAATAAAGCAGATATGATTATGACAGCTCATGTTTTTAATGAAAACTTAGATAAAAATTATCCAGCTACACTATCTTACAGTATAAATACAAAACTTTTAAGACAAGAGTTGGGATTTAAAGGTGTTTTGATAACTGATGATTTACAAATGAGTGCTATTAGCAAACATTATGATTTAAAACAAACTCTTACTTTGGCTATAAATAGTGGTGTAAATTTACTACTTTTTGCAAATCAACTTGCAAAACCGATTACTTTAAAAGAGATAGTTGATACAGTTTATAGCCAAATATTAAGTGAACAAATTACACTTGATAAGATAATAGAATCAAATAAAAAAATAGATGAGCTTTTAGGGAAGATTTAAAATATGCAAAAACTACACAACTACATAGAAAATATAAATAGACTTTTTGTTACAGGAAATGCAAGAGAGCATAGTTATAGAGGGGATTTACAAGATTTATTAAATAAAATCATAGATGATAAAGATATAGTTGTAACAAACGAACCAGCAAGAATAGTAAATGTTGGAGCTCCTGATTATAGTATTACAAAAAAAGATATTCCAATAGGATATATTGAAGCAAAAGATATAAACAAACCACTAAATAGCAAGGATTACACCGAGCAGTTTGATAGATATAAAAATGCTCTTGATAATCTTATAATCACAGATTATATTAATGCAGTTTTTTTATCTTCCTTAAAGTTAATTCAAACCTCATCAAAGCACTATAAAATAGAACTTCAAAACAATATCTAAAAATCAAAGTAAAATCAAGTTATTGCAATTATAATCATTTTAGGGTAGAATTTGGGTAGAAATATTTTAAGGCTAAAAGATGATAAAAAACCAAACAAGTGAAGAACCAAAAACAAAAATGATTAAAACTTCAAATGTAGGAGTTTATTTTAGAGAGTGTTTGACTAATGGTAGAAAAGATAAAGCATTTTATTTTACTTTTAAAGATATTGCTACAAATAAAAAAGTTTGGGTAAAGGTTGGTAAATATTCCGAGGGTATAAGAGAAAATGTAACAGTAACTTTAAGAAGTGAAGCAATTAGTAAAAATAGACACGGCGAGGATATAACAGTACAAGCCAAAAAGAAATTAAAAAATATTACTACTTTTGACGAAATAGCAAATGAATACTTAGAAATAAAAAATAATAGAAATCTAATATCGAGATACAACAAAACTATAAAAGAAGTTTTTAGCAATAAAGATATAAACTCAATCACAAAAGAAGATATTACAAAATTTGTTAAATCTTTGATAGATAAAGATTATAGTGTATCTACTATAAGAATGAACATAGCCGTTATAAGAGCCTCTTTTAATTATGCAATTAAAGAGAAAAATCTACAAATATTTAATCCTTGCACGGGTGTGAAACTTCCAAAACTTGATAATGCACGGGAACGGTATTTATCTATCAATGAGATAAATTTACTTAGAGATACAGTAAAACAAACTAATGATAAAAGCCTTTATATCTTCTTAGAATTACTACTACAAACAGGTGCGAGAAAATTCTCAATTCTTACACTTACTAAAAAAGATTTTAATTTGGAGCATAAAGAAGTAACTCTTAAAAATCACAAAACAAATACTACTTATAAAGGATTTTTGCAAGATGATTTTATAGAACCATTAAAAGAGTATCTAAAGCAATTCAATCTAAACGAGCATATTTTTACATTTAGTGATGATATGATGTACAGCTTAGTGGGACATAAACTTTTAAATATCTTAGGCAAATTGTTTAATGTTGGGTTGGCTTCAAATGATAGAAAAAATAAAGTTGTAATACATACTTTGCGTCATACTTACGCTTCACACCTTGCAATAAATGGAATTCCAATATTTACGATTCAAAAACTAATGAATCATAGTGATATAACTCAAACAATGAGATACGCAAAACTAAGTCCTGAAAATGGAAAAAATGCTATTCAAGGGCTTTATAAATAAAAAAAAAGGATATTTATTAAAATGAATAATGTTGTAGTCGAATTTATAACTTTTTGTGAGGCAAAAGAAAGATTTATTCAAGAGTTAAATGATGAAATCAATAAATTAAGTATCGAATTACAGAATGATTTTAAAAACTATTCTGAAAAGAATATAGATGCATTTGGATTACATCTTTTATTAAATTTTGAGTTTGATAATCTTATTAATAAAAGAAATAGATTTCATAGGCTTTTTTTTGTTATAAATAGTTTAAATAAGTTAGACATTGTAGCAACTATTGGAAAAACACTAGAAGATAAAAAAAGAAATATTTTAGAAAAACCAAGAATTATATCTGAACAATATGTTTTTAATATGGGGTATAAAAATATAAATATACATAATAATATGAAGACTGATGATTATAAAAAGGTAAATGAAAATTTAAACAAACTTTCTAAGTTTCATTGGAGTGAAGAAAGAAAAATAAAATATTCAGTAATGCGTGAATTAGGAGATTTTATTATGAATAAAAAACATCAACAATTTTATAATTTATTGTGTAATAGTGTTTTATTTAATAAAGTTCAAACAGAAAAATACACAAAATTAATTTTTGGAGTTTCTCCTAAGCACAAAACAAAAAAAGAACTAACTAACTAAACAATAAAATACTCCCTTTTTTAAATTTGGGAGGTCATATTATCATAATAAATAATCCCCTAAAATTCATTCAAGTTAACTTATATGATAAAAATTTATTAATTATCATATAGCCACCCTTTGGCAAGGGCTTATATCCGAGGTAAACAAATGAAAATATTACTAAATGAAGCACAAAGAGAGCTTTATAACGAGTTAGTAGGCATTTATGGTGCTATGGTTAGTCAAAACAATACAAGCAAATTAGTAGGTAAATCAATAGCCACTTTATACCGTGAGAGGGTTGATGGTATAGGAATATCATATAAGCAAGGAATTACAAGAGGTAAAAACAAAGCCGTGCATTATCCACTTCAAGAAATAGTAAAGTATCTTACAAGTGACTTAGTACAAACAGTAAAAAGAGGTGCATAATGGATAACTTCACTAAGAAAAAGACTGGTAAAATGAAAATATTTATTTCGACAATGCAAAATCTTAGCATTATAGATAAAATTATTGAGGTAGATTTTAACTCACTTCATATAGTAACAGCAAATGATAATTACAGCCCTTACACTTTTAAGAACAGTTACAGGGTAAAGGAAAATTCTAATCCTACAAATTTAATTGTATTTGATATTGATTATGGAATGGAGCTAAAAAAAGCCGTTGAACTATGCAAACACTTTAAAAGTTTAATAGTTACTACAAGAAATCATCAACAAGATAAAAAAGGTTTAATTTGTGATAGATACCGAATTTTAATTCCATTAAGTGAGAATATACCAAAAGAAGATTTTAAAGCCTTTTATACAATTTTAGCAAAATTTCTTGCAATAGATGAGGTTATAGATAAATCTTGCAATGATTTGGCACGGTTTTATTTTGCAAATATAAATCAAGAAATTTATTACTCAAATAGTGAAATAGTAATTGATACAAAAGAAGTTTTAGAGTTGGTAAACAAACTAAAAGCTACTCAATCAAAAAGGCTTCAAAGTATTAATCAATACAATAACAACTTTAATACTTCATATATAAAAAGCAATGAACTACCTAATAATTATATTTTAAAAGATGGTAGAAGATTTGAAGATTTTAATTATTTGCAAGTTGGTGAAAAAGAAGTAATAAGATGTTTTAATGCACATCACGAGGATAAAAATCCATCTGCATTTATTAGTAGGAGCAATACAAACGAAAATCGTTTATTTATGTATTGTAGTAGTTGTAATGAATTAAAATTTATACAAGGTAGGGCTTAATTATGAGTTTAAAAGAGATAAATAAAGCAATAAGTCCTATTGTAAAAGATAAAATTGATAGTGATATTGTATCACACTTAAGCCCGTTAAGTGCTTTAAAAAGTAAGGCTTTAAATCTTAATGAAGTTAAAAAAATAAAGGATATTGAAATGTTATTAAATGGATTAATTCCAAAAAATCATATAACAATGATTTATGCTCCATCTAATCAAGGTAAAACCACTGCGACAATGGGAATTGTAAATCGAATATTGAGAGATAAATCACAAATGGAATGTTTATATTTTGATATGGATAATGGAGCTAATACAATGAAACCTCATCTAATAAAGATATTAGAAGATATTTCAAATTTTCATTATTTGAGTTATGAAAATGTTACAAAAGATAAATTATTTGAAAGCTTAGAAACTATGATTTTAAGCAAAGAGGATTTATCTAAGCAAATATTAGTATTTGACAGCTTACAGCATTTTGTAAGTAATGATTTATCAAGTCCTAGAAGCGAAACTGAGGTAAAAGCACTATTTGAAACTTTTAAAGCACTTAGAAGTTTAGGAGCTACAATCTTGCTAATATCTCATACTACAAAAGAAAAAGATAACAACGGCAAAGAAACTACTTTTAGGGGGCTTAATATAATAAAAGATAACCTTGATAATATGTTTTTATTGAATAGAGAAAACAATCAATCCTATTTGCTAAAAGCTGAGAAATCAAGGCACGAAACTATCAAGCCTTTTATTAAGTTACCATATAACCACGATAAAGTTTTAATTAGTGAACTTGTAGGAGTTGAAAAAAATGATTATATAATTCTTACAAAAGAAGAGACAGATAAATACTTCATTCAAATAGTACAGAATATTTTATTTAAAGATGGAGAAACTAATCAAAAGGACTTGATAGAAAAAATATATCTAAGTGATGATAATGAATTATCTAAAAATGAAATCAAAACTAAGCTTAGAATGTATAGAGGTAAGCACTGGTTAATTATAAAAGGTAGCAACGGGAATATAAATATCTATAAATCAATTAATCCTATTACAAAAGAAGATATACAAAATATAAAAAATGTAATCATCAATCAAAACAATCAGGATAATTTAGAAATAGAGATTTTAGATAAGAGCTTAATAAATGAGTAATCTAAAAATCAAATAACAAATATTGATGAGGTAGGATATAACTCCAAAAACCTCATCATAATCAATCAATAACCTATCAAAAACCTTTAATCTCATTTTAATCAGTACATTATCAAATATATTTTAAAATCATTTATAAGACATTTAAACAATGTTTTTAGAATATAAACAATTTATTATTTTTAAATTAATCTATCTTACTATCTATAATAATATTTTATTAATTTTTTGTTTTTTTGAATTTTTAAAAATTATGATTATTTTGAAATTTTTGTTTTTTTGGTATTTTTGGCTTAAATAGGAACTTTGTGAGGTATAAGGAAAAAATATTTATATTAGTTTTTTATGTAGTAAGATTATATTTTACTTTTAATGAAGTAGTAAAAAAGCAAAAATACCAAAAAAGCATAAAAACAAAATCACACTAAAAAAGTAAACATTAAAACCCCTATAATAAAAGCCTTATAAGATAATAGGAAACCCCACTCAATGCAATTATAAACTATTTAATACAACTCTATTATTTCACAGTATAATTTTACTAAGTTATACATAAAAAAAGAAACAAGTAGAAATTGACTACTAGTTTCTTAATATTGTAAGAATTAATTAAGAGAACAATTGAATTATATCCTATTTATATTAGTTGTATTTGTAGTATAGAAAAAAGATGAGGTAAAAGAATATAAATTTTATAACTCATTATAATAAATCAGACTTCTCAAAATTAGGAAGTGGATTTTATTAAAAAAACTTGAGAAAAGTTGAAATTAAAAAGCTATTTATTAACTAACTGTTTTATTTCATTAAGTTTATTTATACCATTTTTTTGAGTATTTTGTAATTCTTCAATTATTTTAAATAATTTATTTTTATCATTAATTATAAAAAAATTAGAATTATCTTTAGTTATTAAAGATATTTTTATTTCAATATTTTCATTTGTAGAGTCAAAATTAACTGATATAAAATCTTTTAAATCTTTTTCATATACATTAAATTCATTTTGAATTTTTAAATTCTTGTTTTGTATTTCTTCAAAAAGAGATAATGTTTTTTCAAGTGTTTCTATTAGTTTATTGATTTTTTCTCTTTCAATTATTCTTATAGTTGGATTTAATCCAAGGATAGAATCTTTTTCTTTAATTTCAATCATTGTCCAATATTCACAATAGTTTACTTTTAAGTTAGTATATTTATCATCAGATATAATATCCATCATTTGTACGCAAGTATTTGTTTCTGATATTTTTGAATCATTACAACCATTAAAGAAAAAAGAAATAATTAAACTTAATAAAATAGTTATAGAGAATTTTTTTAGCACTAATATCCTTGTTTATATTATAATTAAATTGATTATAATATAACAGTATTAATTTATTCTTAAAGAGGTAACAGATGGATAAAACCCCAACACAAACAAAGTTTATATTATTAAGAAGTGATGGAATATCATTCGATAAGATAGCAAAAGAGCTAAAAGTATCTAAAGTAACTTTGATACAGTGGTCAAAACTATTTGAAGATAATATTAAAGAGTTACAGTTTTTAGCAATGGTAGAAATTAAAAAGAGATATTCAAATACAGTTGCAAAAAGATATGAAACTCTATTACAACAACTTGATAAGATAGATAAGGCAATCCTTGAAGCTGATTTGTTAGAAACTCCATTAAAAGATTTGATACAGTTGCAACAGCATACCTATTCACAAATAGAGAGTATAGAAAAAAGATTTAAAACAAAAGCTTATATTACAAATAAAAATGAGTTTGGAATAGTTGAAAATTTGGAACTAACACTAAATGAAGCTTAATCAACTGGAACAGCTAAAGAGTGTTAAATCACTCAAACCACTTACAACACTAAAAGAGAAACCTAAACGGCTATTAAGTGAAATCTATCTTATAAGTTATAGTTCTACAATCTTGCTACAAAATGCCTTGATATATAGAAATGAAATAAAAGTAAATGAAGATATAAAAAATATCCTATTTAGTGAAGCAATAAAAATATCAAAAGCTTTAATCAGTGATAATCTTCAAGATATATTATTTTATTCAAAAAAAGAAGTAAATGAGTTTTATAAAAAAGTTGGAATTAAAAGAAAAATATAAATACTACTTCAAACTAAGATTTAACCAAAAATAATATTATAAATATTTATAGAATAATTAAGTAATACCAAAAGATGAAATACCAACTAAAAAAGATTTTACTAAACAGAAATTTATTTTTTAGTAATTTAAGATTGTTTAATGTACTATGATTAAAAACTAAAAGGTTGTTGTTTATGAAAAAAGAAGTAACGAAAAATATGAAACTTGCAATTATAAAAATTTATAATTCGGATACTTCTAAAATTAACAAAAGTACAATAAAAGCACTTTTTGATAGAGAATTAATTGATGAAAATAATATATTAACAGAAAATGGCAGAAATTATATTATTTCAACATTTCCTTTAAAAAAGCAATGCGAAAAATTAGAATTAAAGTTGATAGAAGTAGAGTTAAATTATGATGAAAAAATTGAAGAAGTAGCTTTAAAATACTTTGAGGAAAAAGGATATTTAGGAACATCAATTGAAGGAATGGCATTATTTACAATTTTAAAAGGCTATATATTAGATAAATTAGAAAAATATAATAGATTTAATTCTAGAATAGAAGCTTATAGAGATTGTTTAGAATCACAATTATTAGATTTAGAAAATTATAAGATAGAAATTACTCAATGCATAGAAACAATAGATTTGGAAAGATTTAAGAATAATATGAATGAAATATTAAATGATAGAATTGTAATGTTATTTTGTCAAGGTTTAACCTCTTTATTTGCAGAAAAGATTTTTTTGGCATTAGATAAAGAAATTGTAAAAAATTTATTTCTTACTATTTGGTCTAATCCTTTTTTATATAGAAATGGTTGGACAGACTTAATTCTTGTTAAAGACAATAAAATAAAATTTGTAGAAGTAAAAGGAAAAGATAAACTTCACGAAAGCCAAATTATAACTATTCAAAAAATGAAAAAAATATTACCTTTTGAATTTAGTGTTATTAAAATTATTAAAAAGAAAAATTAAAAGATAATTTCCCTATGTGGTTATAAATAGGTTAGAAAATGAACTCTAAAAAGAAATCTTAAGAGAGTATAATGATTAAAGAGTGATAATCTTCAAGAGTTGGAATAAAAGAAAAATTATAAAACTATCTAAAACTAAACTTTAACCAAAAAAAGATAATTTATATTTTTGTTGGTTTGATAATTTTCTATTAATTTAATTTAATCTTGCTACAATCCTACTTTTAAAATGTAGATATAAAAAGGTAGAAAAAAGCTAAATTTTTACCTAAGGGTAGATACAGGGTAAACTTTTGAGAAAAAAGAAACCTTAAAGTAGTTTATAAACCCTATTCTATAAGTGTTTTATAAAAAACTATAAAGATAATCACAGATTATATGGATTTTTGGTTTTACAAAAGTGGTGAGCTTACAAATAAAATTAAAATAGCAAAAATAGAAGATAACAAAATTGTAGCTCTTGAAGAGAACTTTTTGTTATTTATAAACAACATAAAAAGCTTTACAACACAAATTTCACAAACAATCACAAGTCCTAGTAAACTAGCAAAAATGATGGCTGGAAAAGCAAGACTTCTTCAAAATGTAATTGAAAGAGCGATAATAAGTGAAGATGAAAGTGATGCAAACAACTCTTTAAGAGAGCAGTTGGAAGTTTTTAAAGCTACTTTAATTCACGATATTACACCTGAGAGTTTTGCAGATATTTATGCCCAAACTATTGCTTATGGAATGTTTGCAGCAAGACTTCATGATGAAACTATGAATACATTTACAAGACAAGAAGCTGTTTTTTTAATACCAAAATCAAATCCATTTTTAAGAGGACTTTTTAACTATGTTTCTGGAGCTGAGTGTGATGATAGAATTATTTGGATTATAGACTCTTTAGCAGAGATATTTCTAGCAACAGATATTAAAAAACTTTTAGATGGTTTTAGCCAAAAAAGTGGAATGAACGACCCAATAATTCACTTTTATGAAACATTTTTAAGTGAATATAATCCAGCACTTAGAAAAAGTAGGGGAGTTTGGTACACTCCACAAGCTGTTGTAAATTTTATAGTTCGTGCTTGTGATGAAGTGCTTAAAAGTGAGTTTGCTTTAAGTGATGGTTTAAGCGATGAGACAAAAATCAAAATAAAAGTAGATGATATAAATTCAGGTTACACAAAATCAGGGCAAAAGATAAAAAAAGAACTAGAAGTTCATAAAGTGCAAATTCTAGACCCAGCAACAGGAACTGGAACATTTTTGGCTGAGACTATAAAGTTTATCAAAAAAGATTTTTGGGGTGGAAGTTGGAGCTCTTATGTAGAAGAGCATCTAATTCCAAGGCTAAATGGTTTTGAGCTTCTTATGGCATCTTATGCTATGGCACATTTAAAGCTAGATTTACTTCTTCTTGAAACTGGATATAAACCCTCAAAAGAGCAAAAAAGGTTTAATATCTTTCTTACAAACTCACTTGAAGAGCATCATGAACAATCTGGAAATCTTTTTGCCTCATATTTGGCAAATGAGAGTAAAGAGGCTGATAGAGTAAAAAAAGATGTACCTGTTATGGTTGTGATGGGAAATCCACCTTATGCTGTAAGCTCTTCAAATAAAAATGAGTGGATACAAAATCTAATAGCTGATTATAAAAAGAATTTGAATGAGAGAAAAATAAATCTTGATGATGACTATATAAAATTTATAAGATATGGACAACACTACATAGAAAAAAATGGTGAAGGAATTTTGGCATATATCTCAAATAACTCTTTTATAGATGGAATAACTCATAGACAAATGAGAAAATCACTTTTGGAGTGTTTTGACAAAATATATATACTAGATTTACACGGAAATGCAAAGAAAAAAGAGGTAAGTCCAGATGGTAGCAAAGATGAAAATGTATTTGATATTATGCAAGGTGTGAGTATAAATATATTTGTAAAAAAGAAATCAAATTCAAAAAAACTTGCAGATGTTTATCACTATGACTTATATGGAAAAAGAGATTTTAAATATGATTTCTTAAGTGTAAATAATTTGAAAAGTGTAAATTGGAATAAATTGGTTTGTAGTGAACCAAATTTTTATTTCATATCTTTAAATTTAGAAATTGATAAAGACTATAAAGAAGGAATTAGTTTAACAGAATTATTTCATATTTATTCAACTGGCTTTGAAACACAGAGAGATAAAGCTTCTATATTCTTTTCAACAGAAGAATTAGAGAATACTATAAATATCTTTCAAGCAAATGAAAGTGAACAGATTAGAACTATTCTAAAATTAGAAGAAGATGGAAGAGATTGGAAAATAGAATATGCAAAAAAAGATATAGAGAAAGGTTTTATAGCAACAAAAATTCAATTTAAGCCTTTTGACTTTAGATATATTCCATATACAGGAAATTCAAAAGGTATTATGGCTTATCCTAGGCAAGAAATAGCTAAACATATATTAAGAGAAAATATTGCGTTAATATCTCCTAGATTTTTTAAAGAAGATCCCTCAATATTTGCTAGTAAATTATTTACTGCACATAAAGTTTTAAGTGCATATGATAAAAATTTCATTTTCCCTCTTTATTTATACCCAGATGAAAACTCTCTAACAAATGAAAGAACACCAAATCTAAATCTTGAAATAGTAAAAGAGATTGAAGAAAAACTAGGATTAAAATTTGTAAATGAAAAAATAGAAGATTTTACAACTTTTGCACCAATAGATATTTTAGACTATATTTATGCTGTTTTACACAGTCCAAATTATAGGGAAAAATACAAAGAGTTTTTAAAAATAGACTTCCCAAGAGTTCCATATCCAAAGCCTGAAACTTTTTGGCCACTAGTTACTTTGGGAGGAAAATTAAGAAGCTTACATCTACTTGAAGATATAAGCCTAGATGAAAGAATCATAGATATAAAAGGTGAGGGCGAACTACTTATCAAAAATAGTCTAAACAAAAAAGATTTTAGTATAGAAGATGAAAAAGTAGAGCTTAGATTAAACGATGAGGTAAGTGTTGTAAATATTCCTTTAGTTGCGTGGGAGTTTTATATTGGTGGTTATCAACCTGCTCAAAAGTGGCTAAAAGATAGAGTTGGAAGAGTTTTAAACAGAGCCGATATGAAGCACTACAACCGTATCATAAACGCACTTTGTAAAACAGATTTGATAATGAAAAAAATAGATGAAGTTTTTTAAATAATCTTTTCTTGTCCCAATCTATATATAGCAAAATCATATTTTATAGGGTCGTTTGCATCAAACTCCTTTAGTTTTTGCGATATTTCTAAAGCAGATTTTAGATTGTAAGTTCTGTTTTCTAAAAGTCCCAATTTTTTCGAAACTTTAAATGTGTGCGTATCTAGCGGTAAGATTAAATCTTTTTTATCTATTTTTTTCCAAAGTCCTAAATCAAGAGTATCAAATCTTACCATCCATCTCAAAAACATATTCCATCTTTTATATGGTGCATTTGAATCTTTTATTTTTCCATTTTTATCTCTTTTTAGTGGATTGCCAACTAAAAAATCAAAACCAAAAGATGAGTAATTTGCTGTCTCTTTTATTTTTTGTATAACAAAATCTATACCTTCTAAAACACTATTTTCATTTTTATAGCCTTCAAAAAAAAGTTCTTCAAGGCTATGTTCTTTTTTTAATATTCTAAAAGTTTTAAAAACTGTCAAAACATCAGAGCTATTTTGAAATCTATAGTAGTGATTTTTTAATTTTTCTTCAATTTGTTTTTCGCTTTTTTCTAGAAGTGAAAAATCTAAACTATCCAAAAACTTAACTATTTGTTTAGCATTTCCATAAGCAAACAAAGCACAAATAAGTATTGCATACTCATCTTTTTGTTTTTTTGCAACCATCAAAGGGTCTGGTTTTTCATAACTTAACTCAAAACAATTGTTTCTACTATTTGCTTCAATATCTAATAATTCTTTTAACTCTTTATCTTTTTTTGTCATTTTTTGCTCAAATAATTTTTGGGTATAATAGCCAAAAATTTATTAGGAATGAAGTTGCAAAATATATTAATAACTGGATGTTCAAGTGGAATAGGACTTGAAACTGCACTATTTTTACAAAAAAATGGTATAAAAGTATATGCAAGTGCAAGAGAGCAAAAAGATGTGAAAATGCTAGAAGATTTGGGATTAAAAGCTTTTAAAATTGATGTTAGAAATAAAGATGAGATAAGTTTTGCATTAAATTGGATTTTAAAAGAGGATAAAAAACTAGATTCTGTTTTTAACAATGCTGGTTTTGCAGTTCCAGGTGCTGTTGAAGATATAAATACAGATATTTTAAAAGAGCTATTTGATACAAACTTTTTTGGACTTCACGAAGTTACAACTCAAGCTATGAGAGTTTTTAGAGGTCAAGGATATGGAAAAATAATTCAGCATAGCTCTGTTTTGGGAATCATATCTTTAAGGTTTCGCGGAGCATATAATGCTAGTAAATATGCTATTGAAGGACTTTGTGATACTCTAAGACTGGAAACTTTAGATAGCGATATTTTTATAAGTACTATAAACACAGGTCCTGTTACTTCAAAGTTTAGAGAAAATTCTTTAAAAAATTTTAAAAAATATATAAATATAGAAAATAGTTTTTGGAAAAGTTCTTATGAAAAAGAGCTGAAAGCAAGACTTGAAAGTAGTGATGATAAAGGAATATTTACCCTTCCTCCAAGTAGTGTTGCAAACGTTGTTTTAGAAATAATAAAAAGTAAAAAACCAAAACCTAGATATTATGTGACAAAGGCTACATATATCTTAGGTTTTGCAAAAAGAGTTTTAAGTCAAAAATGGCTTGATAAATTACTTCAAAAAGTATAAGAAAAATCATTTTAGTTTAAATTTGTTATAATCTTTTTTATGAGAATAGATAAATTTTTAAACGCTGTAAATATAACAAAAAGAAGAGCAGTTGCTGAAGATATGTTGGAACACAAAGTTGTGTTTTTAAACGATGTTTCAGTAAAAAAAGCAAAAGAGGTAAAAGTTGGAGATATTATTGAGATAAAATATCTTGAAAATAGTGAGAAATTTAAAATTCTTCAAATTCCAACGACAAAATCAACTCCAAAATCAAAAATTGATGAGTATGTACAAAGGTTAAATTAGATGTTTTTAGAGACAAAAGCAAAGTTTGATGAAATTTTTCAAGATAGGTTATCTCACGATGAGATGAGAGAATATTTTTTAGCTTTATATGAAAGAGGAGAAACTGCAAGTGAGCTTGCTGGAGCTGCTAGTTCTATGAGAGATTTTGTTATACCTCTTCCTATAAGTGAAAGTTTAAGAGAAAAAGCTATTGATATAGTTGGAACAGGTGGAGATAAAAGCTATAGTTTTAATATATCAAGTACAGTTTCAATTTTACTTGCAAGTGCTGGTTGTTTTGTTGCAAAGCATGGAAATAGAAGTGTTACAAGTAAAAGTGGAAGTGCTGATATGCTAGAAGCTCTTGGAATAAATCTAAATTTAAGTCTAGAAGATACAGCAAAGATGCTTGAAGTTACTGGTTTTGGATTTATGTTTGCTGCAAATCATCATCCTGCAATGAAATATATCACACCTGTAAGAAAAACTATAGATCATAGAACTATTATGAATATTCTTGGACCACTTTGTAATCCAGCTGGTGTTTCTAAGCAAGTTATTGGAGTATTTAGCAAGGATTTTATAAATAAAATTGCAACTGCTTTGGATATGCTTGATTGTAAAAGAGCTATGGTATTATCATCTGCTGATGGTATGGATGAAGTTTCAATCTCTAGTATTACTTATGCAACACTTTTAGAAAATGGAAAACAGAGTGATTTGGAGATAAATCCAGAAAATTATGGTTTGAAATTAGCTTCAAAAAGTGATATTGTAGGTGCTGGTCCAGAAATTAATGCACAAATTACAAGAGATATTTTATATGGAAAAGAAAAGGGTGCAAAGCTAGATATTGTTTTGATAAATTCAGCTGTTGCATTACTTGTAGATGGAAAAGCAAGAGATATAAAAGAGGGTGTTGAAATAGCAAGAGATGCTATAAATGGAGGAAAAGCAAAAAGAAAACTAGAAGAAATTATCAAATTTTCTCAAAAGTATTCTTGCTAATGAAAAGAGAGTTTTTGCTTGATTTAAGCAATATTTCAATTTTTGTTGATGAGCTTAAAAAGATATTAAAAAATAGAGATTGTATTGTAATTTTAAGGGGAGATCTAGCAAGTGGTAAAACAACACTTGTTAAACATTTTGTAGAGTCTTTAGGAATTGAGGATGTTGTAAATTCTCCAACTTTTTCTTTGCAAGTTTTATATGGTGAAGATATTTTTCACTATGATTTATATAATAAAACTTTAGAAGAGTTTATCTCTTTGGGTATGTTAGAAGAGTTTGAAAAAAGTGGTTTGCATTTTGTTGAGTGGGGTGATAGTAAGCTAGAAAATATTTTAAATGACTATGGTTTCGATGTAGTTGTTATAAATATTTTAAAAAATGATGATAAAAGGTTGTATAAAATAGATGAATAATTTAAGAATTGTTGATATCAAAAAGAGTATTAAAAAAACTGAAATATTACATGGAATTTCACTTGAAATAAATTCAGGAGAGATAGTTGGTCTTTTAGGACCAAATGGAGCTGGGAAAACTACAACTTTTTATACAGTTTGTGGACTTGTAAAACCAAGTAGTGGTAAAGTTTTTTTTGATGATGAAGATATTACGGCAATTCCACTTCATAAAAGAGCTTTAAAAGGAATAGGGTACTTGCCTCAGGAATCATCTATTTTTAAAGATTTAAGCGTAGAAGAGAATCTTCTTTTAGCGGCTGAAATTGTAATAAAAGATAAAGAAGAACAAAATAGACGAGTTGAAGAGCTGTTAGAACTTTTGGATATTGAACCTATTCGTCAAAGAAAAGGAATCTCTCTTTCTGGTGGTGAGAGACGAAGAACTGAAATTGCAAGAGCTTTGGTTTCAAAACCAAAATTCTTATTGCTAGATGAGCCTTTTGCAGGAGTTGATCCAATTGCTGTAAAAGATATTCAAGATTTGATAAATGATCTTTCAAAGATAGGAATAGGGGTTTTAATAACTGACCATAATGTAAGAGAGACTTTACAAATTTGTCATAGAGCTTATGTTATGAAAAGTGGAAGTTTACTTGCTAGTGGAACATCGCAAGAGATTAAAGATGATATAAATGTTAAAGAGCATTATTTGGGAGAAGATTTTAATTTTTAATAAAATCTTCTTAGATTAATAACTGTTTTTTAACAATTAAAAAACATACCCCACTTGCAACATAGCTCTACTATTATAATTATCTTGAGAAGTTACTTCATTTCCTATATTGTAAGCTAAATAACTATTTGCAAAGAAATTTTTGTAAGAAACTTTATATCCAAGACCTATATCTTGCAGTGTTCTTGATTTTTCTTGAGTAAAATTTTTACTCATATAAACACGACCTATATCATAAAACAGTGATATTTTGTTATCAATTCCTGCGATTATTGGCAATGTATATATAAATTCTGTGTTATAGATATATCCATTTTCAGAACTCTCTTCACCATCTTGATAAAATTTAACTCCATTTATTCCACCAACACTTAAATCTTGACTTCCATCTAGGTTTTTATTTCCAAGTGCATATTGCATTTGTAAAGTATTACTCCATTTTAAACTATCAAAAATATCTATATCTTTACCTAATTCAAGATTTATTTTTGAAAATTGTCCTTGAGTATTTGCTCCATTTTTATCATTTTCTTTGTCATTTTTATCATTAAAACTTAGTCTTCCAAATGTAATTGAAACTCCTGCTCTTGCTTGAGAGTTTTTATTAAAAACAAGTGAGTCTTTTGTGTAATCAAGCCCAGTTGTTGCTGTATATGAATCTTTTTTAACTTTTGAATCAACTAATTGAATTTCATCTTTCATTTTATTATATGAAACTTCTACATATGAATCTAAATTCTCAACTCTTGTTTTTAAAATAGGATAAGTAACTCTTCCT